>Ga0194132_10000324_pt1 | contig 98935 bp, 73 predicted proteins | sample TA2KigOf80mmetaG_FD_148612 | JGI IMG/M metagenome (GOLD analysis project Ga0194132, IMG submission 148612) | Freshwater microbial communities from Lake Tanganyika, Tanzania - TA2015054 Kigoma Offshore 80m | ecosystem: Environmental > Aquatic > Freshwater > Lake | place: Tanzania: Lake... | reverse complement strand
TGGTAGAGGAGCATGACCACGCCGGTTTCCGCGGCGACTCCAGCCAACGCGATGAACCCGATCGCCACCGCGACCGACCAATGGTAGCCCAGCAGCCACACGAACCAGACCCCGCCGATGAGCGCGAATGGCACCGAGAGCATGACCAGGGCGGCTTCCGCCAGGCTCCGGAAATTGAGGTAGAGGAGCAGGAAGATGGCCAGCAAGGCGCTCGGGACCACGATGGCCATCGCCGCGCGGGCTCGCTCGAGGTACTCGTACTGCCCGCTCCACACCAGCCGGTAGCCCGGATCCAGGCGAACCGCGGCAGCGACGGCCGCTTTGGCTTCTCGAACGTAGCTTCCGATGTCCCGGTCCGCGACGTCGATGTACACCCAGGCCGTGGGGACGGCGTCTTCGGTCCGCACGACCATCGGCCCAGTGGTCTGGCGGATCGTGGCAACCTGGCCTAACGGGACGAAGGCCTCCGGTTCCGGGGCCCCGCCCATGGCGGCCGACCTGGTGTGGGCCGTCGGCACCAACACCGCAGCCAGCCGTTCCGGGGTATCGCGCAGCTCTTGCGGGTAGCGAAGCCGGACGCCGTAGCGCTCCCGGCCTTCGACCGCCTCGGTGATCGTCATGCCTCCCACCGCGGTCGCGATGACTTGTTGGACGTCGCCGACGTTGAGACCATGACGTGCGGCGGCGGCTCGATCGATCCCGATGTCGAGGTAATAGCCCGACTCGGCTCGCTCGGCGTAGACGCTCCGGGTTCCGGGCACCTGCTTCACGACGCTCTCGACCTCGCGCCCGATGCGTTCCAGCGTCGCCAGGTTCGGCCCGAAGACCTTGACCCCGACCGGAGTCCGGATGCCGGTGGCCAACATGTCGATCCGCCCCTTGATCGGCATGGTCCAAGCGTTGGTGACGCCGGGGATCCGTACCGCGCTGTCCATGGCCGCGACCAGCCGTTCGCTCGTCATCCCAGGGCGCCAGGAGCGTTCCGGCTTGAGCGTCACGATCGTCTCGAACATGTCGAGGCCTGCTGGATCGGTGGCGGTCGTGGCGCGGCCCGCCTTGCCCCAGACCCGCTCCACCTCGGGAAACCGAGCCAGGGTGGCATCTTGGATCCGGAGGATCTCCCGGGCCCTCGCGATGCTGATACCAGGCACGGTGGTCGGCATGAAGAGCAGGGTCCCTTCGTCGAGCGGCGGCATGAACTCGCTGCCGAGCCGGGACCACGGGATCCAGGTGAGAATGGCGGCCGCCAGGCTCAACGAGATGACCGCCGTCCGGTGGGCCAGCACGTAATCGATCACCGGGCGGTAGCCCTTGATCAACCAGCGGTTGAGCGGGTTGGCCTTTTCGCCCCGGATTCGGCCCCGGACGAAGAGACCCATGGCCGCGGGCACGACGGTGACCGCGAGGAGGCTGGCCGCGGCCATGGCGAAGGTCTTGGTGAAGGCGAGCGGCCGAAACAGCCGACCCTCCTGGCCTTCGAGGACGAACACGGGGAGGAACGACACCGTGATGACCAGCAGCGAGAAGAACAGGGCGGGTCCCACCTCGATGCTGGCGGCCACCGTTGCGGACCAGCGCTCGGCAGGCGATAGCTGGTCGATGTCCAGTCGGCCGCTCGGGTCACCTCGTCCGGCAAGTCGCCGTTCGAAGTGCTTGTGGAGGTTCTCGATCATCACGATCGCGGCGTCGATCATCGCCCCGATGGCGATCGCGATGCCGCCGAGCGACATGATGTCCGATCCGACCCCGGCGCCCCGCATGGCGAGGAAGGCGAGAAGGACCCCGAGCGGCAAGGTCACCACGGCGACCAGGGCGGAGCGGAGGTGCCCGAGGAAGATGAAGCAGACCGCGGCGACCACCAGGCTCTCCTCGAGCAGGGTCACCCCGAGATTGCGGATCGAGCGATCGATCAGTTGGCTGCGATCGTAGACCGGGCGGATCACGACCCCCTCGGGCAGCGAAGGCGCCAGTTCCGCGAGTCGAGCGGTGACTCGCCGGATGGTGGTGCGGGCGTTCTCGCCCGAGCGCATCACCACGATCCCGCCGACCGCGTCGCCCCGGCCATCCAACTCCGCGATGCCCCGGCGCACCGCGGGGCCGACCGTCACCCGTCCCAACTCGGCGACCCGAACCGGGGTGCCGGCCGGGGTCGCATCGACCACCACGTTTTCGATGTCCATCAGCGATCGCAGGTAGCCCAGTCCTCGGATCATGTACTCGCGCTCGGCGAGCTCGATGACCATCGCGCCGACATCCGCGTTCGCGTTCCGGATTGCGTCCATGACGCGACCGATCGACACGCCGTAGGCCTGGAGGCGAGCCGGGTCGAGGTCGACCTGGTACTGCTTTTCGAAGCCCCCGACCGAGGCGACCTCGGCGACTCCTGGAATGGCGGTGAGGCTGAAGCGGAGCTGCCAATCCTGGATCGCGCGGAGTTGAGACAAGTCGTGCCGCCCGGTGGTGTCCTCGAGAGCGTATTGATAGACCCACCCCAACCCGGTCGCGTCAGGTCCCAGGACCGGCCGAGCCGCCGGAGGGAGTCGTTGCGCCAGGCCGTTGAGCGACTCCGAGGCCCGCGACCGGGCCCAGTAGAGGTCGGTTCCGTCCTCGAACAGGACGTAGACGAAGGAGATCCCGAAAAACGAATAGCCGCGCACCGACCTCGCCCCGGGCACCTTGAGCAACTCGGCGGTAACCGGGTAGGTGACCTGGTCCTCGACGATCTGTGGGGCTTGTTCCGGGAACTCGGTCTGGACGATGACTTGAACGTCGCTCAGGTCGGGGAGCGCCTCGAGCGGGGTCCGCCGAATGGCGGCGATCCCCGCGACGACGACGGCGAGCACTCCGAGCGCGACCAGGACGCGGTTGGCGACGGACCACTGGATCAGCCGCGTCAGCATGGGGCGCTACCGGCGGGGCGTGGTGGGGTGCGAATCGCGAGCCGGGTGGGCGGTGCCCGCGGGCGTCATGTCCATGCCCGGCATCCCTCCCATCCCGCCCAGCATGGTTCCGAGATTGGACTCGGCGTCGAGGAGGAAGGTGCCCGACGCCACCACCGTGTCGCCCAAGGCGAGACCCGCGATGACCTCGTAACGAGTGTCGTCGGATCCGCCTAACGTGACCTCGCGCGGCTCGAAGCGACCGTCGGGGCGCTTGAGGAACACCAGGGTCCGGGCGCCGGTCACCAGCGCGGCCGAGCGGGGGATCGTCAGCGCCGCCCTCGCGAAGCGCGCCAGCTCGAGCGTCGCGTACATCCCGGGCTTGAGCGTCAGGTCGGTGTTCGGCAAGCTGACCCTCACTCGAGCGGTTCGGGTCGCCGCGCTGACGCTGGGGTAGAGGTAGGCCACGGTTCCGCGGCGGGCAACGCCGGGGAGCGCGGTGAATCGTGCCACCACCGGCGCGCCGAGTCGGATGTCGGCCAGATCACGCTCGTAGACGTCGCCCTCGATCCAGACGATGCGGAGATCGGCGAGGCGGTAGAGCGGATCACCCGGCATGATCCGTTGCCCGGCCGTGACGGACTTCTCGACCGCGAAGCCGGTGGCGGTCGAGCGCAACGGGAAGGTTCGACGGACCTGCCCCCCGGAAGCGACCGCCGCGATGACGTCCGCGGGGACGGCCCAGGCCGCCAGACGGCGTTGGGCCGCGTCGACCATCGCCGCGGCGTTGAGGCGGGCCTCGGCGGAGGCCGAGTCGAGCTCGCGGAGGAGGCGCTGGGCGAGGATCAGCTCCTCCTGGGCGGCCACCACCTCCGGAGCATAGAGCTCGAGCAGTACTTCGCCCGCCTGGACCGACCGGCCGGTGAAATCGACGCCCAGTCGTTCGACGAAGCCTTCGACTCGAGTGGTGACGGTGGAGAGGCGTGACTCGTCGTACCCGACGATCCCCACCAGCCGGATCTGCCGTGCCAGCGACACCGTGTCGGCGGGAGCGAAGGTCACGCCAATGAGGCGTTGATCGGCGGCGGCCAGGGTCACCACCGGGTCGGCCGCCAGCCCGCCGGCCTGCATGGTGGCCATGTCGTGACCGGAGTGGTCGGTCGCAGGATCGGTCCGGCCCCACCTCCACGCCGCGAACCCGGCGGCGAGGACCGTTGCACCCAGGGCGATTGCCCCCGCCATCCGACGAATGGTGATCATCGTGAACCTCCCTCGGCAGTGACCCCGAATTCGATTCCGGTCAGGTATTGGAGTTCCGCGACCGCACGGGCCCGGTCAGCCTCGAGCCGGACGACGTCGAGCTCGATTCGGATGACCGCCAAATGAGCGGATCCGACCGCCTCGAAGTCGATGGCCCCATTCTGGTAGCCGGCCAGCGCGGAGGTCGCCGCCGCCCGAGCCTGCGGGGCCAAGGTGGAGCGCGCCAGCTCGACCAGCCGGTTGGCTCGACCGAACGCCACCGCGAGTTCCCCGATTCGAGCCGCGAACTCCGCCTCGATCGCGGTGGCCTCCGCCGAGGCCATTCGTTCCATCGCGGCGGCCTCGCGCTCCATCGCTTGCCGAGCGGGTCGCGACCACAGCGGGATCCGTCCGCCGATGCTGAGGGAGACCATCCGATCGGTGCCGGATTCGCCGAACATCGGCTGCTGGCCGTATCCCAGGCCGACTTCGAGGTCCGGCCACCGTTCGGAAGCCACTCGCTGACGCTCGTGGCCCCAAGCGGCTCGACCGCTGCGGAGCCCGATGACCGAGGGGTGATCGGTGACCGCCCGTCGAATCAAGCTGTCGAGCGGCGGGAGCGAATCCGGCAGGGCAGGCAGGCTCACCGCCCCGATCGGCGTGTCCGGCGGGCGGACCAGGAGACCGTTCAGACGAGCCGTGCCCTCCTGTCGGTCGGCCCGCGCGACGATCTCCTCCTCGGCGAGGCGAGCCAGCTCGAGCTGGGCGCGGATCAACTCGGCCTGGCTGGCGCGGGTCGCCGCGTACCGAGCCCGACTGACGGCATGCAATTGCTCGAGGGCCGCCCGCGAGACGCCGAGGAACGCGACGGTTTGGTCGGACTGACGGAGGGCGATGACCGCGTCGGTCACCTGCCAACGGAGTCGCCGGTCGGCCTCGGCGACGGCGCTCTGCGCCGCCTCCGCTCTGGCCTGGGCCGCCTGGGTCGTCAGGCGGAGCCGGCCGCCGAGGGGAATGGCCTGGACCAGTCGGATCTGGTCCATGGCGACCGGCGAGCTTCGCCCGAACCTCGGGAGCGAGCGGTTCATCGAGCCGATCTCGAGCATCGGGTCTTCCGGCCGGCCCACCGCCTTGACCTGCTCGGCCGCCGCGAGCTGGCGCTCGCGGGCGGCGACCAAGGCGGGATGCGCGGCACGGGCAAGCGCGACGAACTCGTCGAGCCGGCGCGGGCCAGGTATCGTGTCTTGCCAGTCTGAGGCAGCGAAGGCCAGGACCAGCCGAATTGCTGAGGTCACTCTCGAATGCTCCGCGTTGGGTGGCGACCCGCGGGGCGGGCCGCCAGGGACCGGGGCCGAAGGCCGTCACGACGGCCAGGGCTGGGTGGTGCTGTTAGGCGCGCGGAGGGTGGGTCGGGGGGTCTTTGGCGATCGAGCCCAGCGCCGAGGCCGGGCCAGTTGGGAGGGCCGGCAGCCAGTCGGGCCGAACCGTGGTCGCCGAGGCGGCCAGCAGTCCGATCGGCGCGAGCCCGCAATGGCTCGTGGCATGGCACGAGGGCGTCGCGCAGTCCTGGCAGGCGTCGGTCGATTCGCAACCCGAGGTCTGGGCATGGTCGGAGCCATCGTGGCTCTGCTGACAATGCCGTTCGGCCGCGTGGATCGGCGTGACCGAACGGAAGCCCGGCATCATGACGACGATCAGGGCCAGCAGCAGGCGGAGCCCGCGCCCGAGCCGGGTAGCTACCATGGAGCCAAAGTACGACACCAGCCGGGCCTCAGCATGAAGGCCGAGTGAATGCGAAATGAACCGACGCACCGGGCGGCCGAGCTTCCAGGCGGGCAGGCTCAGGACCCCAGCACGAACCGGCAGCCGTTGTCCTGGGCCAGGACGACGGCGAAGACGCCGGAAGGCTGCATCGTTACCCCGGGGACGACCATCTGCCGGACCTGCGCCATGGCGTCCTCGTAGCGGACCTTGTCCTTGTCCATCACCAGTTGGGCGCAGTCGCGCAGGGCCAGCGAACAACCGAGCACCGTCGCGCCACCTTTGATCAGGTCTTCCAGGGTGAACCCGGCGAATTCGCCCGGCAGGGCCGCCGCGCCGGTGCGCTCGATGGCGGGATTCTTCGCGAAGGGCTGACGGCTCGCGGGATCGTGCACGTTCCATCGCTTGGCGATGTCGTACTTGGTCCAGAACCGGTTGTCGAGCGCCAAGGCAATGCCGTCGTGACGGAGCACCACGACGGTGTTGAGGCTGGTCTCGGGGACGTTGAAAATGGTGGCGTATTGCCTTCGCCAGATCGCCGCTCGCCAAACCCCGTAGCCGTCCTCGATGGCGGGAATGTCGAACACCGCCCGGTACTTCCCGGTCAGCTTCTTTGCCCAGCCGAAGTCCCAGCCCCGGGCAGCCGGCTGGACGAGCGCGGGGTCGAGGGGCAGGCTGCCTAACGTTGGCCCCGCGAAGGCGCCAACGGCCAGGGTGCCAAGGAACTCGCGTCGGGCGGTGGTCATGCCGACCTCGGGTGAGGGATGGCTTCACGATTGACCAGCCGGGGTGAAACCAGGGGGAAGGAATCATGAGGGCACCTTCAGACACCGCGGCGACCGGCGAAAACCCCCGGGGGACCGTCCGGGGCGACCGAGCCGGCCACCGGGACGGCCGGGATGGCAGGCTGGCCGATCGGGTCGGCGGCGCCTAGACTTGCGGGAGCCACTCTGGAGCCGAAACTTCGACCACGGGAGCGCAGCACGATGACCTCGACCATGGGGCAGGACACCGCGACGACACGCCGGACCGCCGAGCAGTTCTTCGATGCCTGCGAGTCTGGCAAGGGATGGGAGGGCTGCAAGGCCTTCTGTCACCCGGGTGCGACGTTTTCGGCGCAGGCCGGGGCGCTGGCCGGCATCACCACCCTCGAAGCCTACACCGACTGGATGAAGGGACTGTTCACGCCGGTGCCGGACGCCCGATACGAGATCAGGGCCTTCGCCGTCGATGAGGCTCGGAACATCGCCCTCGGTTTCGGGGTGTTCCACGGGACGCACACCGGCCCCGGCGGTCCGGTCCCCGCCACCGGGAAGCGAGTGGCGGCGGACTACGTCTATTCCATGGAGTTCGAGGGTGGACTGATCCGGCACATGACCAAGATCTGGAACGACGGGCACAGCCTGGCGCAGGTGGGCTGGGTCTAGCGCCGCCGGGCGCCGCTCAGTCGAGGTCCGGGAGCGGCGTCGTGTCACCCGCGGTTCGGATCCTGTTCCTCGCCGACAGCCACCTCGGGTTCGACCTGCCGATCAGGCCGCGAGTGGCCAGGAGGCGGCGGGGCCACGACTTCCTGGCCAATTACGCCGCGGCGTTGGAGCCGGCCAAGAACGGCGAGGTGGATCTCGTCGTGCACGGTGGCGACGTGTTCGACCGGCCGGGCGCCATCGCGAGCCTGGCGTTCCAGGCCTTTCAGCCGCTGGTCGAGATCGCCGAAGCCGGCATCCCGGTGTTGGTGGTGCCCGGCAACCACGAGCGGTCGGAACTCCCCCACCTTCGGCTGGCCCGGCATCCCAACATCCACGTCTTCGATTGCCCGAGGACCTTCGTCCGGACGGTCCGCGGCGTCCGACTCGCGATGGTCGGCTTCCCGTATCATCGCCGCGACGTTCGAAGCCGGTTTCGCTCCCTGATCGCCGAGACGAGATGGCAGGAAGAAGAGGCGGATCTCCGCCTGCTGTGCCTCCATCACTGCGTGGAGGGGGCGACGGTCGGGCCTGGCGACTACGTCTTCCGGGGTGCCCCAGACGTGATCCGGCCCGGCGAGGTCCCGCCATCGTTCGCGGCGGTGTTGTCCGGGCACATTCATCGACATCAGGTCCTGACCAGGGGGCTCGACGGGGCCCGACTCGCCGCGCCGGTGTTGTACCCCGGGTCGCTGGAGCGGACCTCGCTCGCGGAGATCGGCGAGCCGAAGGGACACCTGATCCTGACCCTCGACCCGTCGGCGAGCCCGGTCGTCCGGTGGGAATTCCGGGCCCTCCCGGCTCGGCCGATGGTTCGCCTCGAAATCGCGGGCGCCGAACTTCTCCCGGCCGACCTCGATCGGGCGATTCGAGGCGCGGTGGCCGCCGGGCCGGAGGACGCGGTGCTCTCGATCCGGGTCAGTGGCCCGTTGACGGCCGGCCACTGGGCGGTGATGTCGAGCGGCCATCTCCGGCGCTACGTCCCAGCGACGATGAACGTGGAGGTCCGCCCAGCGGGCGGTCTCGATCGCGGGGCGCTGGCCGGGAGGCGAGGCGGGGACCGCGGCGTGCCTAACGAGGCGCCGGCGGCCCGCTCCCCCGCCACCAGGGGCGATTCGAGGCGCGGTGGCCGCCGGCCCGGAGGACGCGGTGCTCTCGATCCGGATCAGGGGCCCGTTGACGGCCGGCCACTGGGCGCACAGGCTCCGGGAGTTCTGCCCAGGGGTGCGCCCCGGTCCCCTACCGGCATCGCCACCAGTCCGGTATCTATTGGAGGCCCTCCCGAAAACAGCTGAGGAGCCCGTGAAGATCACGATCAACGGCAGCGAACACGACCTCGACGTGCCTTCGGAGATGCCGCTCCTTTGGGCCGTGCGCGACATCGCCGGCTTGACCGGCACCAAATACGGCTGTGGCATCGGCCAGTGCGGCGCCTGTACGGTCCACCTCGACGGGGTGCCGACCCGCTCCTGCATCGTGGCGGTTGGGAGTGTCGGGGCGAAAAAGGTCACCACCATCGAGGGGCTGGCGGCCGGAGGCCAGGACCATCCGGTCCAGCAGGCTTGGCAGCAGCTCAACGTCCCCCAGTGCGGCTATTGCCAGGCGGGACAACTGATGACCGCCGCCGCCTTGCTGGCCGCGACGCCAAACCCCAGCGAGGACGCCATCGACCGCGCGATGAGCGGGAACCTTTGCCGCTGCGGGACCTACCTCCGAATCCGCCACGCCGTGAAGCTGGCGGCCGAGATCCGGGCTGGAGGTGCCAAATGACCGCGTTCTCCCGCCGTGAGTTTCTCCGGGTCACCGCCGTGGCCGGGGGACTCCTCGCCACCATTACCCTACCCGGCTGCCGAACCGAGGATGGGGCCGGGGCATCGACGCTCGACCCGAGCCTGTTCGTCAGAATCAACGACGACAACAGCATTACCATCACCGTGGCAAAATCGGAGATGGGGCAGGGGGTGCGGACCTCGCTGGCCATGCTGGTCGCCGAAGATCTCGATGCCGATTGGAGCCAGATCAAGGTCGAACAGGCGTCGTATCACCCCAAGTACGGCGAAATGGGTACCGGCGGCTCGGGGAGCGTGCGAGACAACTGGAAGCAGATGCGCGAAGCTGGAGCCGCGCTCCGGGCCATGCTGGTGGCCGCTGCCGCGAAGGAGTGGGAAGTCGAGCCCGCCGAATGTCGGACCGAAAACTCGTTCGTGATCCACGAGGGCAAAGGTCGCCGAGCCCACTACGGCTCGCTGGCGGCCAAGGCCGCCAGCCAACCGGTCCCGAGGGAGGTCGTCGTCAAGCCGAGGGCGCAGTGGACGCTGTTGGGGAAGGACAAGGTCGGCGTGGACGTTGCCGACATCAGCCACGGTCGAGCCGGCTATGGACTCGACGTCAGGGTTCCCGGAATGCTGTATGCCTCCATCGAGCGGACCCGGGTCTTCGGAGGCACGGTCAAGTCGGTCGACAAAGCGGCGGCCCTCGCGGTTCCCGGAGTCAAGGATGTGGTCGAGATCCCGGCGGTCGGCAATGGCGTCAACATCCACGCTGGCGTGGCGGTGGTCGCCACCAACACCTGGGCCGCGTTGCAGGGGCGCCGGGCGCTCAAGGTCGAGTGGGATACCGGTCGCCGGGCGGCGGAATCGAGCGAGAGCTACCGGAGCTTCATGGCCGCCGCCGTGGAGAAGACCGGTGAGGAAACCGTGAACAAGCGGGGCGACCCGGACGCGGTCTTGGCCCGGGCGAGCACGGTGTTCTCGGCCACCTTCGAGACCCCGTTCTTGAGCCACGCCACCATGGAGCCGATGAACGCCACCGCGAGCGTGGTGGGCGACAAAGTGGAGGCCTGGTCGCCGACCCAATTCCCGGATTGGGGTGCCCAGGCCCTCGCCCAGGTCCTCAAGACCGCCATCGAGAACGTCCAGGTCCATACCACCCTGATGGGCGGTGGCTTCGGCCGCCGGATCAATCCGGATTTCACCGTCGAAGCGGCCCTGGTCTCCCGGCAGGTTAAGCAGCCGGTCAAGGTGGTCTGGACCCGGGAGGACGACCTCCGGCACGATTTCTATCGTCCCTGCGCGATGCATCGGATCGACGCATCGTTAGGCAGCGACGGGATGCCCGAGGCCTGGCGCCACCGGATCTCGACACCGTCCATCGATGTGAGCTACGGACCGAAACCCAAGGCGGGCTGGGGCCCCAACGAAGCCGACGGCTCTGGTAACATGTCCTATCGAATCCCCCATCGGTCCTGCGAGTACACCCTGCTCGACAGCGGGGTTCCCCGGGGGTGGTGGCGGGCCGTCAGCACCACCCACGGTGTCTTCGCCACCGAGAGCATGATCGATGAGCTGGCGGTGGCAGCCGGGAAGGACCCGGTCGCGTTTCGAATGGCCCTGATCGACGGCTACACCTTGCCGCAACCGCCCGACAGCGACCGGTTCGCCTTCGATCCGGCCCGACTCAAGGGCGTGCTCGAGGCGGCGGCCGCGAAAGCGGGATGGGGACGGACCTTGCCGCCCGGGCACGGCATGGGGGTGGCCTGCAGCTTCGATCACCTTGGCTACGCCGCCGAGGTGTTCGAGGTCTCGGTCCGCGCCGACCGGCTGCGGATCCACCGGGTGGTCTGCGCCGCCGATTCCGGACCGATCGTCAACCCCACCGGGGCGCGAGCCCAGATCGAAGGCGGCATCATCCAGGGGCTCTCGGCCGCCCTCAAGGAGCGGATTACCATCGCCGGCGGCGCCGTGACCCAGGGCAACTTCGACAGCTACTCGCTGCTCAGGATCAACGAAGCCCCGACCGTGATCGAGGCCTATTTCGTCGAGACCGACACCGTGCCGACCGGCCTCGGCGAGCCGTCGGTGCCGCCGGTGGCCCCGGCGCTGGCGAACGCGATCTTCAACGCGACGGGCAAGCGGCTCCGGACCTTGCCGCTCGATATCAAGCTCGCCTGAGGGTGCCCTCGCCGGTCGCCATCCGCCTGAGGGTCAATGACGCCGCCTGGTCCGGGACGATCGATCCCTGGACCACCCTGCTCGAGCTCCTCCGCGTCGAGCTGGGGTTGACCGGCACCAATCGGGGTTGCGACCGGGGAGAATGCGGGACCTGCGTGGTCCTCGTGGACGGCCGCCCGGTCCCGAGCTGCCTAACGCTCGCCCTCAGCATCGACGGGGCGGCCGTGACCACGATCGAGGGCCTCGCCAGCGACGAATCGCTCCATCCGGTCCAGCAGGCCTTCGTCGACCACGATGCCCTCCAATGCGGGTTCTGCACCCCCGGGCAGATTCTCGCGGGGGCCGCCTGCATCGCCGCCGGCCGGGCCGGCTCGGACCGTGATATCCGCGAGTGGATGAGTGGCCAACTGTGTCGTTGCGCCGCCTACCCCCAGATCGTCGCCGCGATCCGGTCCGCGGCCAAGTCGGGATGACGCCGCGGTACCAGTTCCATTCCGCCAGCTCCGTCGCCGAGGCGGTTCGGCTCGCGGCGTCCGGGGCGGCCGTTCATGCGGGCGGGACCGAGTTGGCTCCCTCGATCGCCGACCGGCTCGTGACGCCGGATGCCGTGGTCGATATCGGGCGGCTCGGCCTCGACCGGATCGAAGGAGACGATCACCGGCTCCGGATTGGGGCCACCGCCACGATGGCGGCGGTGGCCGGCCACCCAACGGTCAATCGCGAGGTGCCCGCCCTGGCCGAAGCGATTCGCCAGGCCGCCAGCGAAGCCATCCGGCAGCGGGGGACCATCGGCGGCAACCTGCTCCAGGGGCCCCGATGTGCCCACTGGCGACTCGGGCCGAAAGCCGAGGGGGGCGCCCCCCGGTGCGAGCTGCACCGTCCCGGGGGCGGCTGCGCGGTGCGCGAGAAGGGCGGCGACGGCCGCCGAGCCGCGGTGGCGAGCGGGCCTGGCTGCCCAGCGGTTCACCCGTCGGATCTCGCGGTCGCCTTACTGCATGCCGATGCCACGCTCGAGATCGTCGGACCCGACGGGGAACGGGGAGTGCCGCTCGCGGACCTTTTCGCCGGCGGCCCCTCGATACCGCCGCTCGCGGCGGGTGAGCTGATTCGGGCCGTCGAGGTGCCGCGCTCGCTCCATGCCCGCTCGGCCCGGTTCGGCAAGGTCAGGGATCGCGCCTCCTTCGACTTTGCCTTGGTGAGCGCCGTGGTCTCGGGGACGGCCGGCGACCGTCGGATCGTCTTGGGTGGGGTGGCCTGGGGCCCCCGCCGATGCCCGGTGGCGGAGCCGCTGGTGCCGGCCGGGGCCGATTGGCGGACCGTGCGTCGGGCCCTGACCGCCGAGCTGGCTCAAGCCGGAGGAGTCGCGGAGGCCAGGTATAAGATTGAGTTAGCAGCCCGATTGGTGGCCAGCCTGTTGCCCGAGGCGGCCCACAGCGGCCCCGCCGAGGGTCCGGCCGAGGCCGGGTCTCCGCCGAACGAGGCTCCGCACCAGGACGGCCTCCTCGGGCCCGGCGCCAAGCTGCCCCGCCACGATGCGGTCGACAAGGTCACCGGCCGAGTTCGCTACCTTGCCGATCTCTCCGCCCCCGACGCCCTCGAGGGCGTCTTCGTTCTGGCGACCATTCCGGCCGGTCGGGTGGCCGGGCTCGACCTCGGGGCGGCCAAGGCGGTCGCCGGGGTGGTTCGGATCATCGGGCCGGGAGACCTTCCCCACATCGAGCCGATCACCCATTGGGCGGCGGGGCAGAGCCGGGTCCTGCTGATGGACGACGTGGTGCGACACGAGGGTCAGCCCGTCGCGCTGGTGCTCGCGACGACGCCCGCCGCGGCGCGGGAAGCGGCCGGACTGGTCGAAGTGCGTTACCAGGCGACCGATGCCCGGACCGATTTCGCGGCGTTCGAAGCCGAAGCCCAAGCGATCGACGACTGGGTGGCCTCGGATACCGCCGTCGGCGACGTCGAGCGCGGGGTGTCCGAAGGCGCGGCGGTCGTCGAGGGGCACTACACCACCGCCGATCGCCACCATGCGGCCCTCGAGCCGGCCGGCGTCATCGCGCGATACCGAGGCGAGCGCCTCGAGGTCGAGACCTCGACCCAGTGGGTCTATGGGGTTCGGGCGGCCATCGGCGCGGCGCTCGGGATGCCGCTCACGGCCATCCGGGTTCGCACCCCGGCGGTGGGAGGCGGTTTCGGGGCCAAGGGCTCGGCGTGGGGCCACGAGATCCTCGCGGCGCTGCTCGCCAGGGAACTCGGGCGGCCGGTGCGGATCGTGTTGCCCCGGGCTCACACCTTCACCCTCCACGGGTACCAGCCGGCGACCCGGCAGCGGGTGACCGTGGCGGCCGGACCCGAGGGGCGGCTCACCGCGATCCGGCACGAGAGCCTGAGCGCGGCGGCAATCGACGAGGATTACCTCGAACACGGATCGTTAGGGTCCCGAACGTTGTACCGCTGCCCCAACATCGCGACCCGCGACCGGCTGGTCCGGCTCCACCGGCCCCAGCCGACGTTCATGCGGGCCCCCCACGAAGGCCCGGGCATCACCGCGCTCGAGATCGCCATGGACGAGTTGGCGGTGCGACTGGAGATCGATCCGGTCGAGCTGCGGCTCGTCAACGACGCCACGGCCGACCCGACCAGCGGCCGGCCGTTTTCGAGTCGCCGCCTGGCGGAATGTCTCACCATCGGGGCCGAGCGATTCCAGTGGCGGCGCCGAACCCCGGAGCCGGGATCGATGCGGGCCGGCGAGGTCCGGATCGGCTGGGGCATGGCGAGCGCGTTGATGGCCACCTTTCGATTCGCGGCCTCGGCGAGGATCACCCTCCGCCGCGACGGGCGGGTGGTGGTCGAATCGGCGGCCCACGAGATCGGCACCGGGGCGGGGACCACGCTGGCGATCGTGGCGAGCGAGGCGTTAGGTGTCGATCCCGGCCGGATCGAGGTGCGCCTTGGCGACACCGATCTCCCCGAGGCGGGGGGCACCTTCGGGTCGGCTACGACCCTCTCGGTGGGCTCGGCGGTTCGGGTCGCGGCCGAGCGTCTCAAGGCCAAGCTCGAGGACCTCGCCGGCGAGCCGGGGCTGGAGGCGCGGGAGTACCCCGACCTCCTGGCCCTGCGCCGACTCGATCAGGTCGAGGCGGAGGGCTCCTGGGCCCCGGAGCGGAATCAGCCGCTCGCCATGAACGCTTACGGGGCCGTGTTCGTCGAGGTGCGGGTCGACCCGGCCCGTCCGGTGCCGAGGGTTGCCAGGGCGCTTGGCGTCTACAGCGCTGGGCGGATCGTCAATCCGGTCGGGGCTCGCGGTCAAGCGGTGAGCGGGATGATCTGGGGGTTGGGCCAGGGGTTGCTCGAGGACTCGCGCTACGACCCGGGCACCGGGCGTTTCCTGGCGCGAGGACTCGGCGGCTACCAGGTGGCCACCCATGCCGACGTCGGGGCGTTCGAGGCGCACTTCGTCGCCGAACACGACTCGGCGGCGAGCCTCCTTGGCGCCCGGGGCGTCGGCGAAATCGGGACCATCGGGATCGGGGCCGCGATCGCCAACGCGGTCTACCACGCAACCGGTGTCCGGGTCCGCGACCTTCCGATTCGGGTCGAGGCCCTTCTCGGCGCGGCGTTCTGAAGCGCCGCTTCGACCCTACGCCGTCGGCTTGGCGGCCTTGCCCACTCCGGCCTTGCCGATCGTGTTGTTGTCGGTCCCAAACCAGATCTGGCCGGTCTTCGGATCGAACACCATGTGGCGAATCGTGCCGGCCCCGCCGGGGATGGCCACGTTGGCGACGAACTGTTCGGTCTTCGGGTCGAAGGCAACCAACTTGTTAGGTTGGACCCCGGTCTCCACCATCCAGATTCGGTCGAAGTCATCGGTGGTCATGGCGTAGGGCAGGGAGGACCGGCCACTCGGCGCCGGCCATTCCTTGATCGCTCCGGTGTTCGGGTCGAGGCGGCCCAACGTCCCACCGACGTAGTCGCCGTACCAGACCATCCCGTTCGAGGTGAGCGCGATCCGTCGGGGTCGGCTTCGCGGGTTGGGGAGGTCATACTCCCGGAGGGCCATGGTGTTCGGATCGATGGTGCCGATCTTGTTGGTGCCGAAGAGGTCGAACCACGGCCGACCGGTTCGGTCGATGAGGATCCCGTACGGTCTCGCGTTCGGGGTCGTCACCTTGACGAGGTCGATCTTGCCACTCCTCACGGCCAGCTTGCCGACGAAATTGCCACCTTGAACGGTGAACCAGATGTCCCCGGCCCCGTCGAACACCATGGTATGGGGATCGCGGGCGGCGCTGTCGGGCATCGGGAATCGGGTAATGGCCCCGGTCTTCCCGTCGATCTTACCGATCATGGCGTTGCGGTTGCCGGCGTACCATCCGTTGCCGGCCCGGTCGACGATCACGGTGTGGGGGTGAGTGCCTGGGTCGATGGCGAACTGCTCGAATTTCGTGGTCGTCGGATCGAAGCGCGCGACGTAATTTCCGGCTTGGCCCACGAACCAGATCCGGCCATCGGGCGCGACGTAGGGGTCGCGGGGGCGGGACTTCTCCCAAGGCACGGTCCATTCCTCCACCGGAATGCCGGGGGTCTGGGCCAAGGCCAACTCGGTCGCGAAGCCTGGGGCCGCGACCAGGAGGAGCAGGCCGGTCGGGTGACGCATCGATGGCTCCCGTGACGGGTTCCAGTAGATTACCGCCGTCTCCCATGGATCGGTAGCAGTGCGCTTGGTGGCGGCGATCCTCGTTGCGGTGCTTGGCGCGGTGCCGCTCGGCGCCCAGCAGAGCCGTGCCGCCGACTCGGTCCTGGCGCGGCTCGAGCAGCGCTACGATTCGATGCGGTACCTCCGCGATCAGCTCGAGGTCACCAAGGCGCGCGGCACCGCGGCGAATCGATGGGGCGTTTCGAGGGCCCGACTCGAAGCCGAATACGAGGCGGCCTGGCGGGCGCTCAACGACGGCTTCGAGGAGCCGGCAGCGGCTCGACTCGTCGGTGAGGCTGCTCGGGCGGTTCAAACCATGATGGCAGCGCACCGCCGCTCGCCGAACCCTGATGCCACATCGATTGGCCCCGAGACGGCGCCGTATCTGGCTGGCGCGGCCAGCGGCTCCGAGGCTGAGCGTCGCGTGGACTCGTTGCAACGCGCCATCTACGCCGATTACGCCGCCGGGGCATCGCAGATCGTCGTCGACGGCGATACTCTCGACCGTTTGACCATCTTGGGCCGGCTCGGTACGACCGAAGACCGGGCCCACCGGGAACGCCTTTGGCGGGCACTCGACCAAGCCTGGCGGACGGTGAACGGTCACGGCGAACCTGACAGTCGCTACGCTCGACTGCTGGCGCTGCGGGCGGAAGCCTGGCGGGGCGGAGTCACCCCGATGGCGCGACTCGCCGAAGAACTCGGCCTGACGATCGAGCGGGCGGAGCGATGGTTGTTGGCGGGGCTTGAGACCTGGCGATCGACCCTGCCGGACTCGTTGGTCGAACCCTGGGACGTCTATTATCGCAACGGGGCGGCTGCCAGGCGGCTCGGGACCCGGCTCTCTTTGGATTCGATCTTTGCCCTCAACGATCGCTTCTACCGTACCCTCGGCGCCGACATCGGGGTCTTGGGGGTCCAGTACGCCAACCTTCCAGGACGGGTGCCGGTCGCCTACACCACGTTCGGAGCAACCGGCCGGTGGCAAGGAGCGGCGTGGGTCAGGATGGAGCCCTGGGTCTTCACCGGGTACCGCATCGGAGGGCTCGATAACCTCAACGAGCTGCTCCACGAAACCGGTCACGCGGTGCACATCGCGGCGATCCGGGCGCGCCCCGCCTTCAACGACTGGCCGGACAGCGATGTGTTCACCGAGGCGGTGGCCGACCTCGCCATGCTCGAGATCTACGAGCCCGCTTGGCAGATGGCCTTCCTCGGAGACTCGGTGGCCCTGGAGGAGTCGCTCCGCGCCAAGTACGCCGCCATCGTCTTCGACATGGCGTGGGCCCTCTTCGAATACCGGGTCCACCGGGCCGGCGCGCCGCCGCCCAACCGACTGTGGACCGAGATCGCCGCCCGGTACCTGGGCGTCAAGCCCCACCCCGAGTATTCCTGGTGGGCCGCCCGAGGCCAGCTGATCAACTCCCCGGGCTATCTCTCGACGTATGCGTTAGGCGCCTTCGTGACCGCCGACCTTCGCGCCCAGGCCGCCCGCCGCTTCGGTCGGATCGCGGGCGGCAATCCCCGCTGGTATCCGGGCGTCTCCCGGGCGCTCTTTCGGTTCGGGCTGACTCGGCCTTCCGCGGCCGTGGTTCGCGAGTTCCGCGGTCGACCGATCTCGCCGGATGCCCTTCTCGCCGACCTGCGACGGATCAGAAGACCCGGACGTCGGCGAACAACCCCAACACCGCGGTCACGTGGGCGAACTGGTCGAACGTGGCCCCCTGGATGGCGGGGCGCTCGGTGGTGAGGAACTCCCGGAAGGCGGTCTCCTCGGTGTCATTGGTAATCTCCGCGAGCCCGCTCCGGAAGGTGAACGAGTAGACGTAGTCCTTGTTGTTGACCGCTTCGGTGTCCCGGGCCACTCGCAGGGTGTAGCTCCCTTTGACCAGGCGCAAATTCGTGTCCGAGATCAGGTCTTGCCAGGCCTCGTGGGCGCCCCCCGAGTCGGGGTCCGAGTCCGCGATGATCTGTCCCGATGCGGAAAGCAACTGGTAGCGGACCGTGCCGGCCTTGGCCACCTCGTTTCCGGCCCCGTCCTCGCCAACGAGTTCGCCGGTCCGAACCCGGACGAACTGCTCCGCGGTAACCCCGAAACGGAAGTGGTCCCACCGGTCGCCCGGCGACAGCGAGCTGTTGACGGAGACCTTCGAGCGCCCCTCTTCGAGATTGCCGACGTACCGCGCCAGGCCCCGGGTGTCGAACCCGAGGTCCTGCGAGAACCGGCTGAGTAGCACGGGGCTGGTCATTGGAACTGTAGTATCGGCTGGCTCGGCCGACGAGTTGAGGGTTCGAGCCTCCCCTCTCTGCTGGAGCCCCCGCTCCGGCTGGGTGGCTCGAGCCGGTTCCTTGCCAGGCCGCGTTCGGTCGGCCGGGGTCGAACCCGGTGGCGCCGTTCCGGCCTTCCCGTTAGGGACTGGGGCCAGGTCGCAACGGCCTCAGCCGACCCGGGTAGTTGGTGAGAATCCCGTTCACTCCGCGCCGCCAGAGGCCCGCGGCCGTCGCGGGGTCGTCAACCGTCCAGACATGGACCGGTCTGCCGAACCGATGAGCACCGGCGATGAAACGGGGGGTGGGGACTTCGATCCGACCTTTGTACCGGTGCGGGACGGCAAAGCAGACCGCGGCAGGGGGCCGCCGCGGGCCCCCGACGAAACCCGCGGCGAAATGCCTGACGATGTCGCGCCGCGCAGCACCCACGAGGATGTTGCCGCGGCGCAACGGATCGAGGGCCCGGTAGTCGAATGAGGCGACCACAACTCGACCCTCGGCGCCTGATCGCCGAATCTCATCGAGAACCGCGACGCTGGCCGAAGCCAGCTTGATCTCGATCAGGAGCGGGAGTGCCCGGTACCGATCGAGCACTTCTCGAAGGGTGGGAACCCGGACCCCGGTACCACGGTAGGGAAACTCGCCGGGGTGCGGGCAAAAGGTGGCACCGGCATCGGCGTCGCGGAGCCGAGCCAGCGGAAGAGCGGCGATCTCGTCCGGCCAGCCAGCCGTTCGGGTCAGGGTCGGGTCGTGGTGGACCACGGGAACGCCATCGGCGCTGAGTCGGACGTCGAACTCCAATGCCTCGGCTCCCTGTTCGATTGCCAGGTCGAACGCGGGGAGGGTGTTCTCGGGGGCCAAGCCGCTCGCCCCCCGGTGCCCGATGACGAGCTGGGCTGCCGGGTCGATGAGGAGGTCAGCGATCACCGAGGCGGTCGAGGCGGGCACCGCCGGAGACTTGGGCCCCGATCAGGTCGATACCGTCGGCGCCGAGCGGGATCCGGACGGTCACGGTCCTGCCGCTGGCCGGGGAAACCAGCCGAATGTCGACTTGGAGAGCCGAGTCAGCCGCCTCGGTGGGGACCAAGACCTGGAGGGTGTCGGTCGACCGCCGGCCGCCTCGAAAGACGGCGAGCTCGCCGGCCGCAAAATGGTCCGGCCGGTCGGTCCGGACCACGAATCGGGCGATCGGACGCTCCTCGTCGGTCCAGGTGAGCACCCCCGCCACGGTTGCGTCGCCCTCCGCTTCGGGAGGGGCTGCGGCCGAATGGGTGTCGTGGAAGCCAAGGAGGCGGACCCGGCCGGGTTCCGGTCCTTCGAGCCTGATCGGCGTTCGGCTGGTGGTCATCAAGGCCCGGCCGCTGATCAGGCTATAGTAGGTGATCAGGTCCTGACCGCCGCAGCAGCCCCGAGCTACCATCCGATAGAGCGAACCCGTTGCCGCGCCGGTGACTCCCCGGCCGCTGATCCGAAACACCGGCTCCGCGCTGGCGGTGTCCGGTGCCCACGCCGTGATGATTGCCTCAGAACTGACGCTCCCAGCCATCAGGCAATGCCGGATATCGTAGGATTCTTCCAACACCAGCCGCCGGACCGGTGACTCGCCGGGCCCCCGAACTCGCACCAGCCGGAACTGGCGGTTGACGGTCTGAACGGACTCGCATCCGGCGGCATCTCGATAGAGCCGGAGCTCGGATCTGGCCTGGTGGGTAACAGTGCCCCGGGCCGCCACGGGACCACCGTCGGTCCGAGAGGCGCTCGGCGGGAGCGACGAGACGGTACACCCGAGAACAGCCAGGGGGGCGAGCAGGACGGACCCGCGCAGGAAACCGGTCACAGAAAGTATCGCCACTGGGTTCGGAACCGCGGGAAATCTACCCTGAGTGCTGACCTCTGCACATGTCGTTTCGTCGCGCTCGATCATGACGGATTGACACGGGCAGACTGCTCACCGGCTCGTGAGAAGGGGGTCACCTGGCCGCGACCGGGCCTCGCGATCGGGGCGGAACGTCAGTATGAGCGGGGCGGTTAGGCAGTGCCGCCTCCCCTGTCGGCGATGTGGCACGAATTTGGAACTGGATTGACGCCGAGGCGTTCCTGCTTGGAGACGCCAGAACCGATGACCGAGGGTCAGGTGGCCGTGGGGGGGCCGCCGGACCGAGCTGAAAGAGGGTGGCCCGTGCCAGATCCAATTCTGTTTCACCTCCACCAGGCTAAGCAGTCGGCACAGTGGTTTGCCCAGCTCATGCAGCTCGATCCCGAGTTGATGATTCCGGCAGCCCTTCCCCTGGTCGCGGCCCGGTTGATGGGTGCGGGTGGGGTCGACGACGACCCGGACGAGGACCTTGGCGAGGCGGCCCTGGGCGTCTGACCAGCTGGCCCGCCTCAATCCACCTCGACCCGGTAGCCCGCCGCCAGCGCGTTCGTCTCGTTCGCCATCCCGATCACCGCCAGCAGTTCCCCGAACATCTCGTCCGTCATCCCCTTTTTCCGAGCCGCCCCCGTGTGGGAAGCGATGCAGTACTCGCACCCGTTGGTGGCGCTGACCGCGATGTAAATCAGCTCCTTGGTCAGGGGATCCAGGGCGCCGGGCCCCATGACTTGCTTGATGCTCTGCCAGGTTCGTTCGAGGGTGCCGGGGTCGTTCGCGATCGCTTTCCAGAAATTGTTCACCCTGTCGACCTTGCGGGTCGCCATGATGTCGTCGTACACCGCCCGAACCCGGGGTGGGGCATCTGGGTACTCGATCAAGGGAACCGCCGCCATGTTCGCTATTCTCCGAGCAGGCCGTTGAACAAGAACCGATAGGTGCCATGCGGCTGAGACCGGAAGGTGACCTCCGGGCCATAGAGGTAGAGCTTCCCGCGGCCAACTTGGGCCTCGACCGCCGCGATCCCGCCTTCGAGATACGTCTGACCCCAGGCCCAACCGCTTCGGAGCGGTTGGGCGGTTGCGAACCAGGCCACCGGTTTGACACCGCGGGCCGGAGCGTCCGGGAGGAGGCGGAATACCGGGCTCTCGTCGAACATCACAACCGCGGTCGAACCCATCCCGAATGCGCTTTGGGCCGTGGTGTCGATGGTCACCTCGAGCAGCGAGGCCGGAACGTAGAACCGTTCTCTGGGAATCGGGCGCACGGCGCCGGTTGGCGTCCGTTCGACCAAGTGGTTGTCGACCGGAAGCCCCAAGTGACGGGCAAGAGCGGTCGAACCGCCGATCGTGACGATCCGGCCGCCGGCCTCGAGGAATGACTTGAGCGCCGGAATGGTCTTCTCGGCGGTGACCCGGCCAAGCCACTCCTTGAACTCGGCCGGGATGTCGTCTGACGGGGGCGCCTGGTTGCGAAAGAAGGCAGCCATCGGGTTGCCGCTGGTCGCGGCGCCTGGCGGGGTCGGAATCGCCCCGTCGACGAACACCAGGACGTCGAACCCCTGGTTCAAGCTGCCCGCATCGAGTCGCTTGACGAACACCACCTCGAACGGAAACTCGAACCGCTCGAGGATCCAGCGGACCCATCCCGACGGCATCGACCCGCCGTATTGGTCCCAAAGCCCGACTCGGACCGGTTTCACCGGCCGCCCGCTGCCCGATCCGACCCCGACGACCAATCCCCGTTCCTCGACCAGGGCCCGGAGAATCCGAGTGGCCTCGCCGCTGGCAGGAATCACGAAGTCGGTGGCGGTCGCCTCCACCCGCTGCTTCGCGGCCAGGAGTCGGTTGACCGCCAAGTAGCTGTCGTTCTGTGACCGGGCCAGGCGGTAGCGCCCGGCCGATGGCAGTGACGCCGTCACTGGTGGCTTGGCGAGGACGTCCGGGACCTTCGCGCAGGGGCAATCGAAGGCCTCGCGGATCCGGTCGTATTCGACGCCCATCTGCATCGCCAGGGTGTAGCCGGCGTTGTCGTAGGGCGCCTTCGGCGGACCACCCGGGTAGGGGATATCGTTGGGATAATCCTGCGGCTCCATCAAGTCGAGGACATGGGCCCGGAATGCCTGAGCGGCTTTGATCACGTACGATCCGGACGGATAGGATACTCCGCCGACGGCGAACGCGGCGGTCGAGCGATGGACCTCGACCCCCGATTCGATCAGGGCGTTGACGAACTTGGTCGCGGTCAGGAAGTCCGGTTGATCCGAGGGGAGGACGTAGCCGCGGGGGTCCCGGTCTTCCGGCTTGCGGAGCATCGCGAAGTACTTCGGGTCGAGGGTCCGGGCCCCGAAAGCCGGAACGGCGTTGGTGCGAGGTTCTTTGGCCGCCTCTTCCTGCATCGCCGCCACCCGCTTGGGGTAGATCGTCCAAGAGTCCTGGCTCCCCTTGGCGATCGCCGAACGGCCCATCAGGTAGACGTTGTAGAGGAGGTGCTCGCGGTACCGCGAGGCGTAGTCGAGGATCGCTCGGTTCGCGGTGATCGAATAGTCCACCGACTGCCGGAACTTCCAGGGTCCCGGCATGATCGGGAAGGTCCCGTTGCCGTCGGCAACCAGCCGGTCGGGTACCAGCGGAATCGACATCGGTGTCGGGCTGCCGATCGTCTCCGTCAGGATTCCGATCATGTTGTGGAAATACGCCGTGGTCCGAAGGCCGCCGTTCCACCACGTCTGGTAGCTGGCCGACTCTCGCTGCACCACGCCCGGCTTGTTCTCCTGGGCGAAGCGGTTGTGCATGATGGTACCGACCACGTTGAGCGAGTTGATCAGGATCGGATCGATCAGGTAGTTGTGGGGATCGCGGAAGGGCGGGGCGAACATCACCGCGCCGGCCGGGCCGGTTTGGTGGTGGTTGTACATGATCTGCGGGTTCCACTCCCGGTACATCACTCGACTCATGTTCTTCGACTCGGGCATCGCGTTCATGTAGAGATCGCGATTGTTGTCGTGGCCGATGTACTTCTGGTAGAGCCGAGGTAGTTCAGCGGTGGTCCGCTTGAGGGGGTCGGACCGTCGCAGGTACCAGTTGGACACCAGTTCCATTCCGTCGGGGTTGGCGTGCACGACCAGTTGGACGACGTCATCGAGCAGGCGAAGCGTTTCCTCGTCGCTCCGCGAGGCCATCTGGTAGACGTGCTCCATGAGCTGAGCCGCGCCGAGCACCTCGGTGGCATGGAGGCCGCCGTCGATCCACACCACGGCCTTCCCCTCTTTCGCCATGGCGCGAGCCTCTTCATCGGTGACTCCCTCGGCCCGAGCCAGCTTGCTCGAGATCGTCCGGAGCCGATCCAGCCGGGCGTGGTTGGCTGGCGAGGTGACGATCGCCATCAACTGATCGCGGCCCTCGGCGGTCTTCCCGATCGAGACGACCACGATTCGATCCGACTCGGCGTCGAGTTTCTTCCAGTATTCGGTCAGTTGGGTGTAGGTGGCGAGCTGGTAGTCGTCGCCGATGTTGAAGCCCAGTGATTGCTTGGGGCCGGTGACCTGCTGTCCCGCCAGCGGACCGATTGCCCACGAGAGGGCGACCAGGACCGGGGCTGAGCGACTGAACATGGTGAACTCCGGATGCTCGGTGGGTTTGGCCGGGAAATTAACTGGTTGGCCGGTGGGCCTGGAAACCGGCCATGGCCCCTGCCTTGCTGTGCAAACCAATGCACCCCAGTCGTCCCCTAGGGGTCGCGCAGGGCTAACTGTACCAGCTGGGCCGACTTACAGCCACACATCTCAGCTGATTTCTTGAGGGTACTCGAATGGCTTGGTTACGCCTTTCAGGGGTCGTTCTTGCCGGGATCGCGATCTCGGGATGCCGAGAAAGTACTCCGCCGGATTCCGATCCGACCCGCAAGGCATCTGACCAGACCGACTTGGCGACGGTGTATCCGTCGAGCCGTGGGGTGTCGTTTGCCACTTACCTCGGTGGTGTCGGGGTCGAGACTCTCCGGGACGTCGCCGAGGGACACGGTGGCAGGCTGTACGTCGTCGGCGGTAACAGCACCGGCAGCTTTCCGGTGTTTGGCGGGTTCGACTTGACCTTTGGCGGCAACGGCGACGGGGTTCTCGCTGCCCTAACGCCGACCGGCCAGCGACTTTGGTCGACCTACTTCGGCGCCGGTGGAAGCGACGAGGTGACGGCGGTCGAAATCGCCCCCGATGGCTCTTTGGTGGTCGCTGGCCGAGCCGGACCCAACCTGCCGGGGGCCCAGTCGGGGTTCCAAGCCGGATTCGGTGGCGGTCAGCAGGACGGATTCATTTGCCGGCGGTCGAGCGACGGCCGGCTCCTCTACTGGTGCTCTTACCTGGGCACCGGCGACGACCACGCGGTTCACGACATCGCGGTCGACGGGCGCGGGTTCATCTACGTCGTTGCCGGCGTCGAACGGGGCGGGTTTCCGGCCGCCTGGTTCCGCCGGGGGATGTGGTCGGCTCGTCGCGGCGGCAAGGACCTCCTGCTCATGAAGCTCTCGCCCAACGGCTCCGGAATCGTCTGGGCGACCTATCTCGGTGGCCGCGGCGATGAGGTCAACGCGACGGTGCGGGCGAATGAGTCCGGAGAGGCGCTCGTCGCCCTGACCACCGCCTCGCGCGAACTGCCAACCACGCCCGACGCCGCTCAGCGGAGGTTTGGCGGCCAGACCGATATTTGGGTGGCCCGCTTCAACGCCGAGGGTGCCTTCGTGTTCGGGACCTACCTGGGAGGTTCCGGGCTCGACGCGGTGGGGAGTCATGGCCTCGCGATCGATCATTACGGACGCTACCTGGTGGCGGGGTCGACGACGACCGCTCGGCTCGCCGGAAGCGCCCGCGGGTTCCAGACGGCGTTCGCTGGCGGCGGCCGCTCGCCCAGCCCGGACCTCCCGATTCATGGCGACGGGTTCGTCACTTTGCTCTCGCAAGGCGGCCGCGACATCATCGCGACGAGCTATCTCGGCGGCTCGGCGGCCGACGGGGTGGAAGCGGTGAGCGTCGACGTCAACCGGGTCGTCTGGCTCACCGGAGCCACCCACAGCACGAACTTCAGGGCCACCTCTGGCGCCCACCAGGCCGCCGTCAGCGGTGGGCGCGACGGATTCGTGGTCGGCGCCACCGGTGACCTCAAGCAGCTGATCTACGCCAGCCTGCTGGGCAGTGAAGCCGACGACGCGGGGCTTTCGATCGCGGGCCGTTGGGACGGGGGCGCCTTCGTCGCCGGATCGATCAGCGGGGCCAACTTCCCGACCATGGGTGCGGTCCAGTCGCGCCACGGCGGCACCGTCGACGGCTTGGTGGTGGGAATCAGGTGACCCCGTCGCGACGTTAGGTCTTCCGGTCGGCTCGGCTTCCCGCGGTTCCACGACGATCGGGCGGGAAACGAAGCGGGACGAGTCGCACCCGACTCGTCCCGCTTCGACCTGATTGGAAGGTGGACCGACCGCCCCGACCTGGCGGCGTTAGGCCACCCGGTCGGTGCAGGTCGACTGCTGCTGGTTCCCGGGTGCGTTCGGATTGTTGAGCTCGTCGAACGAGATCGGGAAGTTGACGTCGGTGCCGTAGGTCGGGCCCTTGAAGTGGGTGCCGGTCGGGAACACCGTGTTCTGGGCCCGGCCATACTGCCGGATCAGCCGGCGAAGGTCGCCAAGCCGGTGGCCGGTGGAGAACATCCAGAACGCCCGCTCGCGGAAGGTGAGGTTCACCCGAGCGGCGGCGTCGCCGGGATCGGCGAGCGGGGCGAGGCTCGCATTGGTGGCCCGTGCCTCATTGAGTTTGGCGAGCCAGGTTGTGACGTCGTTGGCTCGGAGCGCCGCCTCGGCGGTAATCAGGAGGGCCTCGATCCCTGAGGCGATGGAAACCGAGGAGAGGCGAGCGTAGGTGTCCTGCTGCACGAAATCGGTCGACGAGTCGAACGCCTTGGGCTTCGGCTTGGACGTGGGCAATCGGGGATCGGCGGCCGTGACGAAGTTGAGCCCGACGCCGCCCTCCAGTTCGGCCACCACATAGCGGCTGGCGCTGTTGTTGAGGGACCAGATCTGGTTGATACCCGCGTTCTCCGAGTGGGTGACGTCCCACTTGAAGGTGGTTGGCACTCCCGCGACAGCCTGGGCGGCCGCGGCGAACTGACCCCGGTTGAGCAACGCCCGACCCTTGACGACCTTGGCCAGGTTGGTCACCCGGGCGCCGTCGGAACCCGCGACGTAGAGTTGGGCGGAATCGGCTGAGGCGATCGCCCGCGCGAAAGCCGAGTCGTAGGGCAGCGGTGCGCCAAAAACCACGTTCGCGCCGTCGTAATCGCTGAAGGGGATCCCGTTGCAGTAGGTTTCGCCGATTTGGTTCTCGACGAAAGCTTTGATCGCGAACATCATCCCGATGTTGCCGCTGGGATTGGGGCTGAAGGTTCGAAGCGCCGCGATCGCGTCGTCCGACAGGTTGCGGACCCGGTTCAACGCCCGGAAATCGTCGTCGAGGAAGCTGTTGGTGACCGCGATGTTCCGCTGATCGGTCGAGTTGCGCTGCTCGAAGGTGTCGCCCGAGATCCATTCGTCGGTGAGCAGGCCCGAGAAGACGAAGAACTCGCCGCCCGAAGTCGCTTGGGCCAGGCGGAGCAACGCCCCGTTGCGCAGCGCGATGGCGCCGGCCGCCGAGTTGGCGTCGAGAATGATGTCCGGATCGGTCACTTCCACGATGCTGTCGCAGCTCGCCGCCACCCCGACCGTGAGGCCGAGGCTGACGACGCGGCGCACCGAGCGAGAGAGAGTCGATAACATGGTCGTCGGTATCCTTTAGAACGCCACGTTCAGCTTGAACGTGAAGTAGGTCGGAGGCGGTTGGGTTTGGAAATCGCTGACGAAGCCCGAATTGCTGCCGAAGTAACCGCCTTCGGGGTCGATGCCGCTGTAGCCGGTGATGACGCCGATGTTCCGCGCCGAGGCCGTCAGGGTCATCCGCTCGGCTCGGAACAGCTGCGAGACCGACCCCGGGAGAGTGTAGGTGGCCGATAACTCACGGAACCGGAGGAACGAGTTGTTCTCGACGTAGCCCCACTGGGTTCGGCTCGGATGCACCCGGACCGCGAGGGCGCGGGCCTGCTCGTCGAGCGGGGCCGCCGGGTCGACCGCGCCGCGGCAGTTGAGCCGATTGTCGCACCGGATCCGCTCGGTGCCGTTGAGCTGGTAGCCGCCGGCCTTGACATCCACGAGCCCCTGAATCCGGAGCTTCCGGCCAAAGATGTCGAGGCCGGTGAACAACGAGATCTCGAGCGGGTGGTTGGGCGCGCCCACGTACTCGGCCGTGTCGCCGACGGTGATCTCGCCGATCGCCAGGATGCCGTCGCCGTTGGCGTCGTTGTACTTCACCGGTCGGAGGAAATAGCCGTTGACCGGGAAGCCCTCTTTGACGGAGGTCACAGTCCCGATCTGGGGCGGCGTTCCACCCAGGCTGGTCACCTTGTTGTCGTTGTACGACATGCTGATGGTGGCATCCCAACCGATCGACCTCTGGTTGAGCAGTTGCATGTTGAGCGCCGCCTCGATCCCCTTGTTGCGGACCCCACCGAGGTTGTCGAAGCGGGTGGCCGCGGCACCGACCGACGGTGCTACGATTGTGGCGATCAACGCGTCCTTCGACTTCTTATGATACCCGGTGACCTCGAGATTGATCGCGTTGTCGAACAGGCCGAGGTCGAAGCCCGCTTCGATTTCCTCGGAGCGTTCCGGCTTCAGCGCCGCGTTGCCCAGAGCCGAGAAAACCAACGACGGCGTGTCGGTCAGGTCGAAATTGGTGGTCGTCGGGATCAGGAACGGAATCGCGTCGGTGTTTCCCGGTTGACGGCCGCTCGCGCCAAAAGCACCCCGGAGCCGAAGGCTCGAGATCGTGCTCGACTTCGGGAAGAAGGGCTCGTCGGAGATCACATAGGAAAGCGATGCCTTGGGGTAGTAGACCCGCCTGAAGTTGTTGCCGAAGGCGCTGTTTCGGTCGGAGCGAACGGCGCCGGTCAGGTAGACGCGGTCCTTGTAGCTCACCGATTGCTCGGCGAAGAACCCGAGGGTGATGCTTTCGACCGTCGACTCGTCGGCGGAAATGATCGCACCGGCCGTCACCGTCGTGGCTCCCGGGGGTAGCTGCGACCCGCTGGCGCCGTTGCGGGTGAACTTCTCCTTGATGTACTGGAGGCCGACGATCGACTTGAGGCCAATGGTCTCGCCCAGCGAGTAGGTCGCGGCGGCGTTGGCGTCGCCGGTGTAGACATAGTTGCTGGTGCGGTTGTTGGTCTTGAAGCCAAGCTTCGAGGTGCCGAAGTAGGTGCACTCGTCGCGGCGGCAGATGTCGGAATCCTCCCGAGCCGCGAAGTCGAAGCCCATGGTGGCCTTGGCGGCAAGCCACGAGAGCGGCCGGTAGTTCGCCGTGGCGCTGGTGATGGTCCGGTTGATGTCTTGGCGAACGGTCTCGGAGAAGAACTCGTCCGGCGTATAGAGTCGATAGCCGAAGTTCGTCCGGGTGACGCCGGCAGCCGGACTCACCACGTTGTTCTTGAACCCGGGCCCGCCGTAGGCGTTGGACAGCAGCCCGGTCGTGTTGTTGTCGGTTTGCGGCAACCGTTGGTTGCTGCTGACCACACCCGCTGAGATGGCCAGGTCGGCCTTGTCGCCGAAGTTGGTGTTGACGTTGGCGCGGAGGTTGACCTTGCGCAGCCCGTTGGGCCGGACCTGTTCACCGAGAAGGTCGGTGATCCCTCGCTGAGAACGGAGCCGATTCTGGAACTCGGTCGGCATTTGGAGCACGCCGACCTCATTCTCCCATTCGCCGGAAACGTAGTATCGAATGTTGTCCGTTCCGCCGCTCACTTGCATGCCGTACTGGTTACGGTATCCGGTACCGTTCGGCGACGCCTGCGGATCGGCGAAGAGGTTGTAGCTCGAGACGCTGTCCTGGCGGCAGAGACCGCCGGCGAACCGGTCGAGCAGACACTGGGTCGAGTTGGACACGCTCGAAGTCGTGGCCGCGGTCGTCCCGGTGGTCCAGGCTCGGTAGGCCACCGGATAGTCGTTGTAGTCCCGAACGAAGCCCTGCTCGCCGTAGACGCTCCACTGGGTCTTGCCGGCCTTGCCTCGCTTGGTCTTGATCACGATGACGCCGTTGGCGGCGTCGGTGCCGTACAACGTCGCCGCCGACGGCCCGCGAACCACTTCGACGGCCTCGATGTCCTCGGGGTTGAGATCGTTGATCCGGCTCGGGTTGGTGCCGCCGATCCCGATCGACGAGGAGTTGACGTCGCTCCAAATCCGGACCCCGTCCACCACGTAGATCGGGTTGTTCGACAACGACAGCGACGAGTTGCCCCGGATCCGGATCCGCTGACCGCCACCGGTCAGGTTGTTGCCGAAGACCGCTACCCCCGGGATCTTGGCCGAGATCACGTCGGCCAGATTCGTCACCGCGGTGGTTTGGACCAGGGGCGCGGCGTCGAAGGCGGCGACCGAGTTGCCGATGGTTCGCTTCGACTCCTCCCCGGTCGCCGTCACGACGAACTCGTCGAGCGAGTATGGCGTCAGGGTCAGCTCGACATCCACCGTGGTGGTGCCACCGGCAGTAACCTCAGCCGGCCGGCTTCCCGCCGCGTAGCCGATTTGGTAGACCCGAACGGTCTGGGTGCCGATCGGCACGCTGGTAATCCGATACCGGCCGTCCGCGTTGGTGGGCGCCGTCAGCGCCGTGCCCACGATGCTGACCCTCGCCCCGACGAGGGGCTGCTTGCTGGCGCCGTCGACCACTCGACCGGTCACGGTGCCATTCTGCTGCGCGGCGACCGGGAGGGCGGCCAAGGTGGCCAGGGCCAGCGCCACCAGCGAACGCTCGAGTCTTTTCCTCATTCAGTCCTCCCTGCGGCAAGGAAACGGCGGGTTTGCTCCGATTCGAGCAGTCCCCTACAGGCACTCAGTGTGCCGTATTGATAAACGGCGTAGTGCGTTGTCGTACAACGACTTGTGACATCGTATTCGGGTCGTTGGGGTGTGTGCGAACGACACGATCCCCGTGGCATCCTGTGTCCAGTGGACACGCTTCGCCCGGCGACAAGAAAGTCACCGGTCGGCCTCGGAGCAAGGCCTGCTACCAACCATCGGGATAGACCGTTGGAATCGAGCCGGCGAGGCGAATGAGTTCCTTGGCGGCCGCGGTGTACGGCAGGAGTGCGGCGAGTTCCCCGCGGGTGACCTTGATTCGGCCGGTCATCAGGCCCATGACCGGGGCGAGCCGACCTTCGAACAGATCGCGCCAGGCTCGTGGTGCCGCCTCGAGGAGGAACCGTGCTTGGGCCACATCGTCCGGTGTCGCCGCGCGAGCGGTGCGGCACTCGCCATGCCAGACGTCGAGGAAGACCGCCGCGGGCGCGGCGTCATCTGTCGCAACCGCCGCGATGCTTCCCTCCCAGGTTGCCGCGGCGGCTTGGTACTCCGGGCTGGCGTTGAGCGCCGCACCCCAGGCCTTGGCCCATTCCTCTGAAAACGCGGTGCTCATGGAGTGACGAAAGTAACAGCGTCGCCAGTCCCGTTCCCGGGGTCAGGCGGTCTGTCCGCACAGCTCGGCGGCCTCTTCAATGCCGTGCCGCAGGTAGATCTGAAACAGGTCGGCCCCTCGCCCGGCGAGATACCCTTCGACCAGCGCGAGCCCGAGGGCTCGGCGAGGAACGGGAAGCCGGCGCCGAGGCAGGCGCGCCGAAACCGGCCCGATAGCCGGCGGGGCCGGGATGGAGCTTGCGCTCACCCAACCGGTTCGCCAGGGTTACTTTCCGTGGCCCCATCCAGAGTTCAATGCAACCAGACTGGATCCTCAACCTCGCCGGGCTGTTGACGGCGGCCGCGATGGCCGGCATGCTCGCCGGGGTACTGATGTGGTTCCGAGCCCGCTTCGGCGGCGAGCGTTACCGCCTCTGGAGCCTCGCTTGGTTGGCGGCCACCGCCTTCTACTTGCTCGGGGCTTCCGCCTTCAGCGTCTACAGTCTCTGGCCGGTGGCCCACCCGATCCGGATTGCGGTGTCCGTTTTGGGGCAAGTCATCGGCTTTGCGTCGTTGGTGTGGCTGGCGGCCGGAACCCGGATGTTCGTCAAGGGCCAGGTCCAGGCAGCGGGCGTGGTTCAACGCGGCTTGATCGCCGCGTTCGTCGTCGGGGCGGGATGCGCCCTGGGATTCGTGACCGTTCCGGGGGCGATCTGGGAACGGTTCCTGCTCCGGGTCGGGATCCACGCGTTGGCCTCCGCCGCCGTTTTCTGGTGGGCCGCGCGCCAGCTCGTCAGTGCGGGGTTCGCCGCCGCCCAGGGGCCGCGGCGGATGCTGGCGGGAGCGTTCGGGCTGTACGGCCTGGTCCAGTTTCATTATTTCGTCTATGCGGCGATCCGGGCGGCAGGGGTCGGTCCTGATTACCAGATCTCCTATCTCGCGTTTCTCGACGTCCTGCTTCTCGCCGCCATCGGGATTGCGACCGTCGCCGTGGCGCTCGATGACCAGCGACTCGAGACCGAAGCCAGTGCCAGGGCGGCCCGGGACGCCGAGGCGGCGCTTCATCGCCAGGACCGTCGCTACCGCCGCCTCATCGAGCTGACCCACGACATCATCACGGTGCTGGACGCCGACGGCGTGGTCCGGTACGAGAGCCCGTCGATCACCCGGATCCTCGGGTACGGGCAAGACGAGTGCGTCGGCCAGATGGCGTTCAGCTACGTTCACCCGGAAGACCTCCCCGGCGTCTTGGCGAGCTTCCAGGCCGGGTCGGTCTCGAAGGAGCCAACGGCGCACCGGTTCCGGTTCCGGCACAAGGATGGCCGGTGGGTCTGGCTCGAGGCGATCGGGCAGGTGGTCGACGATGGCGATGAGCCCTCGGTCATCGTCACCTCCCGCGACGTGACCGATCGCGAGCGACTCGAACGGCAGCTGCTCGAGGCTCAGAAGATGGAGAGCGTGGGCCGGTTGGCGGGCGGGATGGCCCACGACTTCAACAACATCCTGACCGTGATCAAGGGCAACGTGGAACTGGCCCTCCACGGCTTGCCCCATGGGTCGCCGATCCGGGCCGACATCGAGGACGTCGGCGACGCCGCGGAACGGGGTGGCGACCTGACCCGGCGGTTGATGCTCTTTGCTCGACGCCAACCGGTGGTGGCCAAGGTCGTCGACCTCAACGAGGTGGTGGGGCGGGCCGACAAGCTGATCCGCCGGCTCATCGGCGAGCGGGTCGATCTCTCCGTTCGGCTGGCCTCGCGGCCGATCCGGTGCCGAGTCGATCCGGGTCAGATCGAGCAAGTCCTCTTCAACCTGGTGGCGAACGCCAACGATGCCATGCCCGGGGGCGGAGCCCTGACCGTCGCGGTCGGGGTCGCGGCGATCACCCGGTCGCTGTCGTTAGGCACCCTTCCTCCCGGATCCTATCTCACCATCGCGGTCCAGGACACCGGCGTCGGGATGAGCGAGGCGGTCAAGGCCAGGATCTTCGAGCCGTTCTTCACGACCAAACCCGCCCACCAGGGCACCGGACTGGGCCTGGCAACGAGCTACGGGATCGTCTGGGAGGCCGGCGGTTTGATCGAGGTCGCCAGCGCCGCGGGGGCCGGCTCGACCTTCACGGTGTATCTCCCGGAAGTCGCCGAAACGGAGGTCCACGTTGCCCCTCATCCGACCGCGCCGGTCCGCGGCGGCCGCGAGCGGCTCCTGGTCGCCGAGGACGACGAGGCCGTTCGGCGGATCGCGGTGGTGGCCCTCAAGGACCTCGGCTACCAAGTCGTCGAAGCCAAAGACGGCCAGGACGCGCTCGACCGGGCCGCGCCCGACGTCGAGCTCCTGGTGACCGACGTGGTGATGCCCCGCCTCGGCGGCATTGGGCTGTTCCAGCAACTGCGCCAGCGCAACCCGAACCTGCCGGTGGTGTTCACCAGCGGTCACACCGACGAATTGCTCGACGCGAGCGCGCTGCCGGTCCGTTCGGCATTCCTCGAGAAGCCCTACGCCCCCAACGACCTGGCCGACCGGATTCGGCGTCTGCTCGACGCCGAGGTGCCTGCCTAACGGCCGCCCGGTGCGATCCGACGTCCTTGCCTATGTCGCCCTGGAGGTCGCCCAGGCGCTCATCGCGGCGCTCGCCGCGGCGGCCCATTTCCGGTTCCACCGCCAGAACCCCGAGCAGTTCCTCGGCCTCTGGGGCTGGAGTTGGCTGGCGCTGGCCACCGCCAGATTCATCGGTGCGCTCGGGGTCCTAGTCGCCCCGCAACAGGGCCTCCTCGATCCTCACCAGCCGGTCCTTTCCTTCGTCGTCCAGGTCACGAGCTACCTCGCCATGCTCACGCTCGTCGCCGGGGCCTTCGCCCTGATTCGGGGCCGGCCGTTATCGACTCGGTGGCTGGTGGGAGTCGTCGGCGGCGGGCTACTGGCGGGTGCCCTGCCGGTCGCGATCCCGATGTTCGAGGCGACCCGGTTCACCGTCCAATTCGTCGTTCGCACGGCCGCGGGGGCGCTGGTGTGCGCCGTAGTTGGCGGCTGGATCTGGTGGTGCCACCGAGCCGCGGCGGACCTCGGTCCCCGGGCAACCGGCCTGTCGATCGCGGCCTTCTCGCTGCCCTTGCTGGGCTACGCCTGGGCCACCAGTCGCGGTGCCGGCTACTCGGCGGAACTGTCGCTCGACGGGCTCGTCCTGGCCGGGATCGCCCACACGGTGGTGTCCGCCGCGATGGCCATGTCGATGATCGTCTGGTTGGTCGAGTTGGAGCGGGAGCGCGGGCGTGCCGCCGAACGAGAGCTCCATCGAGAACTCGAGGCCCGCGAGCGACGACTTGCCTTGGCCGAGCGGATGGAGAGCGTCGGCCGGCTCGCCGGCGGCGTGGCCCACGATTTCAACAACTTGCTCACGGTCGTCAAGGGAAACGGGGCGCTGCTCCAGCGGGCCTTGCCGAGCGGATCGCCGGAGCGGGAATGGCTCGATGAAATCGGCCAGGCGGCCGATCGGGGAGCCGGGCTGATCCGGCAGCTGCTGGCGTTCGCTCGCCGGCAGCCGGTGGAGCCTCGGGTCTTCGAGGTCGGCGAGCTCGTCACCAGTGTCGAACCGATCGTTCGACGGCTGCTCGGCGAGAACGTGGCCCTCACGGTCCGACTCGGCGAGGCGCCCAGTTGGATTCGGGCCGATCCGAGCCGGATCGAGCAGGTGATCATGAACCTGGCGGCCAACGCCAAGGACGCGATGGCCGAGGGCGGTCGCTGCGATCTGGCGGTCGCGAACCTGGTCGATCCGGTCTCGGGCCTGGCTCGCGTCCGGCTCACCTTCACCGATACCGGGCATGGGATGACAGCGGAGGTGCAAGCCCGGGTGTTCGAACCGTTCTTCTCGACCAAACCACCAGGGTTCGGAACCGGTCTTGGCCTGGCGACGGCATACGGGGTGATCGAGCAGGCCGGCGGAACCATCATGGTCGACAGCGAGGTGGGCCGCGGCACCACCTTCACCATAACCATGCCTGCCACCGACCCGGCGCCCCCGCCGGAACCCACCAACGCGGCTCGGAATTCGGCGGGCGGCACCGAATGGGTGATGGTGGTGGAAGACGAAGCGGGGGTCCGCCGGGTGGCCTCGAGAGCGCTGGCGGGGCAGGGATACCGGGTCGTCGAGGCGGCCGATGGGATCGAGGCGCTCGACCTCCTCGCCCGAACGCCGCAGCTGGCCTGCATCGTTTCCGACGTCGTGATGCCCCGGCTCGGCGGGGCGCAGTTCGCCCGGTGGCTCGAGCAGCGCTACCCCGAGGTGCCGGTCATCTTCACCTCCGGATACACCGGTAGCTTCGTGCCGCCGGCTTCATCGCGGACTACTTTTCTCCAGAAACCCTATACTCCTGATGATCTGGCCGCGGCCGTGCGGCGGGTCATCGATCGAGCCCGGTTCCAATGACCGCTCCAGCCAACCCGATCCGCGCTCCGCGAGGGCCGGCCCGCTCCTGCCGAGGCTGGCACCAGGAAGCGGCCCTCCGGATGTTGATGAACAACCTCGATCCGGAGGTCGCCGAGCGGCCCGAGGAGTTGATTGTCTACGGCGGCGGAGGCAAAGCGGCCCGCAATTGGGCCGCCTACCACGCCATCGTCGCCACCCTCCGCCGTCTGGCCGACGACGAGACGCTGCTGGTCCAAAGCGGCAAGCCGGTTGGCGTCTTCCGAACTCACGACGAAGCGCCCCGGGTCCTCATCGCCAACGCGCACCTGGTGCCCCGATGGGCCACCATCGACGAATTTCGCCGCCTCGATCACCTCGGCCTGACCATGTACGGCCAGATGACTGCTGGTTCGTGGATCTACATCGGAACCCAGGGGATCCTCCAGGGGACCTACGAGACCTTCGCCGAGTGTGCCCGGCAGCACTTCGACGGGTCCCTCGCTGGCCGCCTCGTGGTGACTGGGGGGCTCGGCGGCATGGGTGGGGCTCAGCCGCTCGCCGCCACCATGAACGGGGCCGCGTTTCTCGGGGTGGACGTCGATCCGACCCGGATCGAACGCCGGGTGGCCACCGGCTATTGCGACCGTTTGGAGACCGATCTCGATACCGCGCTCGGACTCGTCCTCCAAGCAAAGACCGAGCGGCGAGCGTTGTCGGTCGGCCTGGTTGGCAACATTGCCACGGTTCTTCCGGAGCTGGTCCGCCGCGGCGTCGCGGTCGACGTGGTGACCGACCAGACTTCGGCCCACGACCTGCGGCTCGGTTACCTCCCGATCGGCGAGACGGTCGAATCGGCGGCGGTGACGAGGGAGCGTGACCCGAGAGGGTACGAGGAACGGGTCCTCGATTCGATGGTGGCCCATGTCACCGCCATGCTCGCCCTGAAGCGTTCCGGGGCGGTGGTTTTCGACTACGGCAACAACCTGAGAGGGCAAGTTGCCGACCGGCGCGGGATGGCCGAAGCGTTCGACTTTCCGGGGTTCGTTCCGGCCTTCATCCGGCCGCTGTTCTGTCGCGGCGCGGGACCGTTTCGGTGGGCCGCCCTGTCCGGGAATCCGGCTGATATCGCGGTCACCGATGACGCGGTGCTGGCGACCTTTCCGCGCCACGAGGGGCTCCGGCGCTGGATCGAGCAGGCTCGCGCCAAGGTCCACTTCCAGGGTCTGCCGGCTCGGATCTGCTGGCTCGAATATGGCGAGCGCGCCGAGATGGGCGAGCGATTCAACTGGTTGGTCAAGCACGGCAAAGTCGAAGCCCCGATCGTCATCGGCCGCGATCATCTCGACTGCGGCTCGGTGGCGTCGCCGAATCGGGAGACGGAAGCGATGAAGGACGGCTCGGACGCCATCGCCGATTGGCCGCTTCTGAACGCGATGCTCAACACCGCCTGCGGCGCCAGCTGGGTCTCGCTGCACCACGGCGGGGGCGTCGGGATCGGCTACTCGATTCATGCCGGCATGGTCATCGTGGCGGATGGCACCGAGTCCGCGGACCGGCGGCTGCGGCGGGTGTTGACGGCGGATCCCGGCACCGGCGTCATGCGGCACGCGGATGCCGGCTACCAGGAGGCCATCGAGGTGGCCCGCGAGCGGGGCGTGGATCTGCCCATGCTCGCCGACGGGGCGCGGCCCCGTCCGTCGTGAGCCCCGATGCCCGTTCTCCGAAACATCGCGATCCTCTACCAGTGCCGGGCCGCCGGCGGGCAGGCCGAGGTGCACCCGGTGCCCAACGCGGCGCTCGCCTGGGAGGATGGCACCGTGGCGTGGGTTGGTCCGGAGGCCGCACTCCCGCCGGCCTACCGAGACTGGCCGGTCGAGGACGCCCGGGGCCAGATGGTGATCCCCGGCCTGGTCGACTGCCACACCCACCTGGCCTTTGCCGGCTGGCGGGCCGAGGAGTTTGCCGAGAAGCTCGCTGGCGCCAGCTACCTGGACATCGCCAGGCGGGGCGGCGGGATTCTCTCGACGGTCGTCAAGACCCGGGCGGCCACCGCGGCCGAGCTGGCGACACGCTGCCTCGGGTTTCTGGACCGGATGCAGGCGTTAGGCGTGACCACGGTCGAGGCAAAGACGGGCTACGGGCTCGATCTCGCCACCGAAATCCGGCTGTTGCAGGTCTACCGGACGGTGGCTAGCCGGTGGCCCGGCCGGGTGGTTCCCACGCTGCTGGCCGCCCATACCGTTCCGCCGGAGTTCCGCGATGACCCCGACGGCTATGTCGGATTGGTCGTCGACCGGATCATCCCGGCCGCGGCCGAAGGCGGGCTGGCTCGGTTCTGCGACGTGTTCGTCGAGGACACGGCCTTCACGGTCGAGCAGGCGACTCGGATCTTGTTAGCGGGCCGCCGTCATGGTCTGGTGCCGAAGCTCCACGCCGACCAGATCACGGCCGGTGGTGGTGCCGAGTTGGCTGCCCGGGTCGGAGCCGCCTCGGCCGATCACCTGGAAAAGGTATCTCAGGAGGGAATTGCCGCCATGGCGGCGGCGGGCGTGGTGGCGGTGACACTCCCGATCGCTTCGCTGTATTTGAATGTCGCGCCGACCAAGGCCAGAGACCTGATCGCGGCCGGAGTCCCGGTGGCGGTGGCCACCGACTTCAATCCGGGGTCGGCGCCGAGCTACGACCTCCATCTCGCCATGATGCTGGGGTGCACTCTCCAGCGGATGACCCCGGCCGAGGTGCTCAAGGGCGCGACCCAGGTGGCAGCCCGGGCCATTGGACTGGCCGACCAAGCGGGCACCTTGGAGGCAGGTCGTCAGGCGGACTTCGTGCTGATCGATGCGCCGTCGGTGGAGCAGTGGCTCTACCACTTTCGCCGCGAGGCGGTGGGCGGCGTCGTGCTCGGCGGGCGGTGGGTCAGTTAGGAGGCGCCTGTCAGGAGGGCGGGTGTTGGGAGGTGGCGCGCGGGCGGCGATGGTCGGCGACAAGTCCGTTTCGAGCAGGAGCGCGCAGCGTGTCCAATCGACACCGGGCCCGATGACGTCTGTGTCGTTCTGACGCTCAGGTGCCCGCGGAGGCAAGGGCTATCCCGTTACCGGGCAAAAGGATACCGCCGGTGCGGGAATCGGCGCGGCAGTTGCCTAGGCGATGGGTTCGGACTGGAAGGGCGGCTTGCCAGTTGGCGGATCGGGCACCATCCTCAGGGCCTTCGGAAATCAGTAACAGATCCGCATCGTGCCAGGTGGGGAGGACACACGGTGGGGACGCCCGACCGCGAGTCACGGGAAGGTGGTTCGCGTTGGGTCGTTGGCGGCAGCAGTCGATACCGGTGGTTTGGTCAGGTTACACAACACAACTCGGGGGTTCGATGGGTATGCATCGTAAGATCCTGAGACTGGCGGCGGGCCTCATGGTCCTGCCTGGGTTACTTGCGGCCCAGGCTCGTCAGATCTCCGGCACCGTGACCCGCGTCGGGACTGGCGCTCCGATTCCGGAGGCCACTGTCTCCGTCGTCGGTACGACCAACTCGGCGCGCACCAACGCGCAGGGGCAATTCGTGGTGTCCGCCCCGGCCGGTGAGGTCCGGCTTCAGGTCCGGGCGATCGGGTTCACCCGCAAGGACGCCATCGTCCCGGCCGGGAACAACACGGTCAACTTCACCCTCGATCAGGACGTCTTCAAACTCGACGAAGTCGTCGTGTCCGGCGCGGCGACCACGGTCGAGCGGCGTCAGGCGGCCACCTCGATCGGGTATGTCTCGGGCGATGACGTCACCAAGGTGGCCTCGGCGTCGATCGAGAGTGCCCTCCACGGGAAGCTGGCGGGCGTCAACATTCAGGGCAACGGCGGCGCGCCGGGCGGCGGACTCCAGCTCCAGATTCGAGGCACCAATACGATTCTGGGCGCCTTCGATCCGTTGTTCGTCGTCGACGGCGTCATTTATTCGAACGCCCGGATCTTGGGCGGTCGTTCCACCATCGACAACGGCGCCAGCGTCCTCGAAGATGATCCGGCCAACCGGCTCGCGGACTTGAACCCGGCCGACATCGCCAGCATCGAGGTCCTGAAGGGCGCCGCCGCGGCGGCGATCTACGGATCCAAGGCTGCCAACGGCGTGGTGGTCGTCAAGACCATCCGCGGCGCGGCCGGCACGACCCGGGTCAACGTATCGCAGCGGCTCGGCACGTTTGATCTCCTCCGTAGATACGAACCGCGGATCTATGCCAGCGTGGCCGAGGCGGCAGATCCCAGCACCGGACATGGCGCGTCCGCCGGCACGTTCCTCCAGGGCCGAAGCCTGGAAGCGTTCAACCACTACGAACAAGTCTGGGGCAAGAAGCGTCTCTCCTACGAGACCGTGGCGGACGTGAGCGGCGGTACCGAGACCACCAAGTACTTCATGTCGGCCACCTGGAAGCGAGACAACGCGATCGAGCCGGGCACCGGCTTCAGCCGCCAGGCGCTCCGGGTCAACCTCGACCAGAAGGTCGGCAGCAAGATCGACATCTCGGTCTCGAGTGTCTTCAACCGGGCGCTTCATGCTCGCGGTTGGGGCAACAACTGCAACAACTACGCCTGCTTCGGATACGCGTTGGCGTACATTCCGAGCTTCATCGACCTGCGCAAACAGAGCGACGGCTCCTACATCAACCCGGCGATCGGTGGCGGGGTTTCCTCGAACCCGCTCCAGACGGCTGAGCTGGCCCGCAACGAAGCCGAGACTTTCCGCTTCACCGGCGGCGTCAACTTCACCTACAACGCCTACACGTCCGAGAAGTCCAGCTTCCGAGTGGTCGGATCCGGCGGTGCCGACCTCTTCAGCCAAAACGACGACCTCTGGTCGCCGAACGAGTTGTTCTACGAGTTCAGCCAGGCCCGTCCCGGCACCTCAATTCAGAACAATGGTAAGAACCGGCAGATGAACTGGAACCTCGGCGCGGTCCACACGCTGCGCACCGGCGGGATCCAGTTCACCACGTCCGGCGGTATGCAGTACGAGGACCGCCGGCTGTTGACCACGCGGATCACCACGGACAACCTGGTGCCTGGCCAGCAGAACGTGAACCAGGGCACCAACGTCGTGGCGGCGCAGACGCTGACCCCGGAGCGGACCTTCGCGTTCTACGGTCAGGAAGACCTTTCGCTGCTCGACGATCGCCTCTTGATCTCGGGTGGTGTCCGGTCCGAGCGCTCGAGCGCCAACGGCGACATCGGCAAGTACTTTGCCTATCCCCGTGTCTCCGCCAAGTACAGCATCCGCGACATCATCGGCTCGGGGAGCGAGCTCAAGCTCCGGGCTGGCTATGGTCAACTCGGTAACCAGCCGGTCTTCGGCAACAAGTTCACCTTGCTCAACACCCCGCAGCTTGGCGGTCGGAACGGCTTCGCCGTGGCGACCACCGCCGGCGACCCGACCATCAAGCCGGAACGCGTCAAGGAAATCGAAGGTGGCTTCGACTTGAACTTCTGGAACGGCCGGATCAACATCGACGTCACGGCTTTCCGCCGCCAGACGACGGACTTGCTCCTGAGCCGGACGCCGGCCCCGTCCACCGGGTTCACTGCCCAGATCTTCAACGGTGGTCAAATCTCCAACAAGGGCATCGAAACAGTCTTTGGTATCACCCCGATCCAGAAGTCCAATTTCAACTGGGTCTCCTCGACCTCGTTCACCTTGGTTCGGTCGAATGTCGACTCCTTGCCGGTGCCGGCCTTCCGGCCCCCGGCCTCCGGCTTCGGTGGTCTCGGCGTGCTCTTGATCGCCCAGGGCAAGCCGTTGACCCGTGTCATCGGGCCGAAACTCAACCCCAGCGGAGGCGTCGTGCAGGACGACGTCGGCGATACCAATCCCGACTTCCGGATGGGTTTCCAGAACAGCTTCACCTACAAGAACCTCAACTTCAGCTTCACCGTCGACTGGCAGAAGGGCGGCACGGTCACCAACCTGACCCAGCTGCTCTACGACGACGGCAAGACCTCGAGTGATTTTGGCACGCCCGCGTACGAGGATCGGTGGTTCCCCCGGGGCTTCGCCGGCCAGGGTATCATCACGGTGTACATCGAGCCCGCCGATTTCGTCAAGCTTCGCGAGGTGTCGGTCAACTGGGGTCTGCCTCGTTCGGTCAGCGAGGCGTTCGGTCTCGGCGTTCGTGACGTGCGTTTGGGCGTCACCGGTCGCGACCTCCTCTGGTCGACCAAGTACTCGGGCCTCGATCCGGAAGTGGCGAACTTCGGTGCCGCGGCGATTCGTTCCAACGTCGACGTGACGCCGTATCCGCCGAGCCGGAGCGTCTTCTTCAACGTCGCCGTGAGCTACTAGGAGCCATGACAATGACGACGACTAAACTCAGCAGAGTGGCGGGAGTCGCGGCGCTGGTGTTCGCGGCCGGATGCTCCGACAGCCACTACAACATTCTCAACACCAACGCCCCGACGGTGGAGCAGCTCACCGGCGCGCCCAACAAGGCGATTCTCGGCCGCGCGGCGCTCGGAGCGGCCGCCTTGCTGGCCAACGACCTGGGTGGCGAGATCTCTTTCTTCGCCATCTTTGGCCGTGAGGGCTATAACCTCTTGGGCAACGATCCTCGACTCACCCAGGAAATGCTCCGGGGGCCGCTCGAGGCCGGCGGCTTCGGCGGGGCCAACTTCACCGGCAAGTACATAGCGCTCAGAACGATCAACGAGTACCTCAAGGCCATCGACGCGGCGCCGGATCTGACCGCGGCCGAGAAATCGGCCTCGAAGGGCTATGCGAAGACCTTGAAGGCCGTGCTGCTCCTCCGCACGATCGTTCGAAACGGCGTGCTCGGGGCGCCCATCGCGGTCGAAGTCAGTCTGAACGACCCGCCGGCACCGTTCGTGAGCCAGGCGGGGGTCTATACGTACATCTTGGCCCAGCTCGACGAGGCCCGCAGCGACCTCAACGCAGGTGGCACGGCGTTCCCGTTCAACACGCCCTCCGGCCACGAAATTGCCAACACCCCCGCGAACTTCATCAAGTTCAATCGCGCGATCGCGGCCAAAGCCCAGGTGCTTCGTTCGACCTTGGCTGGAGGTGGCAATGCGGCCTACACGGCGGCACTCACCGCGCTCAATGAGTCGTTCATGAGCCGGACTGGGGCGTTGAGCAACGCCGTGAGCTACGCCTACTCGTCCGCGTCCGGCGAGCCGAACAACCCCATTAGCGAGAACCTTTCGGCCCAGCGGTTCTACATTCACAACTCGGTTGTGAGCGGAGTCCAGCTCAAAGGCAATGGGCAGCCGGACAACCGGTATGCGGCGAAAGTGAAGCCAGCCATCGGTGACGCGGTCAACCGGACCCAGGGCAGCCTGCCGTTGCACAACTTCAAGCCGGCGATGTACAACAACGCCGATGGTACCGCCGACCTTGGTGCCGATATCCCGGTCATCAAGAACGAGGAGCTCATCCTCCTCGCTGCCGAGGCCAATTGGTTCGCTGGCTCGAAGCAGCAGGCAATCGACGACATCAATCTCATTCGGACCACGTCCGGTGGATTGGCGCCGACCTCTTTGACCACGTCGTCGACCAACGCGCAGTTCATCACCGAGTTGCTGTACAACCGGCTCTACTCGCTCTTGTGGGAGCAGGGCACTCGGTGGGTCGATGCCCGCCGGTTCAACTTGCTGTCGACGATTCCGCTCGATCGTGCCGGCGACGTGACGTTCCAGAACATGCTGGTCCCAGCCACCGAGTGCGACGCTCGCGGTCTCTCGGTGCCGTGCACTCCGCCAACGCAGTGAGTTGATCGGCGGAGGTTGCGGTACAACGAGGGGCCGGGTGATGAACCCGGCCCCTCGTCGTTCCGGCCTGCCCCGACCTAACGCCACAGTGCCGAGCGGGTCTCCTCCCAACCGTCCGGCTTCAAGTGCTCGAGGAAATAGCTCACCGTGGTCTTGAGCCCGTGGACGGCGTCGGCGCCAGTCAGCACGTGGCTCCCGAGCGGGTAGAGGGCCACATCGACCGGGCGCCCCGCGTCGATCAGCCGGCGCAGCAGCGACATGACGTTGGCCCCGAGGGCGTTGCGGTCATCCGTGCCGTACATCACCAGCAACCGCCCCTCGAGGCCGGCCGCGAGGGGCAGGGGGTCGCCCAGGGCGTACCCCTCCGGGTTGGCCGCCGGGGTCCGCATCATCCGCCCGATGTATTGGCGGGGACCGTTTCGGAGGTCGGTAATCGGGGCGCCCGAGACGCCGACCTGAAAGACGTCGGGGTGCCGGAGCAGCGCCATCAGCGTCAGATACCCGCCGTGGGAGATCCCGGTGATCCCCACTCGCCGGGCATCGAGGTACCGCCGAGCCGCCAGCTGTCGCACCGCAGCCGCCTGGTCGTCCACATCGACCTGCCCGAGCCGGAGGTAGTTCCCGGTCTGGAACGACTTCTCCCGATCGAGCGTCCCGCGGCCGTCGATCTCGAGGACCAGAAACCCCAGCTGCGCGATCGCCGCGGAGTAGTCCGCGCTGGCGTACTGGTCCCGCACGGCCTTGGTGTGGGGCCCTCCGTAGACCGAGACGATCACCGGGTATCGCTTGGTCGAATCGAAGTCGGCGGGGCGATACATCAGGGCGTGCATCGGGGTCCGCCCGTCGGCGGCCACTAGCGACAGCAACTCGGGCCGCCGCAGCGTCATGGCCACGGCTCCGCTGGTGTCGGAGTGGGCCAACCCCCGGATCACCCGGCCGTCGATGGTCTTGAGGACCACTGACCACGGCCGGCCCAGCGACGAATGCCGGTCGACGAAGACCCGCATCGCGGGGTCGAGCGAAACCGCGTGCCAGCCCGGCTCCTCGGTCAGGCGGGTCAGGCCCCGGCCGTCCAAACCCACCCGGTATAGATGCTGCTCGAGGCCGAGCTCGGTGGCGGCCACGAAATAGATCCGGCCTTTGGCCTCGTCGACCCCGACGACTTCCTTGGTGACGATGGGGCCGTCGGTCAGTTGGGTTGCCGCGCCGGACCCGCGGTCGTGCAGGTAGATCTGCCGGCGGCCGCTCTTCTCGGAGCTGAACAAGAACCGGCGGCCATCGGCCAACACCCGGAAGTTGTGGATCGGGTCGAGGTAGGCGGGGTCGGTGTCGATCAGGAGTGACCGGGTGGCTCCCGTTTCGGCGTCCGCCACCATCAACTCGCGGCGGTCCTCCCACTGATCGACCACCTGGTAGGCGAGTTCGCGACCATCGGAGATCCACTCCAACTCGCGGAGAAAGGGGCGCTCGACCGTGCTCCGGGCGATCAGGAGATCGCGCTTGGAGGTGAGGTCGACGATGTGGAGTTCGAGGGTCGGATTGGGGTCGGTCGTGAACGGATAGCGGATCGACTCCACCGTCGCGGCGCGGCTGGTGTCCCGAAGCAGCGGGTACCGGGAGATCCCGGTCTGATCGGCCGTGAGGTAGGCGATCTTGTCGCCGCGGGGCGACCAAAGCCACCACGGGCCGGCCCCGAGGAACCCGACCAGGTTGTCCTCCGAGGTTCCCCGCGCGAGGGGCGACTCGGCGCCGGTCGCCGGGTCGAAGAGCCAGAGGTTGTCGTAGTCCCGGATGAACGCGTACCGGCGCCAGTCGGGGGAGAAGCGACCGGGCTCCTCGGTCGCGAGATCGAGCGGACCGGTCTTGGCTGGGATCGGAATCCGGTGGACCATCGCGGAATCCAGGGCCACCACCATCTGGCGATCGCCGTGTCGGAATGCCAACCCGCGGCCGTCCCGAATCACCTCGAACTGGCGGAGCGGGAGGCCTTCCCGCCGGAGCAGCGCCTCGACTTCGGCGGAGAGGAACGGGGTCCGCCGTCCCGAAAGCGGATCGACCCGGGTCCACCGGCCGGCGGTGTCGGCCGGCGGCTCGAGGTAGCCTAGCGACCCCGGCAGCCAGCGCACCGAGCCGGGCCCGACCAAACGGACCGCCCCGCCTCGGAGGATGGCCCCGAACCGTTCGACCGCTGTGGTCTGGGCCGCCAACCAAGCCGGTGCCAGTGCCGCGACGACTCCGATCGCCAACCCGCGCATCAATCTCCTCCAAGACCGGCGGTCAGGGGCCGCCGAACTTGCCCTCGACTGTCGCCAGCACCGCCGCCTCCAGACTGGCCACCTCGGCGGCCATCCGGGCGCCATCCGCCAGTAACTCGGACACCGCCGATCGATCCTCGAGGCTCGCCACGTTGGTTCGGACATTGAGCCAGGCGCCGAGCAGGGCGGACCGGGCGCACAACGCCCCCACCCCCGCGTCAGACGCCGAGGCGGGGTTCCCTTGGGCGGCCATGGCGGCCAGCAGCGGGAAGGTGGAGTAGGTCGCCTTCATCACTCGGAATGGCACCTCGATCGCGCCTTGGTTGGCTTCCTCCTTCGCCCGCGCCCTGGCGGCTTTTTCGGCCTCGGTCCCCTTGGGCAGGCCCATCGCGGCCAAGACCCGGTTGAACGCGGCGGTGTCCTCGTCGACGAGGCTGAGCAGCTCGTCCTTGAGTGCCTGGCCCCGAACGGCCCACTCCGAGAACTCCTCCCACCGGTCGTCCCAGCCCCGCTTGTGGGACGACAAATTCGCCACCATCGTGCCCAAGGCCGCTGCCAACGCGCCGAGCAGCGCCGATACCGACCCGCCGCCCGGGGCAGGCGATTCGCTCGCGGCCTCGTCGACGAAACCGGTCACGGAACGGTCGACCAGCCGGGTGAGGCCGCTGTCCCGGAGCCGGTATTCGATGATCCGCTCGGCGGGGTGGAACGGGGCCAGCTCGTCGAGGCCCAGCGACGTCACCGCGATGTGGATCAACTCGCGCTCGGAGACGCCCAGCGACCGCTGCTGTTTCCGAAGGAAATGGCGGCCGGCGTCGAGCAGCGTCGCGAGCGGCACCAGGCCAACCAGTTCCGAACCGGTGACCCGGACACCGCGGGCCTCCGCGGCGCGGCAGACCTCGTCGAAGGCCGCGTGCAGGGGCGTGACCGCGAGATTGGTGAGGTTCATCGAGACCTGGGCCTGGCCGTATTCCTCGATGAACCACCCGATGGCCTTCACGGCCTTGAGGGTCCCGGGGATCGAGACGGGGTTGCCGGTGTCGTCGCTGACGACCGACCCGGTCAGTGGGTTGCCGTGGCGCTTGGGGCGGCCAGCCTCCCGGACGTCGAACGCGATGGCGTTGGCCCGCCGAGTGGAGGTGGTGTTGAGGTTTACGTTGTAAGCCACCAGGAAGTCGCGAGCCCCGATGACGGTGGCGCCGGCGATCGGATTGAACTCCCGCGGCCCGAAGTCCGGCGCCCAGCCCGGCTCCTTGATCTTCTTGAAGAACCCCTCGTACTCGCCGCTTCGGATCACGGCCAGGTTCCGCCGGGCTTCGTTCGGTTGGGCATGCTCGTAGAGGTAGACCGGAATGCCCAGTTCGGAGCCGACCCGGCGAGCCAGCTCGGTGGCGAGCGCGGCGGTCTCGGCCATCGAGATCCCCGCAATCGGTATCAGCGGACAGACATCGGTGGCGCCCATCCTGGGGTGCTCGCCCCGGTGGCGCCGCATGTCGATGACCGTCGCGGCCATTCGGATGGCTCGGAACGCGGCCTCGACCACGGCGTCGGGCTCGCCGGCGAAGGTAACCACGGTGCGATTGGTCGATTTGCCCGGGTCGACGTGGAGGAGCTTGACCCCTAGAACCCGTTCGACCTCGTCGGTAATTTGGCGGATGACGCCGGCGTCCCGTCCCTCGCTGAAATTCGGGACGCACTCGATCAGCTTGGCCATATCGTCCTTATGAACCCGGAGGCGCCCGGGTTTTGGTTGGTCGTCGCGTACTGGCTGCCCGCGAGCGTCGCGGCCCGACTCGCGGGCGCGGTGCCTCCCAATCTAGCCCCCGAGGTCCCGAATGCCGACCCGCAAGAACTCGAAGCGCCACGACGCCTCCAGGCCCGGGCCGGTTACCCCGCTTGCTGGGCCAGGGGCCGATCTGCCGCCCAGCCGCGACGGTCACCGGCTCGGCCGCCGCGGGTTCATGGCTCTTTGTGCCCTCGCCGGGATCTCGCATCCGGCCTTCGCGGAAGCGCTGTGGCGCAAGGCATCGGGCCCGGCCGCATTGACCAACGAACCCGACCAGGAGCCCCAAACCCCGACGATCACCAAGGAGATGGTCGTCGGGGCGGCGGCGTTGATCGGGCTCGAGTTCACCGACCCCGAGGTCGACGAGTTGGTCAAGACGCTCGGTGCGACGATGGCCTCGGTTCGGACCCTGCGGGGGGTGACCGTGCCCAATGCGGTCCAACCGGCTCTCAGATTCGATCCTGAGCTGCCCGGCCGGGCTACCGGAGCGGGCCCCCGGATCCGCCTCGGTGAGGGGCGGCCCAAGAGACAGGGGCTGACCAAACCCTCCGATCCGGCGGCGCTGGCGTTCCTGACCGTGGCCGAGCTGGCGGAGCTGGTGCAGACGAAGCAGGTCAGCGCCATGGAGCTGACTCGGCTCTACCTCGACCGGATCAAACGGCACGATGCCGTCCTCCAGAGTGTCGTCACCCTGACCGAGGAACGGGCCCTCAATCAGGCCCGGAAGGCAGACGACGAGATCGCGGCCGGCAAGTACAAGGGCCCGCTCCACGGAATCCCGTGGGGCGCCAAGGACCTCTTTGCGGTTCCCGGGTACCCGACGACCTGGGGCACCGGGCCGTTCCGCGATCAACGCCTCGACGAAACCGCCACCGTGGTCGAACGCCTCGACCGGGCGGGTGCGGTGCTGGTGGCCAAGCTGACCCTGGGCGAGCTGGCCATGGGCGATGTCTGGTATGGCGGAACCACCAAGAACCCTTGGAAAACCGACCAGGGTTCGAGCGGCTCCTCCGCGGGTCCGGGGTCGGCGACGGCGGCCGGGTTGGTGGGGTTCAGTATCGGAACCGAGACCCTCGGCTCGATCGTCTCGCCGTCGACCAGGAACGGCGTCACGGGTCTCCGCCCCACCTTCGGTCGGGTCAGCCGTCACGGGGCGATGGCGTTGTCGTGGTCGATGGACAAGGCCGGTCCGATGTGCCGATCGGTCGAAGACTGCGGTCTGGTGCTCAGGGCCATCCACGGGGCGGACGGCCGCGATCAGTCGGCAGTCGACCGGCCGTTCGGGTGGAGTCCGGGCAAGGGAATCGCCGGGATCCGGGTGGGATACCTCAAAGCCGCCTTCGACGCCGAGCACGACACCAAGGCGTTCGACGATCGGGCCCTTGCCGAGTTGCGATCGCTGGGGATCTCGTTGATCCCGGTCGAGATTCCCCTCGACCTGCCGGTGGCGGCCACCAGGATCATTCTCCAGGCAGAATCGGCCGCGGCCTTCGACGCGCTGACCCGGTCCAACCAGGACGATCAAATGACGCGGCAGGGGGCCGGGACCTGGCCGAGCAACTTCCGCTCCGCTCGCTTCATTCCGGCGGTCGAGTACATCAACGCCAATCGGGTCCGAACCCTGCTGATGCGGCAGATGGACGAGTTGATGCGGCGGGTCGATGTCTTCGTAACCCCGAGTTTTGGTGGCCAGGTGCTCTTGGTCACCAATCTGACCGGCCATCCCTCCCTCACGCTCCCGAACGGCTTCAGGGACGATGGCACGCCGGTCAGCCTCTCGTTCATCGGCCAGCTCTGGGGCGAGGCCAACCTCCTCGCCGTGGGGAAGGCCTACCAGGAGGCGACCGGTTTCCACCGCAGGCATCCGGCCTTCGGATGAGAAGCCGGACCAACGCGGCGCCAGACCGGAGCCTTGACTAGCCCATGTCCCTCTTGCTCGAAGAGCTGTCCTGGACCGACGTCCAGCGGCTGATCGAAGGTGGCAAACGAACCGCCATCGTGATGACCGCCTCGATGGAGCAGCACGGCCCCCACCTGCCCACCATGACCGACACCGCCATTGGCTACGCGGTCGGGCTGCGGGTGGCCGAGAAGCTGGGTGATGCCCTCCTGGCACCGGTGATCAGGCCGGGTTGCTCCGACCACCATCTCGCCTTTCCGGGAACCCTGTCGATTCCCGAGCCGGTGTTCATCGAGACCGTCGTCGGGTGTGTCCGCAGCCTGGTACCGCACGGATTCACCAGGTTCGTCCTGCTCTCCTCCCACGGCGGCAACTTCGCCGCTTTGGAAAAGGCCGCCAATGGGTTGCGAGCCGAGTTCGGGCCGAAGGGCGTCACGATCGTCGATTTTGCGGGGCGGGAGGCACTCAAGGAAACGATGGCCGCGATGATCGGGGCGGCCGCGAAGTTCGGCCGACCCCAGGACGTCGACGCCATTCACGCCGACGTGACCGAGACCTCGGTCCTCCTGGCACGGCATGGTCACCTGGTCAAGATGGATCGCCTGGAGATCGGCAAGATGGGCCGCATCGATCTCGACGAGCTGCTCGCCAAGGGGCTTCGTGCCATCACCCCCAACGGCATTCTCGGCGATCCCCACGGCGCCACGGCGGAGATCGGTGAGGCCGTCGTCGAGGCGCTGGCGGAGCGGATCGCGGTGGCCGTGCGGTAGCCTTACATCGCGTAACTCGCCTGCAGGCCGAGCGGGATACCGAGCATCCAGAACAGCATCAGCAACACCGTCCATGCGACCAGGTGGCAGATCGAGTACGGCAGCATCAGCGATACGATGGTGCCGATCCCGGTGCCGGTGACGTAGCGCTTGGCGTAGACCACCACCAGCGGGAAGTAAGGCATCATCGGAGTGATGATGTTGGTGGAGGAATCGCCGACTCGGTACGCGGCCTGGGTCAAGTCCGGCGAGATCCCCAACTGCATCAGCATCGGCACGAAGATCGGCGCCAGCAGCGCCCATTTGGCCGATGCCGAGCCGATCAGCAGGTTCACCGCGGTGGTCAACAGGATGATGCCGACGATCGTCACCTGGGCCGGCATGGCCATCGCCTTGAGGAAGTTCGCCCCCTTCAAGGCGAACAGGGCACCCAGGTTCGATTGGCCGAACGCCGCGATGAACAGCGAAGCGAAAAACGCCAACACGATGTAATACCCCATCGTGCTCATCGACTTGCTCATCGCCTGGATGATGTCACGATGAGATTTCACGGTGCCGCTGCTGTACCCGTAGACCACGCCGGGCAGCAAGAACAGCAGCATGATCAGCGGCACGATGGCCCGCATCAGTGGCGCCGCGGCGGCGGTGAGGGCCCCTTCCGGCGACCGGAACGGCGAGGCCGCCGGCGCCGAGACCAGGGTGAGGATCACGACCCCGCCCAGCATGGCGCCAAGGGCCGCCCGCAAGCCCCGGCGCTCCTGCGGCGTGAGCGCCTCCATCTTGGGCATCGCCGCGGCGTCACCGTCGACGGTGGTGCCCTTCAAACGGGGCTCGATGACCCGATCGGTCAGGAACCAGCCCACGCTCACGATCAGGAAAGTCGACGCGATCAGAAAGTACCAGTTGTTGAGTGGGTTGACCTGGCGGCCGGGCTCGATCAGCTGGGCGGCCTGCTGGGTCAGTCCCTGCAGCAAGGGATCGAGGCTCGACGGAATCAGGTTGGCGCTGAACCCACCGGACACCCCGGCGAACGCGGCCGCGATACCGGCCAGCGGATGGCGACCCGCCGCCGCGAACATCACCGCGCCAAGCGGAATGACCAGGACGTAACCCGCGTCCGCCGCGGTGTGGCTCAAGGTGGCGACGAAGATCAGCAGCGGGGTCAACAACCTGGGGGCCGTGATCCCGAGCAGCCCCTTGAGGCCGGCCGTGATGAACCCGGTGTGCTCCGCGACCCCGACACCCAGGAGTGCCACCAGCACCACGCCCAAGGGGTGAAAGCTGGTGAAGGTGGTGACCATGTTGGACAAGAAGGTGGCCAGGGCCGAGCCGGTCACCTGATTGACCACCTTGATGGGCTCGTTGTTTCGGGGATCGATCTCGGTGAAGGCAACCGGGGCGAGGAGCGCCGAAATGGCCCAGACGAGCAGCATCAGCACCACGAAGAGCAGGGCTGGGTCGGGCAGTTTGTTCCCAATCCGCTCGATGGTGCCGAGGATCCGATCGAGGCGGCTCTGGGCGGGTGCGGTCACGGGCGATCCTGGAGAGGGCGACCGACCAAGGTACCGCCCGGATGGGGGCAAGGGAACCGGCCCGGCGGCGGCGGGCTCTTGGGCCGGTGCCTCCAGGGGTACCGCCCTGGCGGCTGCCGTGCTACTCCCGCAAGTAGCCCCAGGAATGGAGCCGATCGACGTCCTCGTACCACCGGTCGCCGATGTCCTTCCGGTAATACATGTTGGGGATCATGATGTTGTCGATCCGGCCGTAGGCTTGCCGCTGGGCCTGGCGCATCGTCGGTCCGGCGCCCACGACGATCAATACCACCCCACTGGTACCGGTCACTACCCACTCGCCATTGACCAGCTTGACGTCTTCGATGTGGACGCCTTCGCGGTTGGGCTTCTTGAAGATGATCACCGCGTCCTTCGAGTTCCGGAGGAAGGTCTCCCGGTCACTGAACGGGAAGGGCGGAACCACGACCCGGACCCCGACTTGATAGCCGGCCCGGACCTTGAGCCGGGTGGCGGTGCCGTCGGCGAGCTGGCGGAGGAACTCGCCGATCGGCGTCGTCATCGCTTCCTGCTGGATGCTGATGGTCGGGTAGCCGAACCGGGCGGTGAACTCGAGCGGATAGATGCCATTCGAGTTGACGATACAGTTGACGTCGATGTACCCGACATAGCGTTCCCGGCGGAGCCGGCTCTCCATCTTGCCCAAGGTGGCCCGGAAGATCTTGTTCGGTTCGGACCAGAACATCGCGGTGCCCATTTCGCCGGTGGCCGGCCCGATGTCGCCCGGGAAGAGTTTCTTGTGCTCGAAGTTGACGCAAATCGGGTAGACGAACTCGTTGCCGTTGAAGAAGGCCCCCGTGGCCACCTCGACCCCCACGATCCGCCGTTGGAGCTGGAATTCCTTGATCCGGTCGGCCCAGGCGCGCTGGTAATCCTCCAGAACCTGGATGACGTCTTCGCCCTTCTCCTCCTCGCCGACGAACAAGAGCTGCTTCATGTTCTGCGCTTCGCCGCTCGGCTTGATGACGTATCGATTGGGGTTGGCCTTGACGAAGGCGATGGCGTCCGCGAACGAGGTGAAGTTCTCCTGCGGAATGATCGTGACCCCGGCCGCTTTCAACTCGGCCTGACCGAAGGCCCGATCGTCCTCGAGCCGGTCGCTGTATGGGGTGCCGCCCACCACGAGCTTCCCGGCCTGACGCATCCGCTGGGCGTCGGCTCCCATGCCCAGGACGTCGTAGAACACGATCACCTCGGCCCAGGTCGCGTCCCGCTCCCAGTCGTCCGATTTGGGGACGAACCCGTTCGCGATCTCGCGGTCCTCCTCGGCCTTGATGAAGTACTTGACCTCGTGGCCCTCCTTGGCCACCTCCCAGGCGATGTCGCTGATCAGGGCATCGTAGGAGACGAAGAGAAACCGGGTCATCTGGCAGCCTCGCGTGGTTCGGTGCGTCCGCCCTACCGGAAGGGGAATCCGCCCCCGAGCGGGTCGTCGGGGTCGAACCAGAAGGTCGACCGCCCGGTGACGGCGCCCGTCGGGTCTAGGCCGGCCACTGCTGGGTGACGCAGTGGACGGCGCCGAGTCCCCAGACCAGGTCGGTGCACTCGATTGGAATCACGGTGTGTCTCGGGAAACAACCCTGGAGGGCGGTCCGAGCCGTCTCGTCGCGGTCCCGGTCGTAGGCCGGCATCAGGACCACTCCATTGGCGATGTAGAAGTTGGCGTAGCTCGCGGGGAGCCGCTGGTCATCCTGGTACATCGGGCGGGGCATTGGGAGCGTCACGATGTCGAGCGGCCGCCCGTCCTGGTCCACCATCGAACGCAGCCGTGACAGGTTCTCGCGCAGCGGGCGGTAGTTGGGATCGGCCGGGTCGTCCTCGATGACCGTCACGACCGTCGTCTCATCGACGAACCTGGTGAGGTCGTCGACGTGGCCGTCGGTGTCGTCGCCCTCGATCCCATCCCCCAGCCAGAGGAAGTGGTGCACCCCCAGGTACTCCGCCAGGAATCGCTCGATGTCCGCCTTGGCGAGGGTCGGGTTGCGGTTGGGATGGAGGAGGCAGGACTCGGTGGTCATCAGGGTCCCACGACCGTTGACCTCGATGGAACCGCCTTCCATCACGATCCCGGGATGAACGCAATCGATCCCGAACTCCGCGGCGATCCTAGACGGAATCACGTCATCGTCGTCGAACGGCGGATACTTGCCGCCCCAGGCGTTGTAGCCCCAGTCGACGACCCGCTGTTCCCGGCGACCGTTCACCTCGCGCTGGACGAAGATCGGGCCGTGGTCCCGGCACCAGGCGTCGTTGGTCGGATGGTGATGGAAGAAGACGTTGCCGGTGGGCACCGCCGCTTTGGCCAGCGCCTCGCGAGCCGACCTCTCCATCGCGTCGTCGGCCACATTGAGGTGGACTTCCTCGCGGGGAGCAAGGTGGCGGACGATCTCCGCGAAGACCGCCGGCACCGGCTCGAATTTGCCTGGCCAGGACGACTCCCGATGGGGCCAGGAAAGCCAGGTGCCCCGGTGGGGGGCCCACTCGGCCGGCATCCGGAACTGGCTCCTGGTGGCCGCCGCGCTCCTTCGGCGATCAGTCACCGAGCCAGCGCTTGGTGATGCCATCGTAGGCGTCGATCCGGCGATCCCGAAGGAAGGGCCAATGGGTTCTGACTTCGTCGACTTGACCGAGGTCGCAGCTGACGATCAGGGTCTCCTCGCCCTGGCCACCCTTGGCGAGCACTCGACCATTGGGGTCGGCCACGAAGCTGCCGCCCCAGAACTCGATTCCGCCGCTAGTCGACGGCTCGAAACCGACCCGATTGACCGCCGCGACGAAGACGCCGTTGGCCACCGCATGACTGCGTTGGATCGTCTCCCAGGCCGCCTGCTGGCGTTCGCCGTACTCGGCCTTTTCCGGTGGCAGCCAGCCGATGGCGGTCGGATAGAAGAGCAGTTCGGCGCCAGCCAACGCGGTGAGTCGAGCGCCCTCCGGGTACCACTGATCCCAACAGACCAGCACCCCGATCTTGCCGAAGGCGGTCTGCCAGGCGCGAAATCCGAGGTCGCCCGGAGTGAAGTAGAACTTCTCGAGGAACTGGGGGTCGTCCGGGATGTGCATCTTCCGATACTTGCCCAGGTAGCGCCCGTCGGCATCCAGGATCGCCGCGGTGTTGTGATAGAGGCCTTGGGCCCGGCGCTCGAACACCGAGGCGATGATCACCACGCCGAGTTCTCTCGCCAACTCGCCCAACACCGTGGTGGTGGGACCGGGGACGGCCTCGGCCATGGCGAAGAACCGGTGGTCCTCGGTCTGGCAGAAGTAGGGCCCGAGAAACAACTCTTGCAGGCAGACGATCTGAGCCCCCCGGGCCGCGGCCTCGCGGATCCGCTCGATTGCCTTGGCCAGATTCGCCTTCGGGTCGGGGCCGCAGGCCATCTGCGGCAGCCCCACCACCACGGTGCGAGTTGGATTCGCCATCCCGCAAATCTAACGTCCCCCTTATCATCCTTCTATGGACTCGCCGGCGTCTCTTCTGTCGCTGCCGCTGGCGCTGCCGGTCACTGTCGCGCTCTTGGGTGCCGCGGCTCCGCTCTTGGCCCAACCGGCGAGTCTCTCCAGTCGCCTGACGCTCTACGGAGACAACACCGAGTTCTTCACGCCGTACCGACGAGGCGAGACGATCCTCGGCGGCCATTTCACCAGCCGCTTGGTGGTGGAGCCATCGTCCCGCTTCGGGTTGCACCTCGGAGTCTTCGGGGACGTCCGGTGGGGGTCGACGGATTTCCTCGATCGGGTCAAGCCGATCTTATCGCTTCGCTACCACACCGAGACCTCGCTCGGTGTGATCGGCACCCTCGAGACCGATCGCCGGCATGGTCTGCTAGATCCCCTGGCCGTCAGCACCTTGGAGTTCACCCGGCCGATAGAGTACGGGGTCCAGTGGCGCGAGCGACGCCGGCGCTGGGACGCCGAGGTGTTCCTCAACTGGCAGGTGGTGGGGACCACCCGGCAGGCGGAGGTGTTCGACTACGGCGTGGTCCTGCGGCTGAAGCCGGTGCGGCGGTTGGGACTGGTGTACCAGCGGCACGACCTTCACCGCGGCGGCCAACTGGCCGAAGACGGGGAGCCGGTTGCCTCGAACTCCGGCTCCGCCGCTGGCGTCGAGGTCGCCGAGCCGCTGGGAGGAATTGGCACTGCCAGCGCGGCGCTGTACCGACTTTGGAGCCGCGGCCAGTTGGGTCCAGCACGGCCCACCGGTCGCCCCGAACGCGGTGCGGGGACCTTCCTCAAGGTTGGGTTAGCCCCGAAGCCCGGCTTCGAGGTCTTCGCGGTCCAGTGGTGGGGACGCGATTTCCTGGCCGAGGAAGGCGACCGGAACTATGGCTCCATCGGGCGCCGGGAGACGAGCTACCGCTCCCGGCGAACCTACTTCGAACTCGGGATGCTGCGGCGGGCCCGGTTCGACGGTGGGGTCGAGGTCGACGCCGAGTTCCGGTTCCACCGGTTCGACGGAGGGGTCCGGAGCCCGGCGTTATTCGATTCGAGTTGGGAGTACTCGTACCGGCTGGTGGCGCGGGCACCGATCGAAGTTCGGTTGCGGTAGCTCCCGTGGGTATCTTGCCGAGGTCGACGCCGGGTCGGACGCCGGGGTCGACCAGCCGGCTCGTCCCAGCCGACCAGCATCGAAGCCGATGAACCGCACGGAGGCCTCGAGTCCTCCGAGGCAACCCGAGAGGAACAGAAAATGGTGCTCGCCTTGCTCACCCTGGCGGTCGCTCAGCAGCCGCCCGCCAGGATCGCCCGGATCGAGATCGCTCCCGCCAAGGCGGAGATCCAGGTTGGCCAGACCCTCCAGATGTCGGCCAAAGTGCTCGACGAGACGGGCCAACCGATCGCCAATGCCCGGGTGCTCTGGTTCGGCGGAGGTGACGGGAGCGTCGATACCACGGGCCTCGTTCGGGGTGGCTTCCGGGGCTACGTCCAGGTCGTTGCGATGGCGGTCACGCCCGCGGGGCGAGTCACCGAGCAGGTCAGGGTCAAAGTGACGCCGGCCCCTGCCGCCAGACTGGAGTTGGCGACCACGAGCTTGAACCTCGCGGTGGGGTCGCGCTATTCGCTCACCGGCACCCCGAAGAGCGTCGAGAACGACGTCCGCTATGACCCGATTCGGTTCGTGTCCAGTGACCCCAGCGTCGTCGCCGCCACCGAGGACGGGCGGCTCCACGCCCTCCGGCCCGGCACCGTCACGGTCACCGGGTCGGCGGGGAACGCCAAAGCGGCGGTCGCGGTGCAGGTGGTCACGGCCGTCCCGGCGTCGATCGCCATCAGCCCGCCCGCCTCTTCGGTCAAAACGGGCGACGTGATCCGCTTCCAAGCCGTCGTCAGAGACCGCGCCGGCCGAGCCATCGAGGGACTGGGCCTTCGGTGGTCGGTGGCTGCCGTCGCCGCGGGAGCGGTGGCGCAAATCGATGACGAGGGGGCTTTCGTCGCGGAGGAGCAGGGTAGCTACACCGTCACCGTCGCTGCCGGATCGGTCTCCGCCGACGCGGCGGTCCGAGTCGGCACCCGGGGCGTCGGCCGCGGGATCGAGGTCGTCGGCCGGGTCCCGATCGAGTTCCAAGGCGGCGAGGTCTGGGCCCATCCTGACGGCAACTGTGTCTACTACACCACCATTGGCGACCGGCTCTATTCGATCGACGTCACCACGCCAAGCGAGCCCAAGATCGTCGACTCGATGATGATCGACGCCCGGCACATCAACGACGTGATGACCACCGAGGACGGCAAGTACGGCGTCTTCTCGAGGGAGAACGCCTCCAACCGGAAGAACGGCATCGCCATCTTCGACGCCTCGGACAGCTGTCGTCCCAAGGTCATCGCCGACTACAACGAGACCGTCTCGGGTGGGGTCCACTCCGCCTACGTCTACCAGGGCCACGTCTATCTGACCGACGACGCCACCGGCTCGATGCGGGTCATCAGCATCAAGGACCCCTACCACCCGCGGGAGGTGGGCCGCTGGCAGACCAGCCAGACCGAAGCCGGCCGCTACGTTCACGATATCGATGTCCGCGACGGACTGGCCTATTTATCCTACTGGAACGACGGCCTGATCGTGCTCGACATCGGAAACGGGATCAAAGGCGGCTCGCCGGAAAAGCCGGTCTTCGTTTCGCAGCTCAAGTACGACCTCGACCACCTCTACCGGCGCGTCGACGAGATGTACGGTCTCGGTGCTCGGGGTACCCACACGGCCTGGCGCCACAAGAACTACGTCTTCATCGCCGACGAGGTCTATGCCAGCGGCGCGGCCAAGGGCCACAAGGATGGCAACGACCTGACTTGGGGCCGGCTCCAGGTCGTCGATGTATCCAACATCGAACGGCCCGAGATCGTCGCTTGGTACGAGCCGACGGACGGCGGCGTCCACAATCTCTGGGTCGAGGGCGACTCCCTCTATATCGGCGCCTACCAGGGCGGCGGCCGAGTGGTCGACATCTCCGGCGAGCTGAAGGGGGACTTGCTGCGGCAGGGCAGGGAAATGGCCTGGTTGTTCACCGCCGACGCCGATGGCCACAAGCCCCGGGCGACGTTCACCTGGGGTGTGGTGGTGAAGAACGGGCTGATCTACTTCAACGACATCAACACCGGCCTGTGGATCACTCGCCTGGAACGGAAGGATCGGCCGGTTCCGTAGCCGGGGGAGTCGGGTTCTCGGCTTCGACGAACCCACGTCCGGACCCGATCGACCAGCCTAGGACCAGGGCCTGGCCCTGGATGGTGCGATCGAAACCGCGCTCGCTCTTGGCGATGGTCTCGATCGGGTAGCCCCATCGCGCCGTCGCGTCGGTCCGGATCGTCACCTCGTGGGCTAGCGACCATTCCGTGGTAAACCAGGTTGCCCCCGGAAGGGCATCCCACTCGAACTCGACCCGGAGCCGTCCCCGGTCGTCGATGCGAATGGTCTTCCGGAGGCCGTCGAATTGGGTTCGAATCACCGCGACCCCGGCCTCGAGGCCCGCGGTCGAGCCGCCGTTCGCGCCACCCCAGTCGCGCAGCCGCGGGATCGCGCCAGCCACCCAGTCGGCCACCGCCTCGACCGGTCCCACGATCGACTCGAGGCCGATCGCCCGCGGCCATCGGTCCGCCGGTGGCAGCTGCGCGAGCCGTAACGACTCTTCCAGGTGGTGGATGCTCGGGGCGCCGGCCGAGTTCGCCTCGGGCTCCGACCGTCGTTGCCGTTCTCGTTCCACCGCCTCCTGGTGATACCCCTCGTGCCGGCGGGTCAGGACGTTCGCCGCGTTGCGAAGGCTGGCGAACGAGGTCCATTCCTCGATCGCGGCACCGCGGTGCGGGGCGATCAGCGCCGAGAAGGTCGCGCTGTGTACCCACCACTCCCGGTGGCCGTCGCAGTCGAGATCGATCGGCTCGATCGCGAGCCCCTCGCCGGCGCGGAGGGTCTGCTCGGCCTGGGCCAAGGCTCGCCAGATACCATCGCGGAGATGGGGAAGGTAGAGCCCGCCGAACACCCCGTGCCAATAGGCGTCATTGCACTGCGCCTGCCCGACCGCCCGGCGCGCGCCGGCCGGGTCGCCGCGCTCCCGGCACAGTCGCGACAGCACCAGCATCTTCTTGTGCATCCGATTCGACTCGGGGTACTTGGCCAGGAAATGCCGCCAGTGGCTCCCCCTGATCAATGCCCCGTCCTTACCGCTGATCCGGGCCTCGCCAAGGAAGTCCTCGAGGTGCTTCAGGCGAACGGCTTGCCCGGCCGGCAGGGCCCAGCCTTCCATCTCACGGTAGGAGGCGCTGGGCAGATAGGCGAGCCCGCCGCTCGGTACCTCCTCGACGATCTCGGCGAAGGTGGCGAGCCGCGCGATCCCGTCATCGGCCAACCGCTGGAGCGTCGCGGTGAAATCGGCCATCCAGCCGCTGCCGTACACCCATTCCTTGGTTCCGGGCCACCCACCGAACTTCTCGCCATCGTCGGCGAGCACCGCAGCCGGGGCCTCGTCTCGATGGAGCTGCGCCAGGTAGTCGCCGAGTTCGGCCGGCGGCCGTCGAGGAAGGTCTCCTGGTCGATCCCCATTTCGTCCCAGACCGGGCCGGTACAGGCGACCAGATGATCGACATCGAAGGCATCGTGGCCGGCGGGGACCGGCGTATGGGTCGTGAATACCGAGGTCGACCGGATCTCCGCGACCGCCTCGGCGAAGGGCATTCCGGCGACGGTCAGCTCCCGAACCCGCTCGAGCATCATGAACGCGGCGTGGCCCTCGTTGGCGTGCCACACGCCCGGGTCGAGCCCGACGGCTCGGAGAACTCGGACCCCACCCACCCCAAGGAGCCATTCTTGCCGAAGCCGAAGATCGGGTCCCCCGGCGTAGAGCTTGCTCAGGAGGGCGCGGTCTTCGGGGTGATTGGACTCGAGATTGGTGTCGAGCAGATACAGCGGCACCCGCCCCACCTTCATGGTCCAGACCCGGACGTAAACCGGGCGGCCGAATGTCTCGACCACCGTCAAGTGGGATTGGCCGTCATCGCCCCGCAGCTCCACCAACGGCGTTATGATCGGGTCGACGTGGTCATCGCTGTCTTCCTGCCAGCCGTCGGCCCGGAGCCGCTGGTCGAAGTAGCCTTTCATGTACGACAACCCGATCCCGACGAACGGAAGCCCGAGGTCGGAGGCGGTCTTGCAGTGGTCGCCGGCGAGAATGCCGAGCCCGCCACTGTAGATCGGAACCGAGTTGTGAAGTCCGAACTCGGCGCAGAAGTAGGCGATCGGGCGGCCCCCCACGTCGGGGTTGCGGCGCCCGAACCAGGTCCGATCGTGCTGCCGATCCCCCGCCATCCAGGTCATGACCCGGTCGTACCGAGCCAAGAAGGTGGGGTCGTGGGCCAGTTTCTCCAGGCGCGACGGCGGCACCTCGCGCAGCATTTCGATCGGGTTATGCCGAGTCTCCCGCCACAGGGGCGGGTCGATGGTCCGGAGCAGGTCGCGGGCCTCGCGGTTCCAGCTCCACGACAGGTTCGTCGCCAGGGCGGCCAGACCCTCGAGCCGGGGCGGTAACACCGAGATCTTCTGCCGCAATAACGGCATGCCGTCTCCTAGTGAACCAACTTCTTGTAGCGGATCCGATGGGGTTGGTCGACCGCCACTCCCTTACGGCGCTTGTAGTCGGCCGCGTAGTCCTGGTAGTTCCCCTCGTACCAGTAGGCTTCGCTGTCTCCCTCGAAAGCCAAGATGTGGGTCGCGATCCGGTCGAGGAACCACCGATCGTGGCTGATCACCACCGCGCACCCGGCAAACCGCACCAGCGCGTCCTCGAGTGCCCGGAGCGTATCGACGTCCAGGTCGTTGGTCGGTTCGTCGAGCAGCAGCAAGTTCCCGCCGGATTTGAGCAGCTTGGCCAGGTGGACCCGGTTGCGCTCTCCGCCCGACAGCACCCCGACCTTCTTCTGTTGGTCGGCACCCTTGAAGTTGAAGCCGGCGCAATAGGCCCGCGCATTGACCTGTCGCTTGCCGAAGTCGAGCACGTCCTTGCCTCCCGAGATCTCGTCGTAGACGCTTTTGTCCGGATCCAAGGCATCGCGACTTTGGTCCACGTAGGCAACCTGAACGGTCGAGCCGACCACCAGCTCGCCCCCGTCCGGCCGCTCCTGGCCCGTGATCATCCGGAACAGCGTGGTCTTGCCGGCGCCATTCGGGCCGATCACCCCGACGATTCCACCCTTCGGCAGTGCGAAATTCAGGCCGTCGAAGAGCAGCGTGTCGCCAAAACCTTTCTTCAGGTTCTTGGCGATCACCACCTCGTCACCGAGCCGAGGCGGCAACGGGATCGAGATCTCGGCGGAGCCCTCCTGTTCCTTCTCGCCCTCGGCGAGGAGGTTCTCGTAGGCGTTGATCCGGGCCTTGCCTTTTGCCTGTCGCGCCCGGGGTGACATCTTGATCCAGTCGAGCTCTCGCTCGAGGGTCCGTCGCCGGGTCGAGGCGGCCTTCTCCTCTTGCTCGAGGCGCTTCTGCTTCTGGGCCAGCCAACTCGAGTAGTTGCCCTGCCACGGAATCCCCTCGCCCCGGTCGAGTTCGAGGATCCACCCGGCGACGTTGTCGAGGAAGTATCGGTCGTGCGTGATGGCGATGACCGTGCCAGGGAAGTCCGCCAGGTGGCGCTCGAGCCAGGCCACCGATTCCGCGTCGAGGTGGTTGGTGGGCTCGTCGAGCAACAGCATGTCGGGCTGCTCCAGGAGCACCCGGCAGAGGGCCACCCGCCGCCGCTCGCCACCAGAGAGCCGGGTCACCTCGGCATCGCCCGGCGGGCACCGGAGCGCGTCCATCGCGATATCGAGCTTCCGGTCCAGTTCCCAGGCCCCCATCGCCTCGATCCGAGTCTGCAGCTCGCCCTGCTTCTCGAGGAGGGCGGTCATCTCATCGTCGCTCATCGGCTCGGCGAACTGGTTGCTGATCGCCTCGAATTCCGTGAGCATCGCTCGAACCGGGGCCACGGCCAATTCGACGTTGCCCCGAACGTCTTTGGAGGGGTCGAGGGCCGGCTCTTGGGGGAGGTATCCGATCCGGATGCCGTCAGCCGGTCGGGCCTCGCCGAGGAAGTCCTGATCGACCCCCGCCATGATCTTGAGGAGACTCGACTTCCCAGCGCCGTTGGAGCCGAGGACGCCGATCTTGGCGCCAGGGTAGAAGGAAATGAAGATGCCCTTCAGGATCTCCCGGCTCGGGGGGACCACCTTGCGGAGGTCGCGGGTCGTGAAAATGTATTGGTGGTTGGCCATATCCGTGGGGGAACTTAGACAGCCCCCCACCCCATCGCGAGGCCCCAAGACGTCCGGTCGCCGATTCAGCCCCCGAAACCCCTTGTCATCACTACCGGCCCAGCCGCCTCGGGACTGGTGGTTCCATCGGGCCTCTCTGCGCCTCACGGCTCCCTTGGATCGCGATCCAACAGCCGTCGGCGGCCGGAACCGACCGGAAGGGGCCCCACCAAGCCATGGCGATGGCCGTGGAACCCCGGACCGGCCTCCTGTACCGGCCTTCTTCGGTCCCCGCCGGAAGGGCCTCCCTTGTTTTGGGCCCGGGGTGCCCCGATTTTCCAGCCATCGAGGAGGTACGATGGTCAAGGTGACGTTGGCGGCACTCGCGCTGATCGGCTTCGCCGGTCACGCCACCGCGCAAGAACGACCGCAACCGAAGCCGCTCGCGGTTGGCGCCCAGGCGCCCGCCTTTTCGCTGCCGGCGGCAACCAAGGACGGCGTCTCTCCGAAGGCGGCCAGTCTCGCCGACTTCAGGGGACAGACGGTCGTCCTAGCGTTCTTCCCCAAGGCCAGGACCGGTGGCTGAACGGCTCAGATGAACGCGTACCGTGATCAGTACGCGACGATCTTCAACGGTGGTAAGGGTGTTGCCGCGTTCGCGGTCAGCGTCGATCCTGACACCACCCTCGCCAGCTGGGCGGCGGAGAACCGGTACCCGGTGACGTTCTTGAGCGATGTCGGCGCCGACGTCGGCAAGAAGTATGGGGTGGCCATTGAGACCCGTATCGGCATGCTCAACGCCCGGGTGGTCTACCTCATCGGCCCGGATGGCAAGATCGCCCACGTGATGTCGCCATTTCGCGAAACGGACCCGACGGCCTACCAGGAGCTCGAAGCCGCGGTCGATCGGCTCGCCAAGTAACAAGTCACCTGCTCGTCGGGCGTCTCACAATGGGCCGCTCTCGCGCTCCGGTCGAGTCCACGCTGCCAATCCGCAGCGTGGTCTCGAACCCGCTCCGCCGGTAGCTGCGGGCGATAGCCAGGCCGATTCGCCGGGCGGTGCGGTCGTCCGCCGCCAGCGCGAAAATCGTCGGCCCGCTACCAGAAATCGAGCAACCCAGGCTCCCGGCGGCGAGGGCAGCGGCCTTCGCCTCGACGAACCCGGGGAGCAACGGGGCCCGGGCCGGCTCGGCGATCCGATCGTCGATCGAGCGGCCGAGTAAGGCGAGGTCGCCCGTCGTTGCTCCGGCCACCACCCCCGCCACCTGAGCCGCTTGGTACAACGCCGTCGATCGACTGACGGTGTCGGGCAACGCGGAGCGCCCGTCCCTGGTCCTGAGTTCGTAGCTCGGCTTCGCGAGCACGATCCGCAGTCGGGCCGGCACCCGGAGCCGGATGACGTCGATCGGATCGATGCTTCGGATCAGTGTCATCCCACCGAGCAGTGCCGGGGCGATGTTATCGAGGTGGCGCCCGGCCACCGCCTCTTCCGCCACCAGGGCCGCCTCCATCAGCCTGGTGGCGTCGAGTGGCGATCCCACCAGCAGATTGGCCGCGACGGCACCGGCGACCGCCGAGGCCGCGCTGCCTCCTTGTCCACCAGCGAGCGGGAGCCCCTTCTCGCACCAGATCCGAAGCCCGGTACGTCGGCGCGCCAGCCGGAATACCGCGGCAGCGGCGATCGCCGCGGCATGGCGGTCGGGGTCGGTGGAGAGCGTCGGATGACCGGCCTCGGCGACCTCGATCTGGCCGCCCCGGGTCCGTTCAGCCGTCACGCTGTCGCCGGCGCCACCCACGGCGAGTCCGATGATGTCGAGGCCGGGCCCGAGGTTGCCGATCGACCCCGGAGCGAACACCCGCACGATCGTCATGTAGTTCGCTTCCTCGGCGTGGCGACAGGAGTCGCAGAGTATTCGAGTCCCGACGGAATGTCCACCTGTCCAAGGCCGCATCGGCGATGTAAATTCGCCTCCGCGTTACCGGACCGGACCCGAGCAGGGTCTTCGCCCGCAACGGTCACAGACGCCCGGCGCGTGGGGCAGGGCCCCCAGCCAACGCACCGCTGTCACCCAAGAGCGAGGTACGATGCGGATTGCAGTTCTGAGGGAAACCGCCGCCCGCGAGCGGCGCGTCGCCCTGGCGCCAGCCACAGTCGACCGCCTCATCAAACAGAAACACCAAGTCGTCGTTCAAGAGGGGGCCGGTGTCCAGGCCTTTTTCCCCGACAAGCTCTATCAGGATTCGGGCGCCTCGATCGCGCCGACCGTCGCCGCGGTGACCGCGGGCGCCGACCTGATCGCGAAGGTACAGCCGCCCACCATCGATGAGGCAGCGGCGCTGCCGCCCGGTGCCGTCCTGGTTTCCCTGATGGCGCCGCACGCCTCCGGGTCGCTCCTCGACGCGCTCGCCAAGGGCGGCGTCACGGCCCTCGCGCTCGAGCTGGTCCCCCGGACCACCAAGGCCCAGTCGATGGACATTCTCTCGTCCCAGGCCACCATCGCGGGTTACCAGGCGGTGCTGCTCGGAGCGCATCGGATGGGGCGGTTGATGCCGATGCTCACGACCGCGGCCGGGACCCTCACCCCGGCCAAGGCCTTCATCATCGGCGCCGGCGTGGCCGGGCTTCAGGCCATCGCGACGGCGCGCCGCCTCGGGGCGGTGGTGTCGGCATTCGACGTCCGCCCCGTCGTCAAGGAGCAGGTCCAGAGTCTCGGTGCCAGCTTCGTCGAGGCCGAGGCGAAGGCGGAGGGAGCCGGCGGATACGCCAAGGAACTGTCGACCGATCAACAGCAGCTGGTGCTCGCCGCCATCGCGAAACACATCAAGGACATGGATCTCGTCATTGCCACCGCGGCCATCCCGGGCAAACCGGCGCCGCGGCTGATCACCAACGAGATGGTCGAGTCGATGCGCCCCGGCTCGGTGATCGTGGACGTGGCCGCCGAGACCGGCGGCAACTGCGAGGCGACCGTGGCGGGCGAAGAACGATCGGTCGGTGGGGTGACGGTCATCGGGCCGCTCAACCTCGCCAGCACCATTCCCAACCACGCCAGCTTCATGTTCTCGCGGAACATCCAGTCGCTCCTCGACCACGGCGTCAAAGACGGCGCATTCCAAGCCAACATGGACGACCCCATCATCGGCCCGATGTGCGTGACCCATGGGGGCGCCGTGCGCTATGGGAGGACCCAATGATCGAAGCGCTCCTCGGTAGTGTCGTGATCTTCACGCTCGCCACCTTTCTGGGCGTCGAGCTCATCAACCGGGTGCCCACGACCCTCCACACTCCCCTGATGTCGGGTGCCAACGCCATCAGCGGGATCACCATCGCCGGTGCCCTGATCGTGGCGGGCGGTGGCCACGGGTGGATCTCTACCGTGATCGGTTTCCTGGCCGTGGTCTTCGCGATGATCAACGTGGTCGGCGGGTACGCGGTGACCGATCGGATGCTCCAGATGTTCAAACGCAAGCCGGGGGCGAAGTGATGTCGCACGCCGCCGTCATCCTCAGCTATCTGATTGCCTCGGTGCTGTTCATTCTGGGGCTCAAATGGCTCTCGAGCCCCGCCACGGCCGTCAGGGGCAACCGCGTTTCGGGCGCGGGCATGCTCATCGCGATCGTCGTGACCTTGCTCGACCAGGCGATCCTCTCGTTCGAAGTGATTGTCGCTGGCCTCGTGGTGGGCAGTGCCGTCGGTCTCTGGATGGCCCGGTCCGTCAAGATGACGGCCATGCCCCAGATGGTCGCCTTGCTCAACGGGCTCGGCGGCGGCGCCTCGCTTCTGGTCGGAGGCGGCGAGTTCCTCAAGTCGGAGCTGGTCAACGAGAACCTGACCCTCGACGTCTCGATCACCATCCAACTCAGCATGTTGATCGGGGCCGTCACCATCGCCGGCAGTCTGATCGCCTGGGCCAAGCTCCAGGAAGTCATGACTGGTCGGGCGATTACCTTCCCCGGCCAGAAGGTCCTCAATGCCCTGTTGTTTCTCGCGGTCGTCGTGCTGAGTGCCTACCAGATCTCGGTTCCCGAGTCGTTGCTGTGGCCGTTCTATGCGGTGGTCGGAATCTCGCTGCTCCTCGGCATCCTGTTGGTGATCCCGATCGGCGGGGCGGACATGCCGGTGGTGATCTCCCTGCTCAACTCCTATTCCGGGATCGCCGCGGCGATGACCGGTTTCGTGATCAAGAACGACGTGCTGATCATCGCTGGCGCGCTGGTCGGGTCGAGCGGCATCATCCTGAGCCAGATCATGTGCAAGGCGATGAACCGATCCCTGGCCAACGTCTTGTTCGGCGCGTTCGGCGCCACCAGCGCCTCCACCAAGACCGCCGAGGGCCTGACCGCCCGCCAGACCGCGGCGGACGACGCCGCCGTGCAGCTCGCCTACGCGAAATCGGTGATCGTCGTGCCGGGGTACGGGCTCGCCGTTGCCCAGGCCCAGCACCTCGTTCGAGAGATGGCCGACCTGATCGAGAAGAAGGGCGGGGAGGTCAAATACGCGATTCATCCGGTAGCCGGCCGGATGCCGGGACACATGAACGTGCTGCTTGCCGAGGCAAACGTACCGTACGACAAGCTGTTCGATATGGACCAGATCAACGCCGAGTTCGAGCGGACCGACGTCTGCCTCGTGATCGGCGCCAACGACGTGGTCAATCCGGCGGCCCGGACCGACCCTGGGAGCCCGATCTACGGGATGCCGATCCTCAACGCGGACAAGGCCGCTTCGATCATCGTGCTCAAGCGAGGGATGGGGGCCGGCTTTGCCGGGATCGAAAACGAGCTCTTCTTCAACCCCAAGACGGCGATGCTTTTCGGCGACGCCAAAGGCTCGCTCCAGAAAGTGGTCACCGAGCTGAAGGCGCTCTAACACGGGCCGCCCGCTGGCGGCCGGGGAGGACCGCGGTCATGTCGCTCCGCCGCCGAGAATTCGTTTCGGCCGCGGCCTCGCTTGCGGGGTACCCGGCCGTCCCAGTCGGGAGCCGCCCAACCGACTCCGACCCTCTTGGCGTCAGGCCGGACTTCCCGATTCTCGAAAACGGCCGGACCTACCTCAACTCGGCGTACATCACCCCATCGCCACGGTCCGTGCTGGCCGCTGGGATTGCCTTTGCCGAGGCAAAGAGCACCCGGCCCATGACCGTGGCCGAGCTGCTCGCCAGGGCCAACGAAGTTCGGGCCCAGTTCGCCCGTCTGATCAACGCGACCAGTGAGGAGATCGGCCTCGTCTTCGCCACCAGCGAGGGCGAGAATATCATGGCCAACACCGTCCCGATGGGGCCGGGTGACAATGTGGTGGTCGATAGCCTCCACTACGAGGGTGCTCTGGTGGCCCACCGGCAGCTCGAGCGGCGGCGCGGCGTTGAGCTGCGAATCGTGGAGCACCGCGATGGGCTGGTCAGCACCGCTGACATCGCCCGGCGGGTCGACCGCCGGACCCGGCTGATCTCGGTGTCCTACGTCTCGTCGATCAACGGCCTTCGCCACGACGTCCGCGGTCTAGCCGACCTCGCCCATGCCCATGGTGCCCTGCTCCACGTCGACGCGATCCAGGCGCTCGGGATGTTCCCGGTCGATGTGCGGGCCGATCAGGTGGACTCGCTCTGTGCCGGCACCTACAAGTTCCTCCTGGGTGGCTTTGGGGTGGCCCCGTTCTACTTGAGGCGGGACCTCCACGATCGGTTGGACCCCGACCGTTTCGGGATCTTCGGCGTCGAATCCCAGACCGCCGATCACCGTTTCCAGGTGCGTCGCAACGCTCGGCGCTACGATTACGCGACGCTGCCGTTCGCCGAAGTTCACCAACTCGGCGCCGGATTGGGGTACCTCGAACGGGTCGGTGTCGACCGGATCGATCGCCACTGCGAGGGTCTCGTCAGGCGGCTCGAAGCCGGACTGCTCGACCAGGGGCATCGGCTCTTCACGCCGCGAGGCAATCGGTCGTCGATACTGTGCTTCCACACCGGGCGGACCGCGGCCGAGGTGAGAGCCATCTTCGAGGCGGCCAGGCTCGACGCCACGGTCCGTGAGGGCCACGTTCGGTTGTCCCTGGCTCTGTTCAACAACGCCGAGGACGTCGAACGGGCACTCGACCTGACCAAGTCACTCGCCCGTTAGCGCCCCAGTCGCTTGAGTGCCTGAATCGCGGCGAGCCCGAGGAGCGCGGCGGCGGCCCCGGCGGCAATGAGGGGTACCAACTGTCGGCTCAGAAAGGCCGAGCTCCCGTAGACCGTCGCGATCGCGTAGGGGATTTCGGCAAGGGCGAGGGCGGCGAGGTACCTTCGAAACCGAAACCGGGCCAGACCGAAGAGATATCCCGGCAGCTCGGACGGCACCGCCAGTTGAAACAGGAGGATCCAGCCGAAGGTCCCCTTCCGGTCGGCTAGGGACTGGTACCGGCTCAGCAGTCGCGGCGAAACGAGTCGCTCCACCACCGGCCGACCGAGCCAGGCAGCAATGCCGTACGACGTCATTCCCCCGATCACCCAGCCAATCCAGAGCATGGCCACGCATTGCCACTCCCCCCAAACCGAAAGTGCGGGGGGGACCAAGACCGCGCTCGAGAAGAAGGCCAGCATGGCTGAGGCCGCCGCGAGCACGATGAAGAGCAATGCCCCGAGGGCGCGATGTTCCGCGATCGCCGCGCCGGCGGACCCGAGGGCAGTCGCGAGGCGGTCGTGGACCGGGCCGAACGATGCGACCACGGCGAGCCCGACGCAGGCCGCCAACAAGACGGCCGCCCGCCGCCATCCCGTGCTGCCAAGGCCGTGGGGATCAGACATTTGGGGGAATCTTGGGTGGAAAGGGGGGCCGGGACCAGCCCGCCAGGGCGGTGCCGCCGCCGTGCAATCCAGCGGGGGCGCGGCGTCTCCCATCCGGGTTCGGCGTGGGGTGTCCGAAAACGGGCCAGCTGGCAGGGCTGTTTGGCCCTGGTGGGCCAGGCGATCGCAACGTTTTCCTCCCCTTGGGCGTTATACAGGAGTGAGCCGCTCGGAATTGGGCTGAATCCGCAAACCCATATCGCAGGCGGCTTTAGTTAAGTTGTTGATTTTTTTGGCGTTAGGTAGTATATTGTCGCCCCGAAAGGGCCGGGGATTTCGGGGGAGTTTCGGACCCGGTGGCAGGAACACAATCTAACTGTTTGGAGGGCCTAAGTGACTCTTCCTCGTGCGAAGCGCCGGGCGGCTCGACCTGCCCAGATCGCCCGTGCGGTGGACGAGGGCCGCGAGAGCCTCGACCTGTATCTGGATGAGATCTCCCGGGTACCGCTGCTCAGCCGAGACGAGGAGATGGAGCTCGCTCGCAAGGCGTTCCGGGGCAATATCATCGCGCAGGAAAAGCTGGCTCGGCATAATGTGCGGTTCGTGGTGTCGGTCGCCAAGAAGTTCCAGAACCGGGGTGTCCCCCTCGTCGATCTGATCGGCGAAGGCAACCTGGGTCTGATGACCGCCGCCCGGAAGTTCGACCCCGATCGTGGGGTGAAGTTCATCTCGTACGCGGTGTGGTGGATTCGGCAGGCGGTGCAGGCGGCGATTGCCCGGCACGGGCGTCCCGTTCGGGTGCCGCTCAACCGGACCGCCGACCTGTCGCGGCTCGGCCGGACGACCACGCTCCTCAAGGAGCGGCTCGGTCGGATGCCGACCACCGAAGAGCTGGCCCGGGCTACCGGCCTGACGCCAGAGGCGGTGCGTAGTCTCAGCGCGTTGAACTCCGAAGCCGTGCGCCTCGACCACCCCACTCGGGACGGCGATGGCAACGAGCGGATGGAACGGTTTGCCTCGGCGGACCAAGAGGGAACCGATAGCTCGACCCTGGCGAACAGCCAGACCACCGACATCGAAGCGGCGTTGGCCACCCTGCCGCCGCGCGATGCCAAGGTGCTGCGCCTCTATTTCGGCATCGAGGACGGCAATAGCCGCACCCTCGAGGAAATCGGCCGGATGATGGGGGTCACCCGGGAGCGGATCCGGCAACTGCGCGACCGGGCCCTGCAGCGGCTTCGGGAAGGGGAGACCGGCGACCGGTTGAAGGACTTGGTCGCTTGAGGTGAGCCGGTCGGACAGGCCATTCGAGAACGGGGAGCCCAAATGGGTTCCCCGTTTTTCGTTCGTTCGGTTGCTCGAGCTGATGGCCGTTGGCGACCGCTCGGTTGGACGCCGTGCAACGGCGGGTCCGGCGGCGGGCCGTCGCCGCTACTCCCGTTTCGGTTCGGCCTTCGCCCTCGCGCCGAGCTGAGGACAGGCCTTCTGGAAGGCCTCGAACACCTCGGGCCGCCACCAGCCGCGGTTGCGGGTCATCATTTCCAGCGCCGCGTCCGGCGTCATCGCGTCGCGATAGGGTCGATCTGATGTCAGCGCGTCGTAGACGTCCGCGCAGCAGATCAACTGCGCGTTGACAGGAATGTCATCGCCGACGAGGCCGTCGGGGTAGCCGGTCCCGTCGAACTTCTCGTGATGCCACCGAATCATCGGGACGACGTCCCACGGGAGTTCCATGCCCCGCAGCAGCGCGAGTCCCCACTCCGGGTGTCGCTTGATCACCTCGAACTCCTCGTCGGTCAGCCGACCCGGTTTGTTGAGGATCTCGTGCGGAACGTGGATCTTTCCGAGGTCGTGGAGGTAGGCTCCTATCCGGACCGTGTCGAGCTCGACTTGCGAGTGGCCCATCGCGCCCGCGATGGCCACCGCATACTCGGCGACCCGCTCGCAATGTCCGTAGGTATAGCTGTCGCTCGATTCGATCGATCGGCCCCATTCCCGTACCACGGCCATGTAAGTGGCCTCGAGCCATTCCCTCTTGGCGTCGACGTCCACAACCTCTTTGCGGGCGTCGACCCGGCCGAATAAGCGGGTGGCCTCGAGCAGCGCTGCCAAGGCTTCCTGGTTGCGGCCGAGTGTCTGATAGAGCAGGGCGAGCTCGCGGGCGACTTCGGCCTCGCCGAGTGCCTGACCGCTCGTCGCGAAAAGCTGTCTGGCGCGGGACAGTCGGGCTTCGGCCAACTGCACCCGCCCGGTGTCGCGGTAGACCATTCCGGCGAGCTTGTAGGCCCCCGCGGAGTCGGCGTGGGATTGGAGCTGGGCAAACACCGCCAACGCCCGGTTGGCGTGGGTCAGCGCCTCGTCGTACTGCTGACGCGCGAAGAGGACCTCTCCCGCGTTGAGCACGCACAACGCGGCCAAGTGGGTGTCGCCGAGGCGGGCCGCGATCGCCTGGCTGGTCCGGTAGGCGAGTTCGGCCTCGTCCCAGCGACTCCGGTCCGCGGCGATCATCCCGAGGTTGTGGTGGGCGATCGCGGTCCCTTGCTCGTCACCCGCCGAGATGAAGGCCTCGAGCGAAGCGAGGTAGTGGGCTCTGGCGCCCTGCCAATCACCTCGGACGTTGGCGATGATGCCCAAATTCTGAGCCACCCTGGCCCGAAGGGCCGGATGCCGTTCGCCGACCTCTGCCGCCTTGGTGAACAGAGCGACCGCCGCCTCGAGATCCCCGGTCTCCAACTCGATCGCGCCGCCGATGTTGAGCGCTTCTGCCGCCCGACGTTCATCGCCGGCGGCGACCGCCACCTGGTGACCGCGACGCCAGAGTCGCCGCGCCAGATCGCTCTGCGATTGGCGATGACGGAGGATCGCGAGTCGCTTGAACGCCTCGGCAGCGACCCCGGGGTTGGCGCACTCCTCGGCTGACTCCGCAGCGGCCTGATACAGCTCGGCTGCCTCATCGACCGCCCCATGGCGGTCGCGGCCCTGGGCTGCCGTGAAGAGTTCGGCCGCCGGGAGGACGCTCATCCGTCCGCCAGCCGCCGGCTGGGCGCTAGGTCGGGAAGTGGTCCGGTCTCGTCGTCCCATTCGATTTCGAATCGGTCCTTGAGGTCGGACGCCCCAAGCCGGACGAAGCTCGCGATCGCCTTGGCTCGCTCCCTTTCGGCCGCTCCCACATCGCCCGCCGCCTTGAGGGCCAGGGCGAGAATGGCGGTCCCCTCGGCCACGAGCAGCGCGCTGTGGGCTCGGGCGGCCGCGGTGACGAGCACCGTCGCCTCGACCACCGCTTGGGACACCAGTCCGGTCCGAAGGGTCAGCAGGGCGCTGAGTCTACGGGCTTCGAGCCCGAGGAACGGGTCGGCCGAGCAGCGGACCAGCGGTTCGGCTTCGATGAGGTCGCCACGGGCGCCCTCGAAGTCCTCATGCTCGAGCCGCATGTCGGCACGCCCCAGTTGACAGAGGGCGATCAGGCTGGGTCGACCCGATCGGCCCGCGAAATCGAGGGCCCGTTCCGCGGCGTGCGCGGCATCCCGGAAGGCACCGAGTTGGCGCAGCCGCAAGGACAGGTTGTGCCACGTTTCAGCGGCCCCAACGATGTCGCCGGTGGCGGTCATGGCCGCGATGGCTCGCCGGTAGAGGTGCAGGGACCGGCTGCTCTGCCCGCGCAAATGCGCGATGTTCGCCAGATTATTGATGGTTCGGGCGACCATCGCGGTGTCACCCAACCGCCTGGCCATCTCTTGCGCGGCTTCGAATCGATGGCTGGCTCGGTCGATTCGTCCTTGCTCGAAGTCGATCGCGCCCAGCAGGTTGGTGGCGCACATGATGCCGACGGGGTCGCCCTGGCGGTGGAACGCGGCCAGGGACCGCTCCGCCAAGTCCGATCCCGTCGCGAGGTCACCCAGTCGAACGGCGGCGCTCGCGGCGACGAACTGGTTGGCCGGCTGATTCGCCTCGGCAGCCGAGAGCGACCGATACCGAGCCGTCGCCTCGACGAACCCCGCGGCGTCGTAGTACCGGCCCAACTGCTCGTCGAGGCCGGTGCGTGGAGTCGTCATCGACCGTTACCAGGCCACCGCGTACCGGGAGAAGTGGTCGAGCTTTCCCTCGACGAAGTTCTTGGCCGGTCGGTCGGCCGAGGGCATGACCTCGAGAATCCGCAAGGCGTCGTCATCGGTGTAGACCACGAACTTCGTGTTCTTGATCTTGTCGCAATGGCCGTAGTCGAGCCGGAGTGTCGCTGGAGTCCTGAACACCAGGCCCGAGGGGTAGAGGTGGACCGAGGCGGTGGCGTCCATAACGGTTAGGCCGGAGATCTCCACGGTGGTGCTCAGGGCCCCCGCCGGAACCGTGAGCGTGTGGCGGCCTATCCGCAGGGTGCCACCAGCCGGCCCGATCGCTGCCTTGGCGTAGCTGATGGGCTCGATCGAGCAGGTCAACGTTTTGAGGGAGGCCTGCAGTTGCTTTTCGAGGCTGGACCACGGGGATATGACAAACTGAGGTCCCGGGATCTGGTTGGAGGAAGGGCTTGTCGTCTCGATGGCTTGGCAGCCGAGGAGCGCGAGGCCGAGTGCCGCGGATGCCAATCGTCGTCGAAAGGTGATGCTGATCATTGGGCCGGTCCTTCCCACGCTGGGCGTCGTCAGAATTGGCGAGTCGCCGTTCTCGGCGCGGTCCAGGGGCAACTGATATGCCGGTCAACCAGCGCTATAGGTGTATGAAGACCAGCCGGTATAGTGTTGTATGGTGAATCTAAGACGTTATTTAACAACGGCTTACCTAGGTGGCAACCGACGGGGATGACCGCCCAAATATCGGTCGACTGTGGCGAAACCTGGCGGCTGGGCACTGCAAGAGTGCAGCTGTTGCAGCGGCGGAATTGTGGCGTCCGGTTGTCGCAACCCCGCCACGAGTCGTCACCGGTCGGACGCGTTCTCGGTCAGTCCTCCCTGTCGCGGGAGATCGCGAGCCGCACCCCGGCATTCACCGCCCGCCCATCCCAAGGCCCCCAGGCATCCACGAGCCACCGACCGTCGGGAGCCTGCGAGGGCCGAACCAGGGGCGCGACTCGGCTTTGCCGTCGGTCGGTCACGTTCTCGGCGTTGAGGAAGAGCCGGATTCCACCCAGCCTCCGTTCGACCAAGAACCCCACCACCGCGAATGGGCGACTTGCGCTCCGGTAGGGATCTTCTTCGAGTTCCTGCCGGCCGGTGTAATAGAGCTCGAGCCCGATCCGACCCCAGTCTTCCCGCTCCCAGGCCGCGACGGTGCCAGCGGCATGTCGGGGCGTCAAGGGAATGGTGCGTCGAATGGGAGCGTCCGGGGTGGGTTCGCTGGTCGAGGTGTAAGTGTATGACGAGGTGACCGTCAGGTTTCCGGTCCGCAGCCGCAGAAGCAGATCGACTCCCGCCGCCCGAGTTGGCCCGGAAGCATTGACCAGCTCGAGGGGCAGGAACGGGTTCGCCCTCTGTCGTACCTGCACCGCTCGTTCGATCGACGACGCGAAGGCGCCCAGATGGAACTCGGCTGGGCCCAGAAGCACTCCGACGTCGACCGAGCCGCTCAGGGCTCGCTCGGCCCGAAGCGCGCTCGGCGGGACCAGGCCCAAGAGGCCGACCTGCTCGGTGCGGTCGGTGAGCGGAGTCGGGGCGAAGAACCCGCCCCCCCCCGGAAAACCGCACCTGCCAGGTGCCGCCGGGCCGCAGCAGCGTCGAGATCCTGGGACTGACGAAGGTGCCGTAGCGGTTGTGGCGGTCGAGCCGAGCGCTCGCGGTGACGGCGAGGCGCGGGTCGGGGTCGAGTTCACCCTGCACGAAGACCGCGGGAACGGAATGGTCGTAGTCCATCGAGCCGGGCAAGGGGGAATAGCGGAACTGGTCGGCGCCCCAAGCTGCCCCGACGAGCCACGAACCCAACGCCCCGCGCCGCAGCGCGGTGAGTTCCACCAGCCCGGTGAGGTGCCGATCCGGTTCTTCCGAGAAGCTCCAGGTCCGGCGGTGCCACCGCGCGGCCAACGAGGAACGGCCAGCGATCTGCCAGCCTTGCCCGAGCGGCCAAGAGGCGACCACGCCGGCGTCGAACTGGTCGGTGGCGAGCCGCTCCACGAACGGGACACCATCGGGCGCGGCCCGCCCATCGAGTGTCCCACCCCGCCGCCGTTCAATGGTGGTACCGCCGACGAGGAGCAGCGAGGCCCCGCCCCGGTCGGACCACCGGAACCGGGGCCGCAACACCAGTCGGTCGTAGCCGGGTACGTCGGCGAAGCCGTCCCGGTTGATGTCGCGGCGACTCTGGTGGTGTCCCCCCGCCAGGAGCGAGTACCGCCACCCCCCGCCGGCGGTGCCCGCGGTGAGGGCCACGGCGTCGGCACCGCCGAGTGTGGTGGCGTTGAAGAGCAGGTCGGTGCCAGGCTCAGGATCCCGCGAAATCAGGTTGATGACGCCACCCATGGCGGCCGGGCCGTAGAGCGCGGCCGCGGCACCCTTGATCAGCTCGACCTGGGCCAGGTCCATCGGAGGAATCTGGAGGGGCCCCAGCCCGCCGACCTGCGCCCCGTGGAGGGGAAGGCCGTCGGAGAGGACAGCGGTATAGCGACCCCGAAGGCCCTGGATCCGGATCGCGGCGCTGCCTAACGTCGATGCGCCGCCTTGGATTCGGACCCCCGGCGTCTCGTTCAAGAGCATGGTGATGTCGCCCGGGGTCATCAGCAACTTCTCCTCGACCTCCTCGGTATCGAGGACCTCGACCCGGAGTGCCTGGTCTTCCACCCGGCGTCCGGAGCGAGTCGAGTGCACGGTGAGATCCTCGAGTTCCACCGCCACCGGGCGAAGCGAGAACGCGACGGTGACCTCGCCACCCGGGTCGATCGTGACCGTGCTCGAATCGGGCTCGAATCCCACTCGAGCGACCTGGATTTGGTATCGCCTTGGCGCGAGGAGCACCACGACGATGCCATCGCGGTCGGTGGTGACTCGGACGGTGTCGACCGCGACCGAGGCCCCGGCCAAGGGCAGGGCGGTCGTCGTCGAGGCCACCCGAACGGTCAGACGGCCCAGGGGCTGAGCCGCGGCCGTCTCGACGGCGGACCACCCCGCCGCCAGGCCGGCCAGCATCAGGCGCCGAGCGCAGTCACGAACCGCGCGGGCCCACCATCGCGATCGCATCATCGACTAGGACGAGCGGGTCGGGTGCTCATCGGTCGCTCCCAAGGCGGCCACGGCCCCGCTGAAATCCAGTTCGAGGCCGTGCGGCGCGAGCAGAGCAGCGACGGTGGACGCCTGAATGGTTGCCTGGGCGGATCGAGTGAGGTCGGCCGCCACGACCTGGACCCCTCGGCTCCGACATTCCCGAATCATGTCGGCGAGGACCCGTAGTCCGGTCGCGTCGATGATCGGGACGTCCGCCATGTCGAGGATGATTGCCCTGGGGCGCCAATGAATGCCCCGGAGGGCGTCGGCGAACCGTTGGGCCGCGCCGAAGAAGATCGGCCCGTTGAGGTCGAACACCTCGACATCCCGCGGCACTCGGCGGTGTCGGGCCTCGAGCTCCGCTTCGGAGGCCTCCTCGGAGGCTCTCAAAGCGGTGGCGATCGGGGCGACCTCGGTTGCTTCGGCCATCCGCTTCATGAACAAGAACGACGCCAGCACCATCCCGACCGCGATGGCCACCGTGAGGTCGACGAACACCGTCAGGCCGAACGTCGTCAGAAGCACCACGGCGTCGGACCTCGGGCCTCGCAACTCGGTGCGAAAGGTCCGCCATTCGCTCATGTGGTAGGCAACGACGGTCAAGATCGCGGCCAAGGTTGCCAGCGGGATGTGCGCGGCCCATCGGCCGGCGAAAAGCGTCACGACGAGCAGCGTGAGGGCATGGACGATGCCAGCGATGGGGGTCCGGCCGCCGTTGCGCACGTTGGTCGCGGTCCGAGCGATGGCCCCGGTCGCAGGAATGCCGCCGACCAGGGGCGAGGCGATGTTGGCAACCCCCTGGGCGACCAACTCCACGTTCGATCGGTGCCGCGAGCCAATCATGCCGTCGGCCACCACGGCCGACAGCAGCGACTCGATGCCGCCGAGGAACGCGATGGTGAAGGCCGGTCCAATCAGCTCAACCACCATCGCCTCGGAGATCACCGGCAAGGTCGGTCGCGGCAACGAGGCGTCGATGATCCCGAACCGTGATCCGATCGTGGCGACCGGGAGCTCGAGCAGCGCGACCGCGATCGTCCCCGCCAGCAGGGCGACAAACGGCGCCGGGACCTTGGTGCTGAGCTTGGGCCACCCGATCAGGATCGCGAGCGTGCCGAGCGAGACGCCGATCGTGGCGAGGTTCGCGGTGTCGAGGGCGGCCAGGTACGCCGACCAGCGGCCCAAGAACTCGGCCGGCACGGTCGCGACCGACAGCCCGAGTAGATCCTTGACCTGCTGCGAAAAAATGATGAGCGCAATCCCCCCGGTGAAGCCGGTCACCACCGGGAAGGGGACGTACCGGATCATGTCGCCGAGCTGGGCCAGTCCGGCGGCGACCAGGAGGACCCCGGCGAGCAGCGTTGCCACGATGAGGCCGTCGATCCCGTGGCTGGCCACGATGCCCGCCACCACCACGACGAATGCGCCGGTGGGGCCACCGATCTGGACCCTCGAGCCACCCAGGACCGAGATCAGGAAGCCAGCCACGATGCCAGTGTACAGGCCGCGCTCCGGGGTCACACCGCTCGCAATCGCGAAGGCAACGCAGAGGGGAAGAGCGACTATTCCCACCACGATTCCGGCTCCGAGATCCGCGAGGAAATCCTCGCGACGATAGCCTTTCAGCGTGGTGAACAGCTTGGGGACGAGCACGCCAATCCCTGGTCCGGTGAGTGCCCGAATATAGGGGCCCGGTCAGGGTTCTTGCCGACCATGTGGTGGCCAACCGGACTGACCGGCTCAAAAGACCGGGACGGGGTCGGGGGCCCGGACTGAGGGGGCTCGAAGGAGTGGTTTTCGCGCCGCCGTGACCGGCGGGTCGACCGGACTAGGCTCGGAACATCCGAAGGACCCGAGGCAGGATACCACCGTGGCGGTAGTACTCGACCTCCACCTTCGAGTTCAGCCGAACGACGGCCTGGAAGGTGATCTGCGAACCATCCTCCCTGGTGGCCGTCACCGGTACTTTGCCGCCCGGCACCGGACCGGCCGCGACCCCACGAATGGTGAACGTCTCGCGGCCGCTCAACCCGAGGGTTTCACGGCTTTGACCCAGCTCGAATCCCAGCGGCAGCACGCCCATCCCGACCAAGTTGCTCCGGTGGATGCGCTCGTAGCTTTCGGCGATTACCGCGCGGACGCCGAGGAGGGCGGTCCCCTTGGCGGCCCAGTCGCGGCTCGACCCGGTGCCGTACTCCTTGCCCGCCAGGATGACGAGCGGCGTCTTCCGTTCGAGATAGCGCATCGCGGCGTCGTAGATCGAGACCACCTCGCCGGTGCCAAAGTCGAGGGTCCAGTTTCCCTCTTTGTCCGGCACCAGCTTGTTCTTGATCCGCACGTTGCCGAAGGTGCCCCGCATCATGATCTCGTGGTTGCCGCGCCGGGCCCCGAAGGTGTTCCAATCGGCTGGCTGGACGCCACGGGCGAGGAGAAATTTCGCCGCCGGCCCGTTCTTGGGGATCGACCCGGCCGGCGAGATGTGGTCGGTGGTCACGGAGTCGCCTAACGAGGCGAGCACCCTCGCGCCGACGATGTCGCTGAAGGCGGCCGGCTCCTTCGGCAGGTCGATGAAGAACGGCGGCTCCTGGATGTAGGTCGACTGCCGGTCCCAGGTGAACCGACTGCCGGTGGGGACCGCCAGCCGTTGCCACTCGGTGTCGCCCTCGAAGACCCGAGCGTATTGGGTGGTGAACAGCTCGGGTTTGAGCGATGCTCCCATGACCTGCCGGACTTCGTCGCCCGAGGGCCAGATGTCCGCGAGATAGACCGGTCGGCCGTCCGACCCGGTGCCGAGGGGCTCGGTGGCGAGATCGATGTCCACCCGACCGGCCAGGGCATAGGCGACGACCAACACGGGCGATGCGAGGTAGTTGGCCCGGACCTGCGGGTGCACTCTCGCCTCGAAGTTCCGGTTGCCGGAGAGGACCGCAACCGCCACCAGCTGTTCTTTCTCGATCGCCTCCGCCACCGGGTCAGGCAGCGGCCCGCTGTTGCCGATGCAGGTGGTGCAGCCGTAGCCGACGGTCTGAAAGCCGAGCCGGTCGAGGTACGAGGTCAAACCGGCGTTGTCGAGGTAGTCGGTCACCACCCTGGAGCCGGGCGCCAGACTGGTCTTGACCCAGGGCCTGGCGGCCAGGCCCCGTTCGACCGCTTTCTTCGCCAACAAGCCGGCCCCGATCATCACCGAGGGGTTCGAGGTGTTGGTGCAGCTCGTGATGGCCGCGATCACCACCGAACCGTCTCGGATTCCGGCCTGGTTGCTTCCCGGCCGGGTTCCGGATTCGCCGCTGACCCGCAGGCCGGTGACGTTCTGGCCGAAGTTCGCCTTGAGGTCCTTGAGCCGAACCAGGTCCTGAGGACGCTTGGGACCGGCCAAGCTCGGCTCCACCGTGCCCAAGTCGAGTGTCAGGGTCGTGGTGAAGCGGGGATCGGGGGTCCCGTCGGTCCGAAAGAAGCCGTTTTCCTTGCAGTACCGTTCGGCCCGATCGGCCTCGGTCCGCCGCCCCGTCCTCCGGAGGTAGTCGAGCGTCTCGGCGTCGACCGGGAAGAAACCCATGGTGGCGCCGTATTCGGGCGCCATGTTGGCGATGGTAGCCCGATCCGCCAGCCCCAAGCTCGACAGGCCCGGTCCGAAGAATTCGACGAACTTGTCGACCACTCCGTGTTTTCGCAGCTGCTGGGTGGCCTGGAGGACCAAATCGGTGGCGGTGGTGCCGAGCGGCAGCTCGCCAACCAATTTCATGCCAATGACTTCCGGGATCAGCATGAAATATGGCTGGCCCAGCATGACGGCCTCGGCCTCGATCCCGCCGACTCCCCAACCCATCACCCCCAGACCGTTGATCATGGTGGTGTGGGAGTCGGTCCCGACCAGGCTGTCCGGGTATGCCACCGGTTCGCCATACTGGTCGCGGAGCTGGACCACCGGGGAAAGCGCCTCGAGGTTGACCTGGTGCACGATCCCCATCCCGGGCGGAACGACCCGGAAATTCCGGAAGGCCCGTTGAGCGAACTTCAGCAGTTGATAGCGCTCGGAATTGCGTTCAAATTCCAGGGCCACGTTCTTGCGGAACGCGTCTGCCGATCCGTAGTGGTCGACCTGGACCGAGTGGTCGATGACCAAGTCGCACGGCACGACGGGGTTGATCCGCTCCGGATCTCCGGCCATCGCCGCCATCGCGTCCCGCATTGCCACCAGGTCGACGACACACGGTACGCCGGTGAAGTCCTGGAGAACCACCCGGGCCGGCATGAAGGGGATTTCGGTCGAGGTCGAGGGCTGACCGGTCCACTTTGCGATTAGGCTGACATGGTCTTCGGTGACGATCCCGCGGCCCGCGTGGCGAAGGGCGTTTTCCAGCAGAATCCGGATCGAGAATGGCAGTCGGTCCAAGTCGGTGATACCTTGGCGGGCCAGTTCGGGGAGTCGAAAGACGGTGACCCGGTCGGAACCAAGGGTCAGGGAGCCGCGGCTTCCAAACGGGTTGGGCGTGGTCATGTGGGAAACTCGGATTTGGCTGTGGTCGTAACGGCCGAAAGATAGTTGAGGCGAAGGCGAGAGGCATGGCGACGGCGCTGCCGCTGGCGATAACCCGCACCGACGACGGGCTGTGGTTCGACTGGGATCGCGGGGGCGATCGGACTTGGATCGCCGCCCGTTCGCTCAGGCTGGCCTGTCCGTGCGCGCAGTGCGTCGAAGAGATGACTGGGCGACCCCTCCTCGACCCGCGGTCCATTCCGCTCGACATCAGCCCCACTCATGTCACCCTCATCGGCGGTTATGGGATCAGGGTACAGTGGAGCGACGGCCATGGCACCGGGATCTACACCTTCTCCTGGCTCCGGGACCGTCCCGGCGATCCGGCGCCCGCCCGATCATGATCATCGGCCACCGATACTGGATCTTGATCTGGTACGGCATCCTGGCCATCGGGGTGCTCGGGTTCCTGACCGCGGCGTACTGGGGTCGCCGGACCAGCTGGAAGAACGTCGATGAGATTCTCCGTGCTGTCGGCACCATGGCGGTGTCGATCGGCATGTTGGTTTTGCTGAATCGGGGCGGGGGCGGCTTCGGCGAGGCGTTCCTGGTCTTGGCATTGTTCTGCTTCGTGCTGGCCTTTGTGCTCGGCCGCCGGGGAGCCGACAACCCCCCTGGCTCCGGGCCGCATTCGGAGGCCCCAGAAGACGAATGACGGCCGGGTGGGTTGGCCGCCGCGGAGCCGGACTGGCGGTGGCGCTCGCGGTGACGGCTGTAATGGCCAATGCCCAAGTCACCGGCCCGTCGACGGGCGGCGCGGCCGCCGTCGCCAACGCCGGCCGAATGCTCGGCCACACCAAGCGGGTCTTGATGGTGGGGGCCCATCCCGACGACGAAGACACCGAACTGCTGACCTACCTGGTCCGCCACGAAGGTGCCATCAGCGGTTATCTCTCGCTCACCCGGGGCGAGGGTGGCCAGAACCTCATTGGGCCCGAACTCGGGGAAGCCCTCGGACTGATTCGAACGGAGGAGTTGCTGGCCGCCCGGAGTCTCGACGGGGCCCGGCAGTTCTTCACCAGAGCGTATGATTTTGGATTCTCAAAAACCCTCGAGGAGACACTCACCTTCTGGCCTCGGGACAGCCTGCTCAAGGACGTCGTCCGGATCGTCCGCAGGTTCCGGCCGCAGATCCTGGTCTCGGTCTTCTCCGGTACCCCCCGCGACGGCCATGGGCACCATCAGGCAGCCGGCTGGGCCGCTCGGGAGGCATTCGCAGCCGCCGGCGACGCCACCCGGTTTCCCGAACTCTTGGTTGACGAAGGGCTCGAGCCCTGGCGTCCGGTCAAGCTCTATCGGTCGGCCCAGTTCGATACCACCGGCGGTCAGGTAACGCTCGACGGCGGCCGGCTCGATCCGGATATCGGGCAGTCCTATCACCAGATCGCGATGCGGAGCCGAAGCCGGCACCGCTCTCAGGACATGGGCGCGCTCCAGGAGATCGGGCCGAGCCCGATCAGGCTGGCGCTCTTGGCCGATCGATCCGGTGGGGGGCCCGAGTTGTTCGCCGGGATCGACACCAGCGCCCCGGTCGGGGGAGTCGAAGCCGCCGATCTCATGGCCATTCGGGCCGCCAAGTACCTGGCCGATCGCCGGGTGATCTTGGACGCGATCGCGGACCGCTCGAGGTTGGTCGCCGGGCAACGTTTCGGGATTCGGGTCTCGGTGTGGAATGCCGGGCCGGCAGCAGTCGAGGTGGCGCCGCGACTCGAGGTTCCGCGGGGTTGGACGGTCAAATCCGACTGTCTCGGCCGGGTCACGCCGGTGGCGCCCGGGTCGGTTTCGCACTGCCCGGCCGAGGTCTGGCCGGACCCGGCGGCCCGGCCCACGGTGCCGTATTTCCTCGAGCAGCCACCCCATGGGGCCATGTATCGGTGGCAGGCTCCGGCTGCGACTCTGGGGAACCCATTCGAGCCGCCACCAGTGCTGGCCAGCCTCGCGGTCGATGGCTTCCCGGTCGACCGCGAGGTCGTCTATCGCCATCGGGACCAGACCCTTGGCGAGGTTCGGCGCCCGCTCGCCGTGGTTCCCCGCGTGGGCGTGAGGTTGTCGCCGGAGGTGGCGGTTTGGCCAGCCGCCCGGGCGCCGGTCGCCGATACCGTGGTCGTCACCCTGGTGCACTCCGGAACCGACTCGACGGTGGGAACGGTGGGATTGCTACTGCCGGCGGGATGGCCTGAAACGCCCCGACAGCCGTTCCGGTTCACTCGCGATGACGAGCGCCGAACCTTGCGCTTCCCGGTCAGGCGCCCTGCGACGATGGCCGAGGGAGCCCACACCATCCGGGCGGTGGCGAGAGATCAGTCAGGCCGGCACTACGATGCCGGTCAGGTGACGATCGCGCACCCGCACATCCGGGATCGGTCCTATCCGGCGGCCGCCGCCGCGACCATTCGCGCCGTACCGATCGCGCTCCCGGCCGTGCGGCGGATCGGCTACGTTCGGGGCGCCGCGGACCAGGTGCCCGAGGTCCTCGCCCAGCTTGGCCTCGGGGTCGAGGTCCTCGACGCCCAGGCGATCGAGCGGGCCGATCTCAGCCGGTTCCAGGTCGTCGTGATCGGGAGCCGGGCCTACGAGACCGAGCCGAGCCTGGTCGAGAACAACGACCGATTCCTCGAGTACGTCCGCCGTGGGGGACACCTCGTCGTCCAGTACCAGCAACATGGGTTCTTTGCCGGAAATTACGCTCCCTATCCCCTCGCGGTCGCCCGGCGCCATGACCGCGTCACTGACGAAACGGCTCCAGTCCAGGTGCTCGATCCCGACGACCCGATCTGGCGGGACCCCAATCGGATCGGCCCGTCCGACTGGGAGGGTTGGGTCCAGGAACGGGGGCTGTATTTTGCTCGCACCTGGGACCCGCGCTATCGGCCGCTGCTGGGCCTGAGCGACCCGGGCGAGCCCCGGCTGGACGGGGGGCTCTTGGTCGCGTCGGTTGGAAAGGGGACTTATCTGTATACCGGGTTGGCGTTCTTTCGGCAGTTGAAGGCGGGGGTACCGGGGGCGTTCCGCCTGTTTGCGAATTTGCTGAACCCGGTTCTTCGCTCGCCGGCGCCTTGATGATCGCCAGCCACGCTCGAGCACTACTCGCCGATCCGGAATTCCGCAAGCTGTCGGTGCTCATCGGGACCGGCTTCATCGACATGGTCGGGTTCGCGATCGTGTTCCCGTTGATGCCATTCTACGCCCTCGAGTTGCGGGCCTCACCCGCGATGATCGGGTGGATCATGGCGGCCTATTCGCTCGCCCAACTCGCCGCCGCGCCCATCTGGGGCCGGGTATCCGATCGGCGGGGAAGACGGCCGGTGCTCCTAATCGGGCTGCTGGCCTCGGCGGTCGCCTACGTCGTCTTCGGTTTCGCGACCTCGGTGGGGGTGTTGCTCGTCTCCCGGATCATCCAAGGCCTTGGTGGGGGGACGACGGGCGTCGTGCACGCCTACGTCGGCGACGCGATCTCGCCAGCTCGCCGGACCCAGGCCTTGGGCTGGCTCTCGGCGGCAAGTGCGTTGGGGGTGGCATTCGGTCCGGTCATCGGCTCGGCCGCCGTTCAGATCCATCACGCGGGGCCCGGCCTGGTTGCGGCCGCGCTGTGCCTGATCAACACCGTGTTCACCTGGCGGTGGCTGCCGGAATCCAAGGGCCCTCAGGCCACCCCGGCCGACGGTCATCGCCGGCGGGCGCCGATCTGGCTTCCGGTCTGGTCGGTCGTTTCGGCGCCTCGGCGGCCGGTGTCGCGACTCACCTGGATCTACGGCGCCGGAATGCTGGGCTTTTCGGCGATGACCTCGGTGCTCGCGCTGTTTCTTGGGGCCCGCTTCGGCATCAACGAGAAGACCATCGGGTATTTCTTTCTCTACACTGGGATCCTCTCGTTCCTGATGCGAACGATCGTGCTCGGCCCGGCCATTCGGCGCTTTGGCGAGACAGGGGCGGTCAGGCTGGGGACGGTGGCGTTGGTACTCGGGCTCGTGGCTTACCCCCTGGTGCCGAGCATCTGGATCTTGCCCATCGCGATGACGTTCGTTCCCGTCGGTACGGCGCTGCTGTTCCCGGCAACGACCGCGTTGTTGTCGAAAGCGAGCGATCCGGCGGCCCTCGGCGGAACGATGGGTGCGGCTCAGACCTTTGCCGGGGCGGCGCGGGTGATTGCCCCGATCCTCGCCACTCGGGCCTTCCAGGAATTCGGACCCGGGAGCCCGTTCTACCTGGCCGCGTTGATCGTCGCCGGCGTCGGCGTGCTGGCATTCCAGCTCCACAACCAGTCGATTCCGCGCCCGGTTCCGGAGTCGCCATGAGGTTTACCGCACCGGCCGACTTTGCGGCCGCGAGCTGGGACGAGATCGCGGCGGCTTACGATTGCCTGCTGGCTCAACCGGTCGACCACGGCACCGTGGCCGGATGGCTCGCGGAATGGTCGCGCCTGGAGTCGAACCTGTCCGAAGCGGCATCGCTGGCCATGATCGCCTACACCTGCGATACCGCCGATTCGGCCAAGGAGGCGAGCTATCGCCGTTTCGCGGTGGAGATCGGTCCCCGGGCAGAAGAGAAGTCGGTGGCCCTGGCGCGCCGGCTGTGTGCGGTCGGCTACGCCCCGCCCGATTTGGCGCCGGCCGTGGCGAGGTTTCGACGGGCGATCGAGGTGTTTCGTGAGGAGAACGTACCGCTCACCGCCCAGCTCGAGGAAACCATCGCCGAGTATCAGCGGCTCACCGGCGGATTCGAGGTCGAGTTCGAGGGCCGCAGACTTCCGATCCCCCAACTCGCTCCATTTCTCCAGAGTCCCGACCGGGCCAGGCGGGAGGCGGCTTTCCGCGCCGGGGTTGGCCCTTACCTCGGTCAGCGCGAAACGATGGCGCGGCTGTTCGATCGGCAGCTCGAATTGCGGAGGCAGGTTGCCCGAAACGCCGGGTACGCCGACTTCCGGGACTACAGTTTCGCGGCCAAATGCCGCTTCGATTACACCCCCGGCGATTGCGAGCGGTTCCAGGCGGCGGTCGAAGCAGTAGCCGTCCCCGCGGTCGCTCGCCTTCGTCGGGCCCGCGCGGCTACCCTGGGCGTCACGGAACTTCGGCCCTGGGATCTCGCCGTGTCGCTCCACCGACGCGAGCCGCTCCGCCCGTTCTCCGATGGCGCCGACCTGACCCGGCGGGCGCAAGCGGTCTTCGATCGGCTGGACCCGGTTCTCGCCGCCCAGTTTCGCGACATGGCCGGTCGCGGCCTCCTCGACTTGGACAGCCGTCCCGGCAAGGCTCCGGGCGGCTACTGCGACACCCTTCACAGCCGCGGGGCGGCATTCATCTTCATGAATGCGTCCGGAGTCATGGAGGACGTCGAGACCCTGCTCCACGAGGCCGGTCACGCGTTCCACGCATTCGCCTCCCATCGGCAACCGCTCATCTGGCAGCGGCACCCGTCCTCCGAATCGGCTGAGCTGGCCTCGATGTCGATGGAGCTGTTAGCGGCGCCTTTGCTCGACGGCCCGGGCGCCTTTCTGAGTTCTCGCGACGCCGCGATTGCTCGGCTCGAGCATCTCGAGGACGTCTTGGTCACTTTGTGCCACGTGGCATCCGTCGATGCCTTCCAGCACTGGATCTACACCGATCCTGCCGGCTGTGACGCGCGGGCGCGGGATCAGGCCTGGCTTTCGATCCGGGCCCGTTTCGAGCCGATCGTCGATTGGGGTGGTCTCGAGGCGGAGCGGATCGCCAGATGGTACCGCCAACTCCACATTTTCCTCTACCCGTTCTACTATATCGAGTACGGGATCGCTCAGCTTGGGGCCCTCCAGATTTGGCGCCGGCATCGGCGTGACCCGGGGGACGCGCTGGCCCGGTATCGGGACTTCCTGGCGTTGGGCGCGACTCGGAGCCTGCCCGAACTCTACCGGGTCGCCGGGGCCTCGCTGGTCTTCGACGCCGGATCGATGGCCGAGCTGGTCGCCGAGGTCGAAGCCGAGATTGAGTCACTCCGGGCCCAAATCGGGCGGGAGGGGCTGGCGTGAGGCATCCCTTGTCCCCTGACCCGACCTGGGCGAAATTTCCGCGATCAACCACCCTAACAGGACACTGAATGGCGAAAGAAGAAGGCATCGAAATGGAAGGGCTGGTCCAGGAGGTGCTGCCAGACCGCAACTACCGGGTACTCCTCGACAACGGACATACCATTCTGGCGTACGCCGCCGGGAAGATGAGCAAGTTCAAGATCCGGGTGCTCGAGGGCGACCGGGTCAGCGTGGTGCTTTCTCCCTACGACCTGCGGCGCGGCCGGGTGATCTACCGCCACAAGTGAAAAAGGGGGCCGCCTTCGGCGGCCCCCTTTCGAGCGCGAGGACTCGCCTCGGAACTCTGCTACTTACCAGCCTTGGTGACGTTCTCCGCCGCGGGGCCCTTGGCACCCATGACCATGTCGAACTCGACCCTTTCGCCCTCGGCCAGGCTGCGGAAGCCATCCATCTTGATCGCTGAGTGGTGGACGAAGCAGTCCTTCTCGCCGTTCTCCGGGGTGATGAAGCCGAACCCCTTCGCGTCGTTGAACCACTTCACGGTGCCAGTGATGCGAGCCATTACGCCTAACTCCTCAATTGGTGAACACCCAAGGACGGTACGGCGCACGGGCGCCGCCGCCCCAACTACCGACGCGAGCCCATCCCGCGCCGGAAAAACCCAAAGGACCCGAAGCGACCGCAGGCCGCGGGTCTGAATTCACGCTTCGGTTATCGGCAAAAGGAAACCAACGACGGCCCCGCCCTAGAAACGCCGACAGAATCTGAGTCGCCGGCCCGTGGCTGTCAAGATCCCGGGCACTTTTCCTGGTTAGATCCGACGAAGCAAGGCCCGAATCGGCTCAGCGACCGCCTTGGTCCAGCCGTGGCCGGCGGCGCGTTGATCGCGCCTGACCGCCCGATTCAACGCTTGGAGGAACTCGGTGGCCGTCGGGTACCGGGCGTTGCGGTCCGCCTGAAGGGCGAGCCGGAGGACCCGATCGAGCTCCTCGCCAACGTCGGGCCGTTCCCGCCGGAGGTCCGGCAGGCGGTTCGTGGTTTGCTTGGCCAGCACCGCCTCCGGGGTGGTCCCGGTGAACGGAGGGGTCCCGAGCAGAAGGAACACCGCGACGGCCGCGATGCTGTAGAGGTCGGTGCGGACGTCGACCCGTTCCCCAAGGAGCTGTTCCGGGGCGGCGAACTGTGGCGTGCCGCTGCGGCTCGACGCCCCGCCGTACTTGCCGAGGCCCCGAATGGCCATTGCCAGGCCGAAGTCGGTGATCCGGAGCCCGCCGCCCCTGGCGATCAGGAGATTTTCGGGTTTGAGGTCGCGGTGAACCAGGCCAATCGCGTGGGCGTGCGCCAGCGCCGAAAGGGCCTCCCGGAGGAGCCAGACGACCCGTTCCAACGGCAGCGGCCCCTCCTTTTCGACCAGCTGGGCGAGATTGGGTCCCTCGACCAGTTCCATGGTGTACCAGAGGAGGCCGGCCCGCCCCCCGATCTCGTAGATGTTGACGATGTTGGGGTGGTTGACCCGCGCGGCTAGCTGGGCCTCCCGCCGGAACCGCTCGACCACGGCGGGATCCTGGGTCAGGACCGGGTGGAGCACCTTGAGGGCCACCATCCGTTCCAGCTCGAGGTCGCGCACCCGATAGACCCGGCCGAACCCGCCAGCCCCGAGTTGCACCAGGAGTTCATAGTCGTCGCCTAACGCCCGCCGCAGCCGCTTCTCCCAGGCCCGCGGTCCCTCCTCGTTCGCCGGGGGCGTCGCGTCGATCGTCGACAGGGTGGTGTAGGCTCCGGCGTCGGAGGCAAAATCCTCGAGCATCTCCGAGGCGGAGAGATACCGCTCCGCGCCGATCGGACGCATGGCGCGGAGAATCACCCGTTCGAGCGCCTGGGGGCAGGCCGCTCGGAGCTGCGACGGCGGTACCAGTTCGGCAGGGTCGAGCGCCGGCTCGGTGCCGGTAATGGCGTAGTAGAGCACCGCGCCGGCCGCGTAGACGTCCGCGGTCGCGTCGCCCAACCCGCCATCTCGAACCTCCGGCGCCATGAACTGGCTGCCGCCGGGCGATTCGTCCGGCGGAACGTGGGGCAGGGTAAAGCTGCAGAACCTCAGATCGGTGATCGTGCCTCGGCCGGTGCTGCTGACCAGCAACGAGTTCGGGACGATCCGGCGGACGATGATCCCATTGGCGTGGGCATGTTCGAGGCCGCGGAGCAGGTCGCGCGCCAGCACGTGGACCTGAGGAATGGGGCGGGGCCCCCGGGCGTTGGCGTCCTGGAGGCCCTCCGCCTCGATCCAGTTGCCGATTCGGTAGGCGATCTCGTCGACGATGCCGACGTCGTACACGTGCCGGATCGCCGGGTGGTCCAGTTGGCCGAGCGCTTCGGCCTCCCGGAGAAACCAGGTTCGCAACTCGGCGCTGCTGTAGAAATTGACCCGGACACTGACCCGGCGGCCCAACAACGAATCGCGCCCGACGAAGAGGACCCGCTCGGCCGAGGCGGCCACCAGTCGTTCGAGGCGGAAGCGCGCTCCCAGCCGCCGCTCGGTTGCCGCGAAGAGCGACGCGTGGTCGAGCGCGGTCACTGCGACCCGGCGGTCTTCACCGTGTTGCCGCCTTCCCGCTTCGCGGCGTACAGGGCGGCGTCAGCGGCCGCCATGACCGCGGCCGGCGTGAGTCCGTCCCTCGGGGCCTCCGCCATGCCTATGCTGAGCGATCCGATGCCGAATTCCGGGTACTCCCGCAACAGGTCCCGGAAACCGTCCTGGACTCGTTGGATGAACCCGGTGGCCTCGGCGGGATTGGTCATTGGGAGGACGACCAGGAACTCGTCACCGCCGAGCCGGCCGACCACGTCGAGGGTTCGAACCTGCCGCCGGAGCAGTTGGCTCACCAGCACGAGGTATCGATCGCCGGCGGCGTGCCCGAGCGAGTCGTTGATCGCCTTGAAGCGATCGAGGTCGACCATGACCAGCGTGGTGCGGATCTGGTGCCGAACACTCCGGGAAATCTCCGCCTCGAGGCGCTCCTCCAGCGCGCGACGGTTGAACAGTCCGGTGAGCTGGTCGGTGGTGGCGGCGCTCTGGAGCCGCTCGACCAGCTCGGAGTTCTTCAGCGCGATCGCGCCGGCAAACGCCAGGGTGGTCGCCAAGTCCCGCTCGGCCCGCGCGTATGGGAGGCCGTTGAGGCGTGGCCCCAGCAAGAGGACTCCGACCCGTTCCCCGCTGGCGTCGAACGGCACCACCAACTCGGTCCCTTTGGGCAGCAAGGCGGCGAGCTCGACCTCACCCTGGTCGGTCACCCCGCTTCCGATCGGCATCAGGGCTTCGAGTCGCTCGCGACTGAGGCTGTCCGGAACCCGTTCGCGATCGAGCGAGCGAGCCGATCGCGGGACGAAGGTCCCCCCGCTTGGCCGGTAGAGGCAGGCCCACCAGGCGAAGAAGACCTCGGCCATGAAGTCGAGCACCAGATGCTCGGTGTCCTCGGTCGAGTGGGCCGACGACAGGAGCCTGGCCACCTGGCGAAGTGCCCTGAGCTGGAAGACCGCGTCGTCTAGAGCCCGCTGGCGTTCCACCAGCACGCTCCGCAGGTCCATCAACAGGGCCAGGCCGAATCCGAGCTGGAAAGCCACTGAGCGGAAGCCATTGGCCGTCGCCGCGGTGGTCGAGATGACGAGGGTGGTATCGCCGCTGGTGTGCCGGACCAGCTCGACAGGGGCTTCGGTTTGGGCCTGCGGGCCCACCGGCGTCACCGCGTGGTCGGATCCCGTTACGGTGAGCCAAACCTCGTCGGTACCGAGCCGATCGGCCAGAATCCTCCGGCACCGCTCCAGCAGCTCGCCCTCCGTCCGGGCTTGGCGGCAAGCCATGGCGAAGGCGCTCGTCAGGCCGTCCAGTGCGGTAATCGCGGTATTCTGGCTACTCATGGTCGAATAATAGAACCCTATCCGGCTCTCGTGAACCGGACCCAAGGCCCTGTCAGGTCTCAAGTTCGGCCACCCCGGGCCGATATCAGACTCACGGTGGCGGGCAGGGTCCATGCCAACCGGCACTTTGCCACCTGGGGAGGGCAGGATGTTCGCGATGAAGTTGCTGGCGGCCGGAGGAGCCTCCTTCGGGGGGGCGATGTTGCTCGGGGTGCTGGCCGGGGCCGGCAGGGAGGTGAAGCGGAGCGGGGAGGACCTCGTCAAGCTCCAGGAGCAGGTGGACAGCCTCAAGACGGTGCTAGCGCAGGCTATGTCGGCTCGCGGGTTCCCGGCCGGTCGGCCCAACGTCGCGACCGATTTCAACGAGGATGTCGAGACACCCCTGATCGACCCCTCCAGCTTCGTCGATCCCTTGGCCAGCGTAGTGGGACATGTCCAGCTTGGCAAACAGGTGTATGTCGCGCCGGCGGCGTCGATCCGGGGCGACGAAGGGCAGCCGATCTATCTCGGCGACGGCGCCAACGTCCAGGATGGTGTCGTCATCCACGCCCTCGAAACGGTGCAAGAGGGCAAGTCGGTCCCCGGTCGTACCTACAACGTCGGCGGCAAGGAGTACGCGGTCTACGTCGGGAAGCGAGTCTCGATGGCTCACCAGGCCCTGGTCCACGGACCGGCTCGCGTCGACGACAACGTGTTCGTGGGGATGCAGGCCATGGTGTTCAAGGCAGCGGTCGGCGAAGGGGTCGTCATCGAGCCGGGAGCGAAGGTCATCGGGGTGACGATCCCACCTCATCGCTATGTCCCGGCCGGCCAGACCGTGACCGACCAAAAGGTGGCGGACCGGCTCCCCCAGATCACCGATGACTATGCCTTTCGGAGTCTGAACGACGCCGTGGTGCACGTCAACAAAAGCTTCGCGGCGGGCTACAATGCCCTCGCCAAGGAGGCCGAGGCCCAGGCCCGCGGTGACCGGACGAACAGCGGCGGGGAGCATGGCGATGAGGGTCGCGGGACCACGCCGGCGAAGCAGGACAAAGAGGAGAAGCCGAAAGCCAAGAAGGGCCACTGATCGGGCCAGAGGCGGCTAGCCGCAACCCTCCCGGATCCGCTCGGCGAGTTCCCTGGCGCCGCGGCGGTACTCCGCCACCATGCCGCCGCGGGCCCACTGCGGGTGGTGGGTAATCATCTCGCCGAAGGCCTCGAGCCACCACAAGGTATCCCCCGGGGTTGGGACGTCGACCGCCTCGAGGTACTCGACCCCGAGCCGCCGAATCGAAACCAACGCGGCCCCGATCCGGTGTAGTTCCCCGGCAACGCAGACGTCTACCGCGCCGCTCGGCGCCTCGGCGAGCTTGCTCAGTTGCTCGAATCGGGTCGCCTTCCAGCTGCGTTCCCGACCCAGGACGTCGAATCGCGGCTCGGCCGCCGCGCGTACCAGGTCGGTTACCGCAACGCCGAACTTGTCGCTAATGGGCCCCCACCAGGTCGCCTGCTGGCCGTGGCTGGCCGCGTCGATCAGCGGTTTGAGGATGCTCGCGACGATGGTGTGCTCGTCGGCCCCGTGCCGGGCAAGGATCACCGCGACGCTCGAGCAGGGATCAGACAGGAATGGCTGTCGTAACGGGAGACCCGGCCGGGATGATGCTTCGCCACGAAGGCGAGCGCGTGGTGAATTCGGTCGGAATACACGATGGGTTACCGGAGACCGGTCAACTTATGCGTCTGGAGCGAGAGCCGCCACTGGGGGTGGTCGAGGCAGTACTGGATGGCCGCCGTGGTGTTGGCATCCCGGGCGGGACCATCCATGGGCTGCAAGAAAAAGTGGCGAAATCGGAGCCCCGCGAACTGATCCGGAGGCGCGCCCTGCTGTGGATAGACGAGCTTGAGCTCGTCGCCTTGGTCGACGACGATCGGCCCACCCGCCTTGGGGCTCACCGTGACCCAGTCCACCCCGCCGGGGACCGCGATGGTGCCGTTGGTTTCGACAGCGATGTCGAAGCCGGCGGCGTGGAGCGCGTCCACGGCCGCCGCATCGAGCTGGAGGAGGGGTTCACCCCCGGTGCAGACCACATACCGGCGGCCGGCGGCGTTCGGCCACGCGGCCGCGACAGCCTCCGCCAGGGCGCTCGCCGTCGGGAACTTACCGCCCCCGGGTCCGTCCGTCCCGGCGAAGTCCGTGTCGCAGAACTGACAAATCGCCTCGGCGCGGTCCGGTTCTCGACCCGTCCAGAGGTTGCACCCCGCGAACCGGCAGAAGACCGCGGCGCGACCGGTTTGGGCACCCTCACCCTGGAGGGTGTAGTAGATCTCCTTGACCGCGTAACTCATCGCGGCTGGTATGGAGCTGGATCGGGAATGCCCACCGCCGCGAATCCGGCCAAGCGCAGCCGACAGGCGTCGCACCGTCCGCAGGCCCGCCCCTCGACGTCGGGGTCGTAGCAGCTCCTGGTCACCGAGTAGTCGACTTCGAGGCTCAAGCCTCGGCGGATGATATCGGCCTTGCTCAGCCAGATCAGTGGCGTGTGGATCGTGGTCAGGGACCCCTCGACCGCCGCCTTCGTCGCGAGGTTCGCCATCTGCTGGAAGGCGGCGATGTACTCGGGACGGCAGTCGGGGTAGCCGCTGTAGTCCACCGCGTTCACTCCGATCACGATGTCGCGCGCGCCCACGACCTCGGCCAAGGCGAGGGCGTAGCTCAGGAAGATGGTGTTGCGGGCCGGCACGTAGGTAATCGGAATCTCGCCGGGTACCAGGCCCGCGCCGTCCTTGGGGACGGGCAGGGCCGCGGTCAATGCCGATTTCCCGAACATGGCGAGGTCGATATCGACGATCGTGTGGTGCTCGACCCCCTGCTGCCGAGCGACGGCCCTGGCCGCTTCGATTTCGCCGGCGTGACGCTGGCCGTACCGAAAGCTCAGGGCGTGCGGGGTCAACCCCAAGCCCCGAGCGATCGCGAGGGCCGTTGCCGAGTCGAGCCCACCCGAAAGGAGGACGACCGCGTCGCTCACCGACTCGGGTCCAGCAGTGCCTTCAGCGCGTCGCGGAGCCGTGGCTGCCGGAATTGGTAGCCGGCCCGATCGAGGGCTCGGGGAAGCACCCGGGCGCTGGCGAGGAGTCCCTCATCGGCGAATTCGCCTAACAGGAGCCGGAGCAGCGGCGCTGGTGCGCACAACAGGGCCGGCCGATTGAGTACTTGAGCGAGTGTCTTGGTGAACTCCGCGTTGGTCACCGGTGCCGGCGCGGTGAGATTCACCGGACCGGACAAGGGTCCCTCGACGAGGGTGACCAAGGCGGCCACGGTGTCCGATTCGCCGATCCAGCTCATCCACTGGCGCCCGGAACCCAACTGGGCACCGAGCCCGACCCGGAAGGGCAGCAGCATTTGGCCGAGCGCTCCCCCGCGGGTGCTCAACACCAGCCCAAACCGGGCCGCCACGGTTCGGATCCCCCGGGCCGCCAGTGGGGCCGCGGCGGCCTCCCAGGCCACGGCGAGGTCGGCCAGGAAGCCGGTGCCGGGGCCATCGGCCTCGGTCAGTTCGGCGTCGCCGCGGTTGCCGTAGTAGCCGATCGCTGAGGCCGCGACGAACGCCGACGTTGGCTTCGCGCCCGCCGCGACCGCGGAAGCCAGATGGCCGGTGGCAGTGACGCGGCTCTCCCAAATCGCGGCCTTGCGAGCGGGGGTCCACCGGCCGGCCGCGATGCTCTCGGCCGCCAGGTGCACCACCACGTCCACATCGGCGAAGGTGGCCGGGTCGGTCGGGCGTCCATCTGGAGCCCATTGCCGCTCGGTGGGATGTCGAGGCGGGCGACGCACCAGGCGAACCACACGATGCCCGCGTTCGGCGAGGACCGGAATCAGCAATCCTCCAATCAGTCCGGACGCCCCGGTCACCGCCACGACCAAGGGGCGCGGCGATTCACCTCTGCCTCCCTCCGCGGCGGTGCCTTTGGCCATGTTGGCAAGATAGCGGTCTTACCTGGCGCGCTGCACCCTCGTATCATTCTGCCCGCGAAACCGCACCACAGCGAGGGCGCCATTAGCAACACCCATTGGTCCGTCAAGGACGCCGAGAAACTCTACAACATGGCGGGGTGGGGGCAGGGCTTCTTCCGAGTCAACTCGGAGGGCAACGTCGAGGTGCATCCCGATCCCCGGAACGGTCGAGCCCTCGACCTCTACCGCTTCGCGCTGGATCTCAATGCCCAAGGAGTGCAGCTCCCGCTCCTGATCCGTTTCTCCGATATCCTCCGCGCCAGGATCGAACTGCTCGCCGGCGAGTTCCGCCGGGCCATCGATGAATTCGGCTACCAGGGCCAGTACACCACCGTCTATCCCATCAAGGTGAATCAGCAGCGCCACGTCATCGAGGAGATCGTCGAGTTCGGCCGGCAGCACGGTCTTGGGCTCGAATGCGGCAGCAAGCCAGAACTGCAAGCGGTGCTCGGAATCACCGATCGTGCCGATCACCTGATCGTGTGCAATGGATACAAGGACGAGGAGTTCCTCCGGTTTGCCCTGATGGCTCAGAAATTGGGTCACACGGTGTTCATCGTCCTCGAACAGCTGTCCGAGGTGGACGAGGTGCTTCGGGTGGCCGACGAGCTCGGGGTGGAGCCGCTTCTGGGCACCCGGATCAAGCTCGCGACCGAAGGGTCGGGTCGCTGGGCCAAGAGCGGGGGAGAGAAGTCGAAATTCGGTCTGAGTGCCCCCCAATTGCTGCGGTTACTCGAGATGCTCGAGTCCGCGGGCAAACGAAACACCCTCAAGATGCTGCACTTCCACCTCGGGAGCCAGATCACCGACATCCGTTACATCAAGGCCGCCTTGGAGGAGATTGGCCGCTACTATGTCGAGATCAGGGAGCTTGGCTTCGACTTGACGCACGTCGACGTGGGCGGCGGGCTCGGTATCGACTACGAAGGCTCTCGGACGACTCGCCCGGCAAGCATGAACTACACCCCCCGCGAGTATGCCAACGACATCATCTACGGCCTGGGCACCATCTGCCGCGAGCAGGGCATGCCGATGCCGAACATCATCTCCGAATCCGGTCGCGCCCTCACGGCCCATCACGCGTTGCTGCTGGTCAACGTGACCGACGTCGAGGCGCAGACGGAGCCGGTGGTCCCCCCCCGCCGTCCCGACTGCCACCGGGTCCTGGTCGAGTTGCACGAGAACCTCGAGTCGCTCTCGCTCGACAAGGTCGACGAGGTGTTCCACGACGCCGTCGCGGCAAAGGAACGGGTTCAGGAGCTGTTCGCCAGCGACGCCGTCACCCTCCGCGAGCTGGCCGACATCGAGGAGCTGTACCTCTGTACCATGAATGCCATCGCCAAGCTGATCGGCGACGACCGGGCATCGTTTCAGGAAGTCTCGGGCCACATCGAGACGGTCCTGGTCGACCGCTATTTCTGCAACTTCTCGCTCTTCCAATCGTTGCCCGACAACTGGGCCATTGATCAGCTGTTTCCCATCGTCCCGATCCACCGGCTCGACGAGGAGCCCGTCCGTCGCGGTACCCTCCAGGACATCACCTGCGACTCGGACGGAGTGATCGATCGGTTCGCCGGCGGCCGGAAGGGGAAGCCCTGTCTCGAATTGCACCCGTACCGCTACGGCGAGCCCTATATCCTCGGGATGTTCCTGACGGGGGCCTACCAGGAGATCCTGGGGGATCTCCATAACCTCTTCGGCGATACCAACGCCGTGCACGTCCGGGTGACCGACGCGGGGTACGAGATCACCGACCTCGTCCACGGCGACACGGTGACCGAGGTGCTCAACTACGTCCAGTTCCACCCGGCCGATCTGCTGGCGAATTTCCGGCGCAAGGTCTCGGCGGCGGCGAGGCTGACCCGCAACGAGGCCAACGCGTATATCGCCGACTACGTCGCCGGGCTCGAGGGGTATACCTATCTCGAGGGCGACATCCCGGTGGCCGAGCCGGTCGAGCGGTAGCGCGGTACCGGCTTCTCCGACCGGCGGTCCTACCCGACCAAGGCCCCTTCCCGGACCGGGGCCAAGGACCGCCGGAGATCCCGCGCGAAAATGGCCCGGGTGAACTTGCCCATGCCGGACGGATGCTCGACGAAGGTGTTGACCCGAGTCAGAATTAGCGCCTTCTTGTCCGGCGCCACCTCGGTCTGGAGGTTGCCCCCCTCACGGTCCGGATATGGGCACCTGGATGGCCTCGCTCCAATGCGGTCCTGCGATCTGACTCGATGGTTCGCCAGGGGTGTCCAGCGCAAGGTCCCGTCACCGTGGCCCCGTCTGGCCGCGAAACCGGGCAACTGCTCATGCCCCGGGCGGACTGCCCAAGTTGTTTTCGCAGAAGTATTTCCAAGCCCTCGCGCTAAAGGTAAGCCAGTCCGCATGTTGCAGCGACGCATCATGTGGGCAGCAGCCAACACCCTCGCCGCGGTCAACTGACGCACTGCAGCGGTATCAGCGAGCCGAAAGCCCTTACTTCCGGGCAACGATGGGCACGAAATCCCTGGCCGCCGGGCCGGTATAGATTTGCCGCGGTCGGGCGATCTTCTGGTCCTTGTCGCTCAGCATCTCCTCCCATTGGGCCAACCACCCGGGCAGCCGCCCGACCGCGAAGAGCACCGTGAAGTAATCGGTCGGGTAGCTCATGGCCTGGTAGATCAGCCCCGAGTAGAAGTCCACGTTGGGATAGAGCTTGCGCTTGATGAAATACTCGTCTTCGAGGGCAATCCGCTCCAGCTCGAGAGCGATCTCGAGCTTGGGATTGAGTCCGGTCTCGGCAAAGACGTCGTAGGCGGTCTTCTTGATCAGCTTGGCCCTGGGATCGTACGACTTGTACACCCGGTGGCCAAACCCCATCAGCCGCCCCTCGCCGGCCTTGACCTTCGCGATGAAGGCGGGGATCTGCTTTTTGTCGCCGATCTCGTCGAGCATCTCCAAGACCGCCTCGTTGGCGCCGCCGTGAAGCGGGCCGTACAACGCCGCGACGCCCGAAGACACCGCCGAGTACGGATCGACGTGGGACGATCCCACCGAACGGACCGCGCTGGTCGAGCAGTTCTGCTCGTGGTCGGCGTGGAGGATCAGGAGAATCTCCAGGGCGCGCTGGAGGACCTTGTTCGGCTTGTGGAGGCCGCCGATCGAGAACATCATGTTGACGTAGTTCCCGATGTAGTCGAGGTCATTCCTCGGGAACTCGTAGGGAAGGCCCCGCGAGTGCCGGAAGATGAAGGCCGCCAGGGTTGGGAACTTGGCCATCAGCCGAATCCGTTGTACGTAGCGGTTGGCGGGGTCGGCGATATTCTTGGCGGCGGGATAGAAAGTCGACAGCGCCGCCACGGTGCCCACCATCATGCCCATCGGGTGGGCGTCGTAGCGGAAGCCCTCGAGGAACTTGATGATGTTGGTGTGAACGTAGGTGTGGTACTTGATGTCGTTGGTCCACTTGTCGAGTTGGGCCTGGGTTGGCAGCTCTCCTTCCGCCAGCAGGTACGCGACCTCGAGGAACGTCGCCTTCTCGGCCAACTGTTCGATCGGGTACCCTCGGTAGCGAAGGATGCCGCGGTCGCCGTCGATGAAGGTGATCGCGCTCCGGCAGGCGGCGGTGTTCATGAACGCCGGGTCGTAGGTCATCAGCCCGAAGTCGTCATCGTCCACCTTGATGTTGCGCAGGTCGACGGCCTTGATGGTGCCTTCCGCGATCGGGAGCTCGTAGGACTTCCCGGTCCGGTTGTCGGTAATCGACAGCGTGTCCTTGGCCATGAGTGCCATGTCTTTCGGTGGCGGTGAAAACCGGGCGGGCCCTTCCGAGCCGCGCGAGTGCAAAATAAGCCGGACCGCAAGGAAGTTTGGAGTTCCCTCGGACCCCCGCTTTCGAGTATCGGTCCCGGGCCGGCTACCTGTACCGCTGGCCGGCTTATTTTGACGGCGTGCAGAGTCCTGATGGTGGTCGAGCGGAGGCGCTGATCGATCGGCTGCTCGCCCCGGGGCCCGGCCTTGGCGGGGAACTGGACCTTGCCCGAATCGTCGCGGCGCGGATCGGGAGCCCGAAGATCGACCTGGCCAGTATCGTCGCCGCTTGGGTCGCGGCCTTTCCACGGCTCGACCTGGCCCCCTCCCTCCGCGCCGGCCTCGGCGAGTTGGCCGCCACCGGCAGGCCTCCCGCCGAAGCCGACGGCGCCGAGGACCTCGGGGCTGCCGCCGTCGTCCTTCCCCTGGTTGCTCGTTACTGGAACAACGACCGAGCCCTCGTTTCCGCCGCCTTTCACCTTTCCAGGCTGATCGATCCCGTTCCCAGCAATCAGTGGCGGGCAGTGGGCGTAAGTCTAGTCACAGCATACTTTTTGCAAGGGCAAACCGACCCGGTGCCAGAGGTCGCGGCGGCCTTGCGGGCCAATGACGCGCCCGAGGGCCTCGGCCGGGCACTTGCCCGGATCCCGGTCTGGCATCGTTCGGAGGGCCATGGCTCGGGCGATTTCGAGGGCCTGCTTTGGTGCCTTTTCCACGAGAAACCGGGAGCCCAGTTCCCGGTGACGCTGCGGGATCGGGCGCCGCTGGTACAACGTCTAGCCCGGGTGATGGACTTCGCCCGAATCAGGGAGCGCTGAGTGGATCGACAGTGGTCGGGTACGCTGGTGGTATGGGGAGTCTGTCCTGGTTCAGCGGAAATGTGACTCGGTGGCTGTGAATTAACGCACCCCGGGTGGTTCGGCCAGCGCCAGCATCGCCCGCGCCGCGCGGCGGCGGT
>Ga0194132_10000321_pt1 | contig 99843 bp, 94 predicted proteins | sample TA2KigOf80mmetaG_FD_148612 | JGI IMG/M metagenome (GOLD analysis project Ga0194132, IMG submission 148612) | Freshwater microbial communities from Lake Tanganyika, Tanzania - TA2015054 Kigoma Offshore 80m | ecosystem: Environmental > Aquatic > Freshwater > Lake | place: Tanzania: Lake... | reverse complement strand
CGTTCGGGTCAACGAGATCGTGCCGGTGTTCCAGATCCACCAGGAGGTGGCGAAAGGAACGGTGGAGATGGGCTGGACCAGCGCCGCCGGCCTGGTCAACGCCGACATCGCCAACGGCATCTTCGCCAACTACCCCGGCGGACCGTCGCCCGAGGCCTATCTGCACTGGTACTACCAGGGCGGCGGCAAGCAACTGTAGCAGCAGTATCGCCGCGAGGTGCTCAAGGTCCACTCGATGCTGTGCGGCATCGGCACCACCGAGTTCTTCGCCCATTCGCACAAGCCGGTGCGGACGAAGGACGACCTCAAGGGCCTGAAGCACCGCACGCTCGGCGTCTGGGCCTCGGTCCTCAACGAGAAGTTAGGCGGCGCCGCCGTGACGATCTCGGGCGAAGAGCTGTTCGGCGCGCTCGAACGCAAGACCATCGACTCGCTCGAGTGGGCGGGCCCGGGCGGCAACATCGGCATGGGCTTCCACAAGGTCGCCCGCTACATCATCGTGCCGGGCGCTCATCAACCGGCCTCGCCGGTCGAGTGCGTCGTCAATCTCGACAAGTGGAACACGCTCTCCGAAACGGACAAGGCGCTGATGGAGCAGGCGGCGATGCTCACGACGTTCTCGTCCTACCTGGCGACCGGCCAGGAGGATCAGAAAGCCATGCCGCAATACCGTCAGCAGGGCAACGAGTTCGTCGAGATGGACGCCAAACTCGTGAAGGAAATCCAGGACGAGACGCGCGCCTGGCTCGACGCCAAGGCCAAGGAGAACGACGCCAAGGGCAACCCTTGGGCGGCGCGCCTGTTGAAGTCGATCACCGAATACCAGGAAACGTGGGCCAGCAACTCCACCACGCGCGCCTGGGAACGTAAGTAGCACGGGACAGGCGGCGGGCCCGGGGCCCGCCGCCGCTCGGCCGTGGCCTTCCTCCGCGCCATCGACCGCCTGTCGTTTGCCTTCGCCGTGATCGCCATGGCGATGCTGATCGGTCTCGTGTTCTCGATGGTCTACGAGGCGACGGCGCGCTACGCATTCAACGCGCCGACGCGCTGGAGCTACGACGTTTCCTACATGCTCAACGGCGGACTGATTTTCCTGGCCGCCGCCTTTACCTTGACCGGCAACAACCACGTGCGCATCGATTTTCTTTCGACTCGCCTGCCCGTCCGCGGTCAGCATGCGATCAACTTTGCGGTCTATGCGCTCCTGTTCCTACCCATCCTGGGCGCCTGCACCTGGGCAGCGATCGCCGCGGCTTGGAACGCCGCGATCACCGGCGAGCTCGAGCCGGTCAGCGCCTGGCGGCCCAAGATCTGGCCGTTCTACACCGCGGTCGCGACCGGCCTTGCCGGCCTTTGGCTGCAGGCGCTCACCGAGGCGCTGCGCCACGCCGTCGGAATCATCCAACCGGGAAACGTACGCTCGCCGGCCCAATCGGTGCCGCATTGACGGGCGCGGACCGCCGGACCGGACGCGCGCGGCGCAGGGAGGGTTGATTGTCCTATCTCCCGGCCCTGATGTTCCCCGCCCTGTTCGCGCTGATTTTCCTGGGCATTCCGGTCGCTTTTTCGTTGATCGCGGTCGCCGGCGGTTTCGGGCTCCTGGTCTTCGGCGACCGGCTGCCGGCGTTTCTCTACGGCAAGGCGCTGCAGGTCGCCGCGAGCCCGGTGCTGGCGGCCATTCCCCTGTTCATCGTCATGGGGTCGGTGCTGGAGCGTACCTCGATCGCGCGGCGGTTGTTCCAGGTGATGCAAGTCTGGCTCGGCCGCTTGCCCGGCGGCCTGGCGGTCGCCACCATAACGATGTGCGCGGTGTTCGCCGCCGCCACCGGCATCATCGGCGCGGTCGAGACCGTGATCGGCATGATGGCTATCCCACCGATGCTCAAGTACGCCTACGACAAAGGGTTGATCTCGGGCACGATCTGCGGCGGCGGCTCGCTCGGCACGATCATCCCGCCATCGGTGACGGTGATCGTGTACGGCTCGATTGCCGAGTTGTCGATCGGCGACCTCATGGTCGGAATCGTCATTCCGGGCGCCATCATGGTGACGCTGTTCATCGCCTACATCCTGGGGCGCAGCCTGTGGCGTCCCCAGGATGCCCGACCGCTGCCACGCGAAGAAACCGCGATGCCGTTGTGGCCCAAGCTCAAGCTGACCATCACCGGGTTGTTTCCCGCCTTGGTGCTGATCTTCGCGGTCCTCGGTTCGATCATGTTCGGTATCGCCTCGCCGACCGAGGCCGCCGCGGTCGGCGCGGCCGGCGCGGTCATCCTGGCGGTGGCCTATCGCGAGTTGACCCCACGCGTCGCCTACGAGGCGCTGCGCCGCTCGGTGTCGATCAGCGCCATGGTCATGCTGATCGTCGTCGGCGGCAGCATGTTCTCGGGCGTCTTCGTGGTCGCCGGTGGCCGCGGCCTGATCTCCCAGGTGGTCGGCGCGCTCGACCTGTCGCCGGTCGGCCTGGTCGCGGTGTTCCTGTTGATCGTGTTCCTGCTCGGCTTCGTGCTCGATTGGATCACGATCGTGCTGATCACGCTGCCGATTTTCCTGGCGCCCCTCAAGGCTCTCGGCGTCGATCAGGTGTGGTTCGCGGTGATGATGCTCGTGGTCATCCAGACCTCCTACCTGACACCACCGATGGCTCCCGCGATCTTCTACCTGCGGACCATCGCCCCACCCGAGATTCGCTATGGCCACATGATCCGCGGCGTCGTTCCTTTTGTGATCGCCCAGTTGATCACGCTAGCCATCGTCGCGTGGTGGCCGGCGACCGCGACGTGGCTGCCCAAGGTGTTGATCGGATTCCGATGACAGAGAACGGGGGGCCGGAGATCAGTCCAGGGAACAGTTCTCTCATCTGTTCTCGGACTCCTGATCTCTAAACTCGAGCCAGAACCCAGCCGTCGCCTCCGGAGGCACGCGTAGGGTGCCATCACGCAGGGTGTGTGGCACGGCACTCGCGCGGAGCACGCCGGCTGCCACCTCTGGCGCACCGTCCAGCGTGATCGCGGCGATCGTCGGTACCGGGTGGATCGCGGGATGCACCGCCCCACCATGGAGCCGGGCAAAGCCCGCCTCGGTCACGAAATGGATGGTGCCGTGGCCGGTGGCAATCGCGGCGTGGTCGGGGGCGCCGACCCGATCCCTCGCGTTGAACAGCCGTTGGTAGGCGGCGCGCACGCGCGCCACGTCCCGGACGATGACGGTCATGCTGCGGATGCCACGCGCACCATTGGCGTGCGCGAGCGTCGCGGGCGAGCGCATGGTCTCCGGGTGGCGCGGTTGCACCACCATGAGATAGAGATCGGGGGTCGCCGCCGCACCGATACGGAGCCAACGGAAGCCCTGCGGCACCGGGCCGGTCGGCGCCTCGAGGTTGATCGTGACCTCGGCCACCGCCGTCGGCGCCATATCCCGGGTCATGAGCCAGCGGTGAACCGACGCGATGTCGCGCGCGGCGAGCGTGATCGCCATGATGCCTTCGCCGCGGGCGAGGAACTCCACCAGCCCCGGCGTCGTGAAGCGCGAGGCATCGATGACGCCCAGCAGTTCGATGAAGTCGTGCGGGAACATGATCGCGTGATTGGCGTTGCCCCAGTCGGCGAAGCGCCGCCGCGGCGTCAGCGTGAAACCCAGTCGGGCGAAGCGCGCGTGCGCGGACGGCAGGTCGGCCACAGCGACCACCGCATGGTCGAGGCCTTCGATCACGATCGGCCGACGCCCGGCAAGTGGCGCAGCATGTCGCCGAGCGCGCCGAGATCGCCCACAACGGCGTGCAACACCACGGTCACCAGCGCGGCAAGCAGGGCCGCCGTCGCCGGCGAGTGCGAGCGTTGCACGAGCGCGATCGCCAGCGACCAGCACAGCGCGATGAACAGCACCAGAGCCGCAATCAGGCCAGCAGCCGTCCAGCCATCGATCGCCTGTCCCCAGAGGACGCGGATCTGGTCGAAGCGGAGCACGACGGCCGAAAAACCAGAGGCGGCGAGGCTCGCCCACATTCGCATCGATCGATCGTCCACCGCAGATGCCGGTTTGGCCTCGGGTAGGGCCGGCGGTGGTGGCGGCGGTGGCGCAAGAGTCTGCGGCGCGAAGGGTTCACCGCCGCCCTCGGCCTGGCGCCGTAGCAGCGCCACCTCGAGACGCATCTTCGCGAGTTCGAGTTCGAGTTTTTCGCGGTTGTAGCGCGACAGAAAGCCCATTCAGTCGTAGGCCGCACCGACCGCCACCGGGCCGTAGCGCAGCACCAGCCACACCGCGATCGCCAGCACGAGAATGCTGCGCGGGATGAACCCGGAGATCTGGTCGATGAACTGTTCCATGGCGATGCCTGGCAGGGACGGTCACGCGCACTCAGGCGACAGGAGACCGAGGCGACCCCAGGCGTGTCAAGGAAGGCTTAACGCAACGCGGCCGCAATGTTGCCGCCATCGACCGTCATGACCGCGCCGGTCGACTTGCGGGCGAGCGCCAGATCGACGAAGGCCTGGGCAACGTCCTCGGCGCGCACCTCCCGCTTCAAGAGGTTGCCGTCCCTCAAGTATTGCTCGACCGTGAGTCCGCGGGCCTGGGCGCGACGTTCGAGCAGCCCGTCGGCGAAGATCCCGGTGTTGATGCGATCGGCATTGACCGCGTTCGAGCGGATACCCTGCGCGCCGTAATCGACCGCGTACTGGCGGGCGAGGAACATGGTCGCGGCTTTGGGCAGGCCATAGGGCCCGAAATCGGCTCCCGGATTCACCGCCTGTTTCGAAACGTTGAACAAAAGACAGCCGCCTGTGCCCTGGGCCAGCATGACGCGAACCGCATGCTGAGCCACCCGTTGGTGGGCCCAGAAGTTGAGCTCGAAGGACTGGCGCAGCACCGTTTCGTCGACCTCGCCGATCCGCCCCTGCCAGGCGGCCCCCGCGTTCGACACGACGATGTCGATACCTCCGAAGTCCGCGCAGACCCGATCGAACGCGGTTTCGACCGCGCGCGCCTCGGTGACGTCGCAGGCGAGACCGAGCCCGCCCACGGCCTTGGCGACCGCGACGGCGTTCGCGCCGTCGCGGTCGAGCACGGCGACCTCGGCCCCGGCCGCGGCAAAGGCCCGCGCGGTGGCCGCGCCGATCCCCGAGCCGCCGCCGGTGATCACCACGACCTGACGCGCCAGAGGTCTCTCGGCCGCCTTGCCCAGCTTGGCCTGTTCGAGGGACCAGTACTCGACGTCGAACAAATGGTCTTCTCCGACCGGCGTATAGCGTCCCATGGCCTCGGCATCGGTGACGACCGCCACCGTGTTCTCGGCGATGTCGGCGGCGACACGGGCGTCCTTCTTGCTCGCCCCCAAGCCGAACAGACCCAACCCGGGCACCAGGATGACCCGCGGGTACGGATCGAGCGGCGTCTTCTTGGGACCGCGCCTGCCGTCATGGCGCGCGACATAGGCGCGGTACCGTTCCACGTAGCCCTCGACCGCCTCTTTGGCGCCGGCCCGAAACGATGCCGCGTCTGCGGGCGCCGGCACGATCAGCGGCACGTTCTTGGTGCGAATCGTGTGGTCGGGCGTGACCACGCCCTGCTGGCTGTAGCGCCCGACGTCGGCGCCGTCGACATAGTTGCGGATGGCGAGGCCGGTGCGGAATTCGAAGACGAGGCGTCGGTAGGTGCCCTCGTTGGCGTCGATCGGGTGCGAAACCAGGCCGCGCAGGATCGGCGCAACGACACCCACCGGCAACATCGTCTTCGGAATGGGCGCCGCCGCGAAGACCTTGCGCCCGGCGCGCGCGATGCGGTCTTCGGCGAGGCTTACCAGGGCAATCATGCGCTCGTAGGCCTCGCGCGCCGTTGCCCCGAACGAAAAAATCCCGTGCTTGAGCAGGATCAACCCCTCGGCCTCGGGGTTGCGTTCGGAGACCGCGGCGGCCTCAAGCGCCAGCGCGAAGCCCGGCATGATGTAGGGAACCAGCGGCGCGCGGGCCCCGAACACCTCGGCACAGATCTTGTCGCCGTCCGGCTGGTCGGTGAGCGCCAGCACGGCGGTCGAATGGGTGTGATCGACGAACGTGTGCGGCAGGAACGCATGCAGCAGGGTTTCGACCGACGGGTTGGGCGCGTTGGCATCGAGAAGCGCACCACGCTGGGCATTGACCATGTCCTCGTCGCTCAAGCGCGTCAGACCCCGCAGGCGTCTGAGCGGCGCCAGGCGCACCGCCGGCAACCCCGGGGGTTCGATGTTCCCCATGTCCCAACCCGAACCCTTGACGCACAGCACCTCGACCGACTCGCCCGTGAGTTCCCTGGCCGTCGTCTTCACCGAGGTGTTGCCGCCGCCGTGGAGCACGAGCTTGGGATCACGACCCAGCAGCCGCGTCGTGTAGACGCGGAGCGCCAGATCCTCGTTCGGACCGTAGGCAGCGATCGCCGCCTTGGCGTCGGCATCGTTCCACTGCGATTTCATCGCCGCCCCTTGCCCCGCTCCGGATAGAGCGACAATAACCCCGCGGCGGAGGCGGCGCACACGCCGCGTTCGGTGATGAGGCCCGAGACCAGCCGGGCTGGCGTCACGTCGAAGGCGAAATTGGCCGCCCGGGCACCATCCGGAACAAGCTGGACCGTGGTCAGCGAACCATCCGCCGCGCGGCCCGTGACGTGCGTCACTTCGCTGGCATCGCGTTCCTCGATCGGGATGTCCCGGCCGTGCTCGATCGTCCAATCGATGGTCGAGTGCGGTAGGGCGACATAGAAGGGCACGCCGTTGTCCTTGGCGGCCACGGCCTTGAGATACGTTCCGATCTTGTTGCACACGTCACCCACGCGTGTCGTGCGATCGGTGCCCACGAGGCAAAGATCGACCCGGCCGGTTTGCATCAAATGGCCGCCGGTATTGTCGGCGATGACCGTGAACGGCACGCCGTGACGGGCGAGCTCCCACGCGGTCAACGACGCGCCCTGATTGCGCGGGCGGGTTTCGTCGACCCAGACGTGGACCGGGATTCCTTCATCGTGCGCGACGTAGATCGGCGACAGGGCCGTGCCGTAGTCGACGGTGGCTAGCCATCCCGCGTTGCAGTGGGTGAGCACGTGGACCCGGGGATCGGGGTCGTCCGCATCGTTCTTGCGGTGCCAAGCCGCCGTGATCAACGCCGCCCCGTGTTCGCCGATGGCGCGGCAGGTGGCGACATCGTCGTCTGCGATCTCCGCGGCCCGCCGGTAAGCCGCCGCGACCCGGCGCTCGATCGGCGAATTGGCGATGACGCTCCGCACCTCATCGAGCGCCCAACGCAGGTTGACGGCCGTGGGCCGCGTCGCGAGCAGAAGCCGATAGGCCACCTCGATCGCGCCGTCGCTCGCGTCGGCCCGGGCCGCGAGGGCCAGACCATAGGCCCCGGCAGCGCCGATCAACGGGGCGCCACGCACCTGCATCGTGCGAATGGCGTGGGCCATCGCCGCAGCATCGTTGACGTGGGCGACGACGAATTCGTGCGGCAGGCGCGTCTGATCGATGATCGCGACCGACCAGCCGTCGGGCTCGAGCCAGATCGTGCGGTAGGGCTGGCCGTCGACCTTCATCGCCGGTCAGTGACCATCGAAGCTGCACAGCGCCCGCACCGTGCGACCGGCCTCGCGCAGGAGCGTGCTGCCACCCAGGTCGGGCAGGTCGACCACGAACGAGCAGCCGATGACGCGTCCGCCTGCGCGTTCCAACAACTGGATGGCGGCGCTCGCCGTGCCGCCGGTCGCGAGCAGATCGTCGATCAGCAGGATGTGTTCGCCCTCGATGACCGAGTCGGTGTGGATCTCGATGCGGTCGGTGCCGTATTCGAGCAGGTACTCCTGGCTGATCGTCGCGGCCGGCAGCTTGCCCTTCTTGCGCACCGGCACCAATCCGGCGTGCAGCTTTTCGGCCACCGCGCCGCCCAGGATGAAGCCACGCGCCTCGATGGCGGCCACCTTGTCGACCCGCACCCCGCGGTAGGGCTCGACCAACCCCTCGATGGTCAGGCGAAAGCCCACCGGGTCCTGCAACAACGTGGTGATGTCCCGGAACATGATGCCGGGCTTGGGGAAGTTCGGAATGGTGCGGATGCGCGACTTGATCGACATCGGTCAACCCCGTTGCAGCACGCGGCCGGCGACCGCGTCGAGCTTGGCCAGCGCTGCAGGATCGCGGGCCTCGGGCGCGGTGATGAGCGCCGCCTCCAGAGCCCGGTCGCAGCCAGCCGGACAGACCTCGGGGCGCGCCGCCAGGGCCGGCACGACCTTCTTGACCAGTTGCCGCGCATGTTCGGCGTTCTGCATCAGGACCTTGATGATGTCGCTCACCTGCACGTGGTCGTGGTGCGGATGCCAGCAATCGTAATCGGTCACCATGGCGACGGTCGCGTAACACATCTCGGCTTCGCGGGCGAGTTTGGCCTCGGGCATGTTGGTCATGCCAATCACGTCGGCGCCCCACGAGCGATAGAGATGCGATTCGGCGAGGGTCGAGAACTGCGGCCCCTCCATGGCCACGTACGTTCCGCCGCGCGCCACCTTGAGCCCGAGGTCGAAAGCCGCGGCCTGGAGGTTGTCGCCGAGCCGCGGACAAACCGGGTGGGCCATCGACACATGCGCCACCATGCCGGTGCCGAAGAAGCTCTTGGCCCGGGCGAACGTGCGATCGATGAACTGATCGACGATGACGAAGGTGCCGGGTGGGAAGTTCTCGCGGAAACTGCCGACCGCCGAAACCGAGAGAATGTCGGTGACGCCCGCCCGCTTCAGCACGTCGATATTGGCGCGATAGTTGATATCGGTCGGCGAATAGCGATGGCCACGCCCGTGGCGCGGCAGGAACACCGTCTTGATCCCGGCGAGCCAGCCCACGAGCAGCTCGTCGGAGGGCTCGCCCCAGGGCGAGCGGACCTTGATCCACTGCTTTCGCTCGAGCCCCTCGATGTCGTAGACCCCCGAACCGCCGATCACGCCGACGACCGGAAACTCCTTCTGCCGCGCCATCACCACTCCCTATCCGCCAACCGGCGCCTTTTTCTATAGCGCATCCCCGCGGTGGCCCGCACCAGACAACAAAAAAGGGGCCGCAGGGCCCCTTCTTTCTTCGACTCTCTGACGTTCTAGTGCTGGTCGCCCCACACGCGCTGTTTGACGAACCAGAACAGCACCGTGAGCGCCAGAAGGAACAGAACCGCCTGGAAGCCCAAGCGGTGACGCGCTTCGAGGTTTGGCTCGGCGGCCCAGTGCAGGAACACGACGACGTCTTCGGCCATCTGAGCGACGGTGGCCTTGGTGCCGTCGATGTACTCGACCTGCCCTTCCGTGAGCGGCGCCGGCATTGCGATCTGATTGCCGGCGAACGCCTTGTTGTAGGTCATGCCGGCCGGCAGGGTCATGCCACGGGGCGCATCGCTGTAGCTCGTGAGCAGGGCGTAAACGTAGTCGGGGCCGTGCTCACGCGCCTTGGTGATCAGCGACAGGTCCGGCGGCAGCGCACCGCCGTTCGCCGCCCGGGCCGCCGCATCGTTGGCGTAGGGCATCGGCAACCGGTCGCTGGGGCGACCCGGCCGCTGGAACATCTCGCCCTCCTCGTTGGGGCCATCGGTGATCTGGGCCTCGGCCGCGAGCGCCTTGGCCTCGGCCTCGGTGAAGCCGATTGCGGTCAGGTTGCGGAACGCCAAGTACTTGACGCCGTGGCAACTGGCGCACACCTGCTTGTAGACGGCGTAGCCGCGTTGGGCCTTGGCCCGATCGAACGTGCCGAAGATGCCGTTGAACGACCACTCACGCGCCGCCGGCTTGATCGCCTCGGCCGCGACGACGGGCCACGCGATCATGGCAGCGAGAGTGGCGCCACCGAGAAGCCTCAGGAGCTTGCTCATTCGGCCGCCTTCGGTGCCGCTGCGCCGCTCCCTAAGACCGAGGTCGATATCGATTCGGGCAACGGCTTGGGCCGCTCGAACCACCCGACCAACGGCAGAATGACGATGAAGTGGAGGAAGTAGTACGCCGTCGCGATCCGCGCGACGATCAACGCCGGGCCTTCCGCCGGCTGCGCGCCGCACCACATCAGGACCAGGAAGTCGATCACCAGCAGCCAGAAGAACTGCTTGAACAGCGGCCGGTAGCGCCCCGAGCGCACGCGCGAGGTGTCGAGCCAGGGCAGGATGAACCACACCAGGATCGACCCGAACATCGCGATGACGCCGAGCAGCTTGTCGGGAATGGCGCGCAGGATCGCGTAGAACGGCAGGAAGTACCACTCGGGCACGATGTGCGCCGGCGTCTGCAGCGGATCGGCCGGCTTGTAGTTGTCCGGATGTCCGAGATAGTTGGGTTCGAAGAACACCAACACCGCCAACACCATCATGAACGCCGAGAACACCGACAAGTACTTGCTGGTGTAGTAGGGCTTGTAGGGGATCGTGTCCTGCGGCCCCTTGACGTCGATTCCCGTCGGATTGTTCGGCCCGTGCACGTGCAGCGCCCAGATGTGCAGGATGGTGACGCCGAAGATCGCGAACGGCAGCAGGTAGTGCAGGCTGTAGAAGCGCGTCAGCGTCGGCGAATCGACGGAGAAACCGCCCCACAACCACGTCGTGATCTCCTCACCGATCACCGGAATGGCCGAGAACAGATTGGTGATCACGGTCGCGGCCCAGAAGCTCATCTGGCCCCACGGCAGCACGTAGCCCATGAACGCCGTGGCCATCATTATCAGGAAGATGACGACGCCCAGCATCCACAGGATCTCGCGCGGATACTTGTAGGAGCCGTAATACATGCCACGCGCGATGTGGACGTAGACGGCGAGGAAGAACAGCGAAGCGCCGTTGGCGTGAACGTAGCGGATCAACCAGCCGCTGTTGACGTTGCGCATGATGTGCTCGACCGAATCGAAGGCCATCGAGCCGTGCGCGATGTAGTGCATGGCGAGAACGATGCCGGTGACGATCTGGATCACCAGCGCGAGCGTCAAGAGGCCGCCGAAGCTCCACCAGTAATTGAGATTCTTCGGCGTCGGCATGTCCGCGCCGATGGTCGCCTCGACGGTCGAGAAAATCGGCAGCCGATACTCGATCCAGCGAATGACGGGATTGGTGTACTGCCGTCGCGGTGCGCCCGACATGATGCTGGCCCCTAACCGATCCGAATGCGCTTGTCGTCGAGGAAGGTGTACTGCGGCACCTCGAGGTTGCGCGGCGCCGGTCCTTTGCGGATGCGCCCGGAGGTGTCGTAGTGCGATCCGTGGCACGGGCAGAACCAGCCGCCGAAATCCCCGCGGCCTTCGGTCGCCTTCTGGCCGAGTGGAATGCAGCCGAGGTGCGTGCAAACGCCGACCAGGATCAGCCATTCCGCCTTCTTGACCCGGGCCGCGTCCGCCTGAACGTCGGGCAATCCCGCTTTGTCGTCGGCCGCTGCCTTGGCGATCTCGTCCTTGGTGCGGTGCCGGACGAACACGGGCTTGCCGCGCCACTGCACCGTAATGCTCTGGCCTTCCTGAATCGGGGCAAGGTCGACCTCGGTCGAGGCGAGGGCGAGGACGTCGGCCGAGGGATTCATCGAGTTGATCAGCGGCCAAGCGGCGTAGGCCGCTCCCACCGCTGCCGCCCCCGTCGCCGCGACCATCAGAATGTCGCGACGCGAGGCGTGGCCGTGTCCACCCTTGCCATCCGCCGTCGTCGCCATGAAACCCCCTTGAGCGCCAGAGCGTGCGGCACCCTTGGAAAACCCCAGAAAACGGGCGTCTTTTTCCCATCTTTGCAAGGCCTTGTCCAGGAAGGAGGGCTTCCGCGCGGCAGCCGCCCGCGCGCGACAAGTTGACGCAATCGCTGCGTTGCAGCATGACGGCGGCGCAACGGCAGCCATGGGACGACGGCAATGCGCCTGGTGTTGTTCGAACCCGACATACCTCAGAACGTCGGCGCGATGATTCGGCTCGGGGCCTGTCTCGGAATCCCGATCGAGATCATCGAGCCCTGCGCTTTTCCCCTATCGGACAAAGGGTTACGCCGTGTTGCGCTGGATTACCTGCATCGCGCCTCCATCCGGCGACATATTTCCTGGCGCTCCTTCGCCGCCGAGCGTGCCCCGAACCAGCGCTGGGTCCTGCTCACCAAGAAGGCGGCAATCCCAGCCCACCGATTCGCGTTTGCGCCCGACGACGCGCTGATCGTCGGGCGGGAGAGTCAGGGGGCGCCCGAATACCTTCACGCCGCCGCCGATGCCCGCGTCATCGTGCCCATGGTCGCGGGGGTCCGATCGCTCAATGTTGTGACGGCGGCGGCGATCGTCTTGGGCGAGGCGCTGCGCCAAACCGACGGCTACCCCAGAGTGGAGAAGGAGTCCCATGGCCAAGACGTTGGATGAACAGAAGGCGGCGGCCGCGTCCTGGTTCGCGCTCCTGCGTGACGACATCTGTGCCCGTTTCGAAGCGATCGAAGATCGACACCGCGGGCCACACGCCGATCGCCCGGTCGGGCGCTTCGAACGACGTTCGTGGCTTCGGCCCGGCGGCGGCGGCGGCGTGATGTCGATCATGCATGGCCGCGTGTTCGAGAAGGTCGGTGTCAACATCTCGACCGTGTTCGGCGAGTTTTCGCCCGAGTTCCGCAAGCAAATTCCGGGCGCCGAATCCGACCCGCGATTCTGGGCGAGCGGCCTTTCGCTGGTCGCGCATCCGTGGTCGCCGCACGTACCGCCAGCCCACATGAACACGCGCTTTATCGTTACGACCAAGTCGTGGTTCGGCGGCGGCGGCGATCTCAATCCGATCGTCCCCGACGAGTCGGACACGGCGGCCTTCCACAGTGCGTTCCGCGCGGCCTGCGATCGCCACGATACTACGTACTACCCACGGTTCAAGAAATGGTGCGACGAATACTTCTTCAACAAGCACCGCAATGAAGCGCGGGGGGTGGGCGGCATATTCTACGACTACCTCGAGACCGGAGACTGGGAGCGTGACTTTGCCTTCACCCAGGACGTCGGCCGGACGTTCGCCGAAATCTACCCCCAACTCGTGCGCCGCCATTTCGATCGAACGTGGACGACAGCGGAGCGCGAACATCAGTTGGTGCGACGCGGGCGCTACGTCGAGTTCAACTTGGTCTATGACCGCGGCACGGTATTCGGGCTGAAGACCGGAGGGAACGTCGAGGCGATCCTGATGTCGCTCCCCCCCGAGGTGAAATGGCCCTAGGCCGCCTGCGGAGCGCCCGCTACGATCCGGGCATGCGACCACTGTTCCTCGTCGTGATCCTGCTCGGCGTATTGGCGGCGCCCGCGGTGCGGGCTGCCAAACTGTCGGATTTCTATGGCTACTGGGTCGGCACGGGCGTTGCGGAAACCGAGGTCGGCGAGGATTCGGCACGCCAACAACGCGACCTCGAAGTAATCCTGCGCGAACACCCGCGAGGTTTTCAGTTGTGCTGGGCCACGGTTCGGCGAACCTCGGGACGCCCCGCCCGCGAAACGTTGTCGATGTTTCTCTTCGAACCGACAGACGAGGGCTCGTGGCGCGCGTTCTTCACCGGCGAATCCTCGGCCGTGCGCCACACGGCGTGGGCGGTGATCAAGGGCGATACGCTGACCGTGTCGAGCCATGTCGTCGACGAGGCCGGCAACAGCGAACTGCAGGTCTACAACCGGACGCTCCGCAAGGGCGCGATGGAACTCCTATTCGCCCGCTTCACCAACGACGAACTGCAGCGCACCGTCCAGGGAAACCTGCGTCGTCGGCCTGCACAAGCCAAGAACTGGTGCTGAGGCATGCGAGGTCGGCCCGCTTCGGCTATGCTCGCGGCCGCTGGGCGCCTGGGGGATTGCATGAGATCGATCGCCGTAATAGTCGCAATGATGGTCTGCTGGCTCGCGGCGCCGGCCGCCGCTCAAGTCGGCATCGGCGCATTCGCCGGTGAATGGCGCGGCAGCGGCGTGTCGCAGAGCAACGTCAGCTTCAACTTCAAGGTGACGGCGCGTGACCTCGACGTCGCCATCCGGCCAGAGGGCGAGGGTTTCACGGTGCGTTGGACGACCGTGCAGCGCCAGAAGGGTGACCCCAACGCGCCGGTGGCCGAGCGCAAGTCCTCCGAGATTCGCTTCGCCCCGGCCGGGAGGGCCAACGTCTGGCGTGCTGCCGCTTCGAGCGACCCGATGGGGCCGAACGGCTATGCCTGGGCCCGCGTCGACAAGCAGACCCTGGTGGTCCACGTCCTGGCCGTTCGCGAGGACGGGGGATACGAAATGCAAATCTATGAGCGGACGCTGGAAGGCACCGGCATGAAGCTCGAGTTCAGTTCCTATCGCGATGGCGACAGCGTCCGCTCGGTGAAGGGCCGTCTGGTCAAGATCGCCAACTAGCGCACGCCTCTTGGGGGGATCATGAGCGTCGAACAACTGGCCGGCCTGTTGCGCGAACGTCGCGCACTCGAACAGCGTATTGCGACGTTGACGGGGCGGGGCGCCGAGCGCGACGACATCGGCCGAGCGATCGCGGGAGCGGTCTTCGACCTCAAGTTCGGGAGCGACGGCGTCGCGACGTTCGGATCGGGCCCACTCGCCGGCAAATCCGTCGACGTTCGCTGGTAAAACAATTCCGGGGCCAAGCCCGGGCCGGGGGATGGATGACTCAAGAGGCCGTCGCGTTGCCGACGGAGGACCGTAAGCGCCTACAGCAGACGCTCGATCAGGCGCTGACACGCTTGTTTTCCGGCGGCAAACGAATCACCGAAGTACGACTGTCGCGCTCGACCGCCGACCGTATCGGGATTCCCATCAACGGATCGATGTACAAGGGTCTGCGATTGGTCACCGTGGCCGGCACCGACCACCGCGCGTTGCTGACCTACGAAGACTAGAGCTCAGCGCGGCGCGGGCCTGCGTCGGGCACGGTGTCGCCGGCGTTCGCGCAACCGCTGCAGACACGCCTCGCGGTCGGCGCGGAAGTCGCCTTCGACCCACCAGCCTTCCAACTCTTCCAGCAACTGCCCGATCTCGGGCCCTTCCGGGATTCCGCCGCTCTTCAGGTCGTCACCCGTGATCGGGAACACCGGGATGTCCCAGCGCGCCGCGTCCTGCAGCAGGCGGATGAAGTCGTCGTGCTGTTTGCCGAGGCGCGCCCACGCCAGGAACACGAGGTCGGTGAATAGCCGATAGCCCGCGCGATAGAGCGCTGCGTGAACTTGGCCGGAGCTCATGTTCGGGGTAATCGCAACGGGTGGCGCGACGTAGGCCGTGAGGCGGCGTTTGTCGGCGTTCGACAGCTTCAGGCGTCGCGCCAGACGCGAGGCGATCGCGGCCCCCGTTTGCGGTGCCATCAGCGAAGCGAGGCGCAAGAGCGCGTTCGGCTCGAAGCCGCTCGACACCTCGATATCGCGCAGGCGCGGCATCACCTCGAGGCGCGTCGCCTCAGGCAACACCGCCTGAAGCACACCGACCGACCCCATCAGGGCGAGAGCTGCGGTCGGCTCCGGCGCGCTGAGGGTGCGCAACACCTCGGCCGCCACACGTTCCGCCGAGAGCGTCTTCAGCAGATCGACACGGGCTTCGCAGGCCGCTACCGCATCGGCATCGGGAGCGGTCCGCCCGAAGTAGGCCACGAAGCGGAAGAACCGCAGGATCCGGAGGTGATCCTCTTCGATGCGAACCGCCGCGTCGCCGACGAATCGCACGCGCCCCTCGGCAAGATCGTCCAGCCCGCCCGTCGGATCGTAGATCGTGCCGTCGCGATCGGCGTAGAGCGCGTTGAACGTGAAATCGCGGCGCCCGGCGTCGGCCTCCCACTCGTCGGTGAACTCGACGGTCGCATGGCGGCCATCGGTGTCGACGTCGCGACGAAGCGTCGTCACCTCGAAATGGCGATCCCGGGTGACAGCGGTGATCGTTCCGTGCGCCAAGCCAGTCGGCACCGTCTTGATGCCAGCGGCCGTCAGCAATGCGACAACCCGCTCCGGGGTGTCGGGCGTCGCGATGTCGACGTCCTTGACCGGGCGACCGAGCAACGTGTCCCGGACGCAGCCACCGACGAAACGCACGGTGCTGCCCTTCGCCGCCAGCGCCGTCACCACGTCGACGGTGGCCGGATCGGTCATCCACGCAGGCGGCGTGACGGCACGAACCGGTCGCATCGCTCAGCGTGAGCCGGGGGACACGACCCGACCATCCTCCATCCGCGCCGGTTCATAGGGCGTCCCGGGTTTGCTGCCTTCGAAGAAGATGGTCGCCACCAGGGAGGCGATCAGCAGCGCCAGCGCGATCATCGATAGCGTGACCCAGGGCGCATCGTGCCAGGACGGGCCATTTTCTTTTTTGCGGCCGATGAAGACCCATACCGCATAGGCGAGAAACGGCAGCAGGACCGGAACGAAAGGGAGGACGCGCTGCATATCAGGCGCCGAGTCTGCGGCACAGGCTGACCAACATGCCCGCCGTGGCCCCCCAAATGAAATGACGCTCATGCGGCAACACATAGAAATGGCGTTCCGCGCCGCGCCAGATTCGCGTGTGCCGCTCGTAGCTCTTTTCGTCCAGGGCCTTGGCCAATGGAACCTCGAAAACCTCGGCGACTTCGAAGGAGTCGACGGCAAGCTCAAAGCGAGGCTCGACCACCGCCACGACCGGCGTAATCACGAAGCCGGTTCGCGTCTCGTAACGAGCGAGGGTCCCCATGACCTCGACGTGCCGCCGATCGAGGCCGATTTCCTCCTCGGCCTCGCGCATCGCGGCGGCAATGGCATCCGAGTCGTCGGCCTCGATGCGACCGCCCGGAAAACTGACTTGACCGGCGTGATCGCGCAACTGATCGCTCCGCCGCGTCAGCAAGACCGTTGCCCCGCCGGGGCGATCGATGATCGGAACGAGGACCCCCGCCGCCGTGAGGTCCGGAGGGGCCTCGGTCCGCATGCCCGGATTGAGGTCGTAGTCACTCGCGGGTCCGTGGGCGGGCACCGCCGTGAGGCGCTCGCGGACCCACGCGCGCAAGGGTCGTTCGAGATGCGACAAAACCATGGCCCCTACTTAGGGACGACCGATGGGAAAGAACAGGCCCGCGCTCCACACGCCGAGCATGCCGTCCCGCTCCTCGGCCCATTCGACCAGGTCGTAAAACACCGAGCGCGCGATCTTCGCCTCGAGTCCCGGGCGCACCAGGACATATGGCGAGGGCTCTTCGGTATCGACCGCGACCGTGACGCGGATGGGATGGGCGGGACCCGCCACGAACACGTCATCCACGTTGGTGCGAAAGTGCAGCTCCTGCGCCTGGCCAGCGCCCGCGCGCGACGCCTCGATCGCGACGAACGGTGCGTCCTCGACGTCCACTCGCCCGCGTTCCGCCGGAGTCACGATGTAGTATTGGCCGTCCGCCTCGCGGTGGAGATGGCGCGCGAACAGCGCGACCAGTGGTTTGCGGCCGATCGGCGAGCCGTGATAAAACCACGTGCCGCTGCGAGCGATCCGGATGTCGAGATCGCCACAATCGATGAGCGGTCGCCGCGGCCCGGACGCCGAGCGTGCCGACGGTGCTGAACCAGCGCCGGAATCGCCGATGACCGAGGCAAGGTCATCAATTTTTCTTGTTTCGCTTGTCACCGCGCCGGCCCCGAGAATTGGCCGCAGCCATGAGGAGCATCGTGAGTATATCCGAGCCCATCCGATCCGCCAGCGACGATCCAACCTCTCTCATCCGCGATATCGAACACCTCGGTCACACGATCAAGCAGGTGCGCGACCGCATCGGCCAGGTAATCTTCGGCCAACAGGAGGTGGTGAATCAGACATTGATCACGCTCCTGGCCGGTGGTCACGCGTTGCTGGTCGGCGTCCCCGGCCTCGCCAAGACGCGTCTGGTCGAAACGTTGGGCACCGTGCTCGGGTTGGACGACAAGCGGGTGCAGTTCACCCCCGACCTGATGCCCGCGGACATCATCGGTTCGGAGGTGCTCGAAGAGTCGGACACCGGCCGTCGGGCATTCCGCTTCATCCCCGGCCCGGTGTTCTGCCAAGTGCTGATGGCCGACGAAATCAACCGCGCCAGCCCGAGAACTCAGTCGGCGTTGTTGCAGGCGATGCAGGAGAAGCAGGTCACGGTGGCCGGAACGCGGCACCCGCTGCCCTCGCCGTTCAACGTGCTGGCGACGCAGAATCCGATCGAACAGGAAGGCACTTACCCTCTTCCGGAAGCTCAGCTCGACCGCTTCCTCATGCAGATCAACGTCAGTTACCCGGACCTCGACGCCGAGCGGCGAATGCTGCTCTCGACAACGGGTGCCGAGCAGGTCCAAGCGACCCGCGTGATGTCGGCCGAGGAGTTGCTCGGAGCGCAGCGGCTCGTTCGCCGCATCCCCGTGGGCGAGAGCGTGGTCGAGGCCATTCTGTCCCTCGTCCGCTCGGGGCGTCCCGAAAGCACCGGGATCGCCGAAGTGAAGTCGAGCGTCGCCTGGGGTCCGGGCCCGCGCGCGAGTCAGGCGTTGATGTTGGCAGTGCGTGTCCGAGCCCTGCTCGACGGACGACTGGCCCCCTCGATCGATGACGTGGTGGCGCTCGCCGGCCCGACGCTGCGCCACCGCATGGCTCTGAACTTCGCGGCGCGCGCCGAGGGCGTTACCCTTTCCGGCGTCATCGATCGCCTCTGCGAACCCCACCGCTGAGCGGAATGGCGGAGAACGCCCCCAGCAGCATTACCGGCGCCCTGCGCCAACGTGCCGAGGTCGTGGCGGCAACGTTGCCGCCACTCTTGATTCATGCGGAACGTGTCGCCTCGACGGTGGCCCAAGGGGTGCACGGTCGCCGTCGCGTCGGTCAGGGCGAGACCTTCTGGCAATTCCGCCGCTATCAACCGGGCGACCCGGCCAACCGCATCGACTGGCGACGATCGGCCAAGTCGCAACGCACGTTCGTACGCGAAACCGAGTGGGAAGCGGCGCAGAGCGTTTGGCTGTGGCGCGACGTTTCGCCCTCGATGAACTACCGCTCCTCGAACCAGCTCGACACCAAGGCCGACCGATCGACCCTGCTGCTGCTGGCGACCGCGACGTTGTTGTTGCGAGGCGGCGAGCATGTCGCCCTCCTGGGCGTGGACCGCGTACCGCACTCGGGGCGCGCGGCCTTGCACCACCTGACGGCCGCGCTCGGTGGCAAGCCCGGGCCACTCGATAGCGATGGCCTGCCGATCCCCGAGCGGTTGCCCCGTTACGCCGAACTCGTGCTCTTCAGCGATTTTCTGATGCCGTTCGAACGCATCGAACAGACGGTCAAACGTTTCGCGGCTGGGGGCATCAACGGGCATCTCGTCCAAGTCCTCGATCCCGCCGAGGAGGATCTTCCGTTCTCTGGCCGAACACGGTTCGAAGGGCTCGAACGGGAGGGCGACGTGACGTTCGGGCGCGCCGAGCGCCTGCGCGGGGACTATGCCAACCGGCTTGCGGCGCTGCGCGAGGGGCTGACCTCGCTGACCCGTCGCATCGGATGGACCTACAGCTCCCACCGCACCGACGTGCCGCCAGAGCGACCCCTATTGTCGCTCTATGTCACCCTCGGAAACGAAGCCTCCTGATGGGTCTGGCCGGTGCCTCCTGAGTCGCCGCTGGAGCCGATTTCCGGCATGATCGGCATGAACCGCGTTGTCCAGGAGGCGCGATGCTGACAATCGGGAACCTCGCGTTCGCCTCCCCTTGGCTGTTGGCGGCGCTCGCGACCTTGCCCGTGATCTGGTGGCTGTTGCGGGTGACGCCGCCGGCGCCGCGTCGCGTGATCTTTCCCGCGGTTCGGTTGCTGATGGGCTTGCGTCCGACCGAGGAGAGCTCGCATCGGACGCCTTGGTGGCTCCTGTTGCTGCGCCTCATGACCGCGGCGATCGTGATCCTGGCGTTGGCGCAACCAATCCTGAATCCTGGCTCGCGCCTGGTCGGCAGCGGCCCGCTATTGCTCGTGATCGACGACGACTGGGCCGCGGCGCCGCGGTGGGATTCCCGCCTGAACACGCTGCGCGACCTGCTCGATGAGGCGCAACGCGCTCAGAGGCCGGTGTCTTTGCTGACAACGACGGCAGGCAGCGACGGGAGGCCGATTCGAGCGACCGATCTGATGGGCGCCGCCGCAGCTCGCGAGATCATCGAAGGCCTAGCGCCAAAGCCCTGGTCCGCCGATCACGAGACGGCCCGTACGCAACTCGAGAACTTGCCATTCTCTTTGCCCGCCGAGGTGATCTGGCTGTCGAACGGCCTGGCCGAGGATACCTTGGAGCCGGCGGCCTCACGCTTCGCGATCCGCCTCGGACGCGTCGGTCCGATGAGCATCATCGCCGACCCGCCGGTCGAACGCGCCCACGTGTTGCGGCCTCCCGAGAGCGGTGGCGCGATGCGCATGGCGGTCGAACGGGCCGGAAGCGGCAACGCCGCGATCTGGGTGCGCGGGAGTGGCGATGCCGGCCAAGTGCTCGTCCGCCGGCAGGTAGCGTTCGCCGGCGACACCAAGCGCATGGTTTTCGAACTCGAACTGCCGACCGAGGCCCGCAACCGTTTGACACGGCTCGAGATCGAGGGGGAACGCTCGGCCGCGGCCACGGTCTTGATCGACGAACGCTGGCGACGCCGTCCGGTCGGATTGGTCTCGGGTGGAACGTCCGAGGCCGCCCAACCTCTCCTCGCCGATCTGTACTACTTGAACCGCGCCCTCGAGCCGTTCAGCGAGGTTCGCGAGGGTACCGTCGCCGATCTGACGGCCGGCGAGATTGCTGTCCTCGTGCTGGCTGATGTCGGCCAAGTCGGACCGGCCGACCGACCGCTCCTGGAGTCGTGGATCGAGAAAGGCGGGGTGCTGGTGCGTTTTGCCGGTCCCCGCATGGCGGAGAATGCCGATGACCTGCTGCCGGTTCGCCTGCGGTCGGGCGCCAGGGCGCTGAGCGGCGCCCTCACTTGGACGAAACCCGCGAAACTCGGCGAGTTCCCTGAAACGGGTCCGTTCTTTGGCCTTGAAATCAGCCAGGACGTGAGCGTTCAGCGGCAGGTCCTGGCGGAACCCGATATCAACCTCGCCGGCAAGACGTGGGCACGCCTGACCGATGGCACGCCGCTCGTCACGGCGGAACGGCGGGGCAGCGGCTGGCTGGCGCTGTTCCATGTGACCGCCAACACGACCTGGTCGGACATGCCGTTGTCGGGATTGTTCGTCGAGATGCTGCGCCGGACGCTTGCGCTCAGCCAGGGCATCAGCGGAGCCGATGGCAGCGCCCTGCTGCCGCCGGTCGCGTTGCTCGACGGGTTTGGACGCCTGGGGCCCCCCTCGATCGCGGCACGGGCCGTGAGCGGTGCGGACCTCGCGACGATCGCGATCGGGCCGTCGAACCCACCGGGCTATTACGGAAATGACGACGCACGGCGCGCCCTCAATCTCTCGGCCAGTATGCCGGGAATCAAGCTCGTGGCGTTCCCGGAGGGCACGCGTCAACTCGCCTATGCCGAGGGGGGCGAGACCAATTTGCTTCCCTGGCTGCTGTTGGCCGCGATCCTACTGATCCTGATCGACATCATCGCGGCCATGGCGCTGCGCGGATTGATCCCGATCCGCCAGCTCCAGCCCCGCGCTGTGGGGATCCTACTCGCCGCGGGATTGGTCGGGCTCCTGGCCGCGGCCCCGGGTTGGGCCCAGGATCGCGGCGCCGACGATTACGCGCTCCGGGCGACGCAGGACGCACGCCTCGCCTACGTGATTACGGGGAACCCGGCGGTGGACGACATGACCCGCGCAGGGCTCAAGGGCCTCACCGACATTCTCACCGCCCGCACGGCCATCGAGCCCCTGCCCCCCATGGGCGTCGACATCGAGCGCGACGAACTGGCGTTCTTCCCAATGCTCTACTGGGCCATCGATCAGGGTCAGCGGGACCTCACCCGACAGGCCCTGCAACGGATCGAGGCGTATCTCAAGAGCGGCGGCACAATCGTGTTCGACACGCGCGACCAGAACGAGGTCGACACCAATCCGAACGTCGTCGCACGCGGGACGGCCGAGGGCCGTGGCGCGCGCAAGCTCCGTCAGATGCTGCGCGGCCTCGACCTGCCGCCGTTGATCCCGGCCCCCGACGATCACATCCTCACCAAGGCGTTCTACCTGCTGCGAGGCTTCCCCGGGCGCTTTACGGGCGGCGTCGTGTGGGTGGAGCGCCACGCCGGCGGCTCCAACGACGGCGTATCCTCGATCATCATCGGATCGCACGATTGGGCAGCGGCCTGGGCGACCGACGACAACGGTCGGCCGATGGCCCAGCCCGTGCCCGGCGGCGCACAACAGCGCGAAATGGCTTATCGCTTCGGCGTCAACCTCGTGATGTACGCGTTCACCGGTAACTACAAGGCCGACCAGGTTCACGTACCGGCCATCCTGGAGCGCCTCGGCCAATGACGGTTTTTGCCGACATCGCCTTTGCGCCTTACCTGCCATGGTGGGTGCTCGTCGCCCTCGCGGTGGTCGGGCTCCTGCTGGTATTGGTCGCCGTCTGGCGACGCATGACAGGAGTTGGCTGGCGCACGATCGCGCTGGCTATCGGCCTGCTAGCGCTCGCAAATCCGGCCCTCGTACGGGAGGAACGCCAGCCGCTCAAGGACGTTGCCGTGGTCGTCGTCGACGACAGCCAGAGCCAGAGCATCGGGGATCGACGCACGCAGGCGCAGGACGCGGTCGACGCCCTCGAGCGTCAACTCGGCGGCTACCGTGACCTCGAAGTCCGGGTGGTACGCTCGGCCAGCCGCGCCGCGACGACCGCCGACGACGGGACGCGCTTGTTTTCGGCGCTGGAACGCGCGCTCTCCGACATTCCGGCTGAGCAAGTGGCCGGAGCGTTCCTGGTGACCGACGGACAGATTCACGATCCGCCGGCACGCCTCGAAGCGCTGGGCCTCAAGGCGCCACTCCACGCGTTGCTGACGGGCTCCCGCCAAGAGGGCGACCGGCGGTTGGTGATCGAGAAGGCGCCGACCTACGGCATCGTCGGCAACGAGTTGCAGGTCACGGTACGGGTCGTCGACACGCCGGACGAGGGCCGTACGACGGCGCGCGTCACGATGCGTATCGACGGCGGCGACCCGACCATTCACCGGGTTCCGGTCAATGCACCGTTCACGCTTACGTTCGTCCTGAGCCACGGCGGACAGACGATCGTCGAGCTCGAAGCCGAAGAGGGTGCCCGCGAGTTGACGCTGCAGAACAACCGCGCTGCGCTCAACGTCAACGGCGTGCGTGAACGCCTACGCGTCCTGCTCGTATCGGGCCAGCCCCACGCTGGCGAGCGGGCCTGGCGCAACCTGCTCAAGTCCGACCCATCGATGGATCTGGTGCACTTCACGATCCTGCGCCCCCCTGAAAAACAGGACGGCACGAGTGTGCGGGAGCTTTCGCTGATCGCTTTTCCGACCCGCGAGTTGTTCGAGGTCAAGCTCAGCGAGTTCGATCTCGTGATCTTCGACAACTACAAGCGTCGCGGCATCCTGCTGCCGGTATATCTCGAGAACATCGCCAACTACGTGATGGAGGGCGGCGCCGTTCTGGAAGCCGCGGGTTCGGCGTTCGCGACCCCACTCAGCCTCTATCGCACCGCCCTCGCCAAGGTGTTGCCGGCGGAACCGACCGGAAACGTCTTCTCGCAGGGCTTCAAGCCGACCCTGACCGACCAAGGGCGGCGTCATCCTGTGTCGGGCGACCTGGCCGGGGCCGGGGCCGTGGGGGCGCCGCCGACGTGGGGTCGCTGGTTCCGATTGATCGACAGCAATTTGACGGCCGGAACCTCGTTGATGTCCGGGATCGGCGACAAGCCCCTGCTGGTGTTGAACCGTGCGGGCAAGGGACGTGTGGCGCAGTTCTTGTCGGATCATGGCTGGCTGTGGTCGCGGGGCTACGAGGGCGGCGGCCCGCAACTCGAGCTGTTGCGACGGCTCGTACACTGGCTGATGAAAGAACCCGACCTCGAAGAAGAGGATCTGCGGAGTGTGACCGTTGGCAACCGGATCGACATCACCCGCCGCAGCATGTCGGACGACGATACGACAGTGACCGTGACGACCCCCTCCGGCCAGAAACAGGCCGTGGCAATGACCGGTGCCGGCCTGGGCAAGTGGCAGGGTGGTGTCCTGGCCGAGGAATCCGGCCTCTATCGCATCGATGATGGACAACGCTCGACGGTGGCCGCCGTCGGCGCGATCAACCCGCGTGAGTTCGCCGATGTTCGCGCGACGGGCAACATCGTCGGCCCCTTGGTCGATCAAAGCGGCGGCCGAATTGCCTGGCTTGCCGACGAGGGCGTGCCGGAGGTTCGTCGGGTACGGGCGGGTCGGACGACGTTCGGGCGCGACTGGATGGGCGTCATCGCCAACGAGAGTTACGTGGTCACTGGCGTTCGCCAGACGCCGCTGATGCCCGCGCTACTCACGCTGCTGTTGTTGCTCGGTGGCCTCGTGTGGGCCTGGCATCGCGAAGGCCGCTGAGCGCGTTCAGGACGGTGGCCGCACGACCTCGGCACTGACGGCCGCCCCATCAGCGCGTCGCACCAGCCCCGAGATTCCCGTGATCGGCCCGCGCGGAATCCGCCGCACCAGAAAGCGCCGGGCGTCGACCGGCTCGGGAAAGCGCAGACCATGCGGAAACGCGTGCACGAAGCCGAAGCGTTTGTAATACGCATAGTCGCCGATCAGGATGACCCAATCGTGGCCGAGACGGCGCGCCAGGCGCAGACCTCGCCGCACGAGCGCGACACCAATCGCTTGCCCACGGCGCGCCGGGTCGACTGCTAGAGGCCCCAGGAGCAACGGTTTCTTCGCACCGTCGATCTGTACCGGCCAAAACCGCAGGCTGCCTTGAAAAGTGCCGGCATCGAGTGCGATCAGAGAAAGCCCCTCGGCTGGGGTCAGCCCGTCACGAAAGCGATAGGACGTCTTGCGGTGACGATCGGGGCCAAAGGCGACATCGAGCAGGGCCTCGATGGCAGCGGCATCTTCCGGCCGCTCGGCGACAATCTGAAACACACCTTCCTCCAACAACGTGTCCCGGGATGGGGACTTGTTACCGACCGAGGGTTTGACCTCGGCCAACGGTTCGCGGGCCTCTTGCTGGGCCGTGTCCGTCATCGTCGTCGGAGTCGGGTGCCGTCCATAGTTGCGAGGTTACACGAGCGTCCTCGCGACTCAAGGGTCATCCATCGGGGTCCCACGGAGGCCGGCGGCCCGTTCGGCAAGATAGTCGATGAACACACGCACCTTGGCAGCAAGGAAACGCTGCGATGGATAGACCGCGAAGAGAGCGACCCCCTCGGCGTACGCTCCCGGCCAGGGGCTTGCAGCCGACCGACCCGCCGGTCCTCGCCGAAGATGAACGTCGGTAACTTGGCGATTCCAAACTCCTGGAGCAGAATCGCGCGCGCGAGTACGATCACTGGCCGCCGCGGTGAACGCCAGCCGCGCGCAAACGAGTGTGAGTTGGCCCGCTTCCAAGGCCGCCACGTCGCGACGATCACGCAACGTTTGTCCAAGAACAACGAACCAGGGACCTCACGATGGACTCCATTCGTCACAACCTTCCCTTTGTCGCCCGAGGCCTTCTTGGCCTCATCTTCGTGCTCAGCGGCCTGGGCAAGCTGGGAACGTGGGACATGAACGTTCAGTACATTGAGGCCAAAGGACTCTTCTTGGCGCCCGTGTTTCTGGCTGGTGCGGTGGTCGTCGAAGTGCTCGGTGGCCTGTCGGTGATCGCCGGCTACCGCGCCCGTTGGGGGGCCGCGGCGCTGGCCGGCTTTTGTATTGTCGCCGCGTTCCTGTTCCACGCGTTTTGGGCACAGCCCGCTGGCCAAATGCAGATGTTGGAGATGGCAAGCTTCCTCAAGAACCTGTCGATCGCCGGTGGGCTTTTGATGGTCGTGGTTCTCGGGCCCGGCGCGCGCAGCTTCGACGCTCGCGCCACCGTCTGACCCCGTGGGCGCGCTTCTCGACGGGCGCTGGGTCCGGGACGCGGACATCCCACGGAGCGGCGACGGCAGCTTCCAACGCAAGGCCTCGGCCATTCGCGACAGTGTCGAAGACCGCGTCGGAGCCAAGTACGCGGCTGTCGCCGGACGATACCGGCTCTATGTCTCGCTTGCCTGCCCCTGGGCCCATCGCACCCTGATCGCGCGGGCCCTGCTCGGCCTCGACGACGTATTGCCGGTGTCGATCGTCGACTGGCACATGACCGAGGATGGCTGGCATTTCTCCGAACGGGACGGCGCGACCCGGGATCACGAACATGGCCTCGCTTACCTTCGCGATCTCTACGTACGATCTCATCCCGACTATTCGGGGCGCGTGACGGTCCCGGTGCTCTACGATCGGGAGCGCCAGCGCATCGTCAACAACGAATCCTCGGAAATTCTCCGGATGCTCAATGGCGCCTTCCGGGGACTGGCGCGGACGCCGTTCGACTTCTACCCGGAAGCGCAACGGCGGGATATCGATGCCGTGAACGCGAAGGTCTATGACCACGTCAACAATGGCGTCTACCGATGCGGGTTTGCCACCTCGCAAACGGCCTACGAACAGGCGTTTATCGCCCTATTCGAGACCCTGGATGAACTCGAAGATCGGCTCGCCAAGCAGCGCTACCTGGTTGGGCCGCGGGTAACCGAAGCAGACATCCGGTTGTTTCCGACGTTGATTCGTTTCGATGCCGTCTACCACGGCCACTTCAAGTGCAATCGTCGCAAGATTCGCGAGTATCCCAACCTGTCGAACTACGTGCGCGACTTCTACGCGCTTCCGGGGGTGGCTGCGACCGTCGACCTGCACCACATCCGCTGGCACTACTATCACAGCCATCGCACCATCAACCCGACCGGGATTGTCGCGTCAGGTCCGAGCGATGATTTCGCGGCGCCCCACGATCGCGGGCGCTTCGGCTAGATTCGGCCACGGCGCCGACCGACCCCGGGACCATAGCGACACACGAGTTGGACGACCGACAATTGGTCGCGTAGGGCCGTGCCGGCTCGATCGAACGAGTCCTCGACCAATTGCGTGGCATCGAGAGGCGTACGCTCGGGGCGGTCCCAGGTACCCTCGACCTCGCCCAGCAGATCGAAGACCGGTTGGTTCGTCGTGCTCACAACGTAACCACGGCGGGTCGAGGTCGCGATCGTGACGCCGACCACACGACCCTGGGCATCGAGCACCGGGCCACCACTCATCCCCGCCAACGCGTCGAGCTCTCCCGGGCGGCGTTCGCGCTCGACCCATGCCAAGACCCGATCGTCGGTTTGTTCGCCGCGAACCCATCGTCCCCGCTGCACGAGTTGTGAGCGGGCATCGCCCGGCCGCCCCCGGGGGAACCCGACGTGAAAACCGTCTTCACCGATGCGAAGATCTCGGGCGACCGGCGGCAAAACCGGTCCACCACCCCGCGAACGCAGCAAGGCGACATCCGCACGATCGTGTTCAATGACGCCATCGACGCGCACGGCCCGTCGCGAAATCGGCTCGGTGACGAGCAGCAACTCGGAGCAGGATTCGGTGACATGCGCCGCCGTGACCCACCACCCTGCGAGATTGATGGCAAAGGCGGTTCCGGTCGCATCCCCGGTGCGCGGCTTCACCTCGACTGTGAACACGGGATCGCGTGGATCGGAACGAGGCAAGAGCGGACGATCGGAGAACCGATCCGCCATGGGCATTGCAATGACGTCCGGGCGCCGTGGCTCTTCGTTGACCTTCCCGTTGGCGAACAAGAATGCGATCCCGATCAACAGCAGGATGACCAGGATCCAGTCGAGCGCCCGCATGGCGCAGGCCGCTCAGTTGGTGAGCGCGGCGGCACCGACGATGCCGATCGCCAGTTTGGCGCCACACAGGGCAATCGCCGCCGCCATATCCCCTTGTTCGATCCGCTTGGGCAGGTTGCGGAGCAACTTGTCGAGCACCCAGAACACGAAGATTTGCCCGACCAACGCGGCGAGGCCCCAGAGCACGATCTCCAGCAGACCCAGGCTTTCCGACATGCTGACCGACAGCGGCAACGCCAAGCTGACCACGACGCCGGCCAGGGACAAGGCAGCCGCGCTATTCCCAGCGCGGATCAACTGCAACTCCCGGTGGGGCGTGATCGCGACATAGGCTGCAACGCCCAGCGTCAGGAGCGCGAGCGTGATCGCGAAGTGGCTGACCGCCACCGGGGCCCCGGCCAGAAACGCGTCCCACTGCCCTGCCACGACACCCCCTCCGATCTGCCATGCAAGTTTGACAGAGGACGCGAGACTATTGAACCGTTAAGGTTCGAACGCCTTTGTCCCTACCTGAGCCGTCGACGCATCGCCGGCCGTGTTGAGCGTGTCCCAGCCGGATTCGAGCCAGACTGCGTTTTCCCACCGAGCGACTGTGCGCATCCTGGTGGGTTTGATGCTTGGCCTATTCCTGTCGGCGCTCGATCAAACCATCGTCGCGGTCGCACTCCCCACCATCGCCTCGGACCTGCACGGCGTCGAGCTGTTGCCTTGGGTCATCTCGGCCTACTTGCTGACCTCGACGGCGTCGACTCCGATCTACGGGAAACTGTCGGATCTCTACGGACGCAAGCTGCTGCTACAGGTGGCGATCATCATCTTCTTGATCGCTTCGGTGCTCTGCGCCCTCGCCGACAGCATGCTGCAGATGATCGCTTTCCGGGCCCTCCAAGGAATTGGCGGCGCCGGTCTCATGACCATGGCCCACGCCACCATCGCGGACGTCATTTCGCCCCGTGAGCGAGGCCGCTATCAGATCTACATCGCGACGGCATTCACGATGGCCAGCGTCCTTGGTCCGATTGTCGGCGGTTTGTTCGTCGACTACCTGAGCTGGCACTGGATCTTCCTGATCAATGTTCCGATCGCCCTCGGCGCGCTCTACCTGGCGGAGCGAACGCTCGGGGCACTGGTCGTTCGCCGCGTTCGTCACACCATCGACTACCTCGGCGCCACCCTCATCGTGGGTGCCATCACCGGCGTCATCATGATCATGACGATCCTCGGGCGGGCGGCGACCTGGGACTCGGCCCTGGTGATCGGCCTCGCGGCTGGCACGATCGTGCTGTTCGCGGGCTGCATCGTTCAGGAGCGGCTGGCGCGCGACGCCATTCTACCGCCGCACGTGTTCGGCAATCGCGTCTTCATTGTCTCGAATACCATCAACGTCACGATGTCGGCCATCGCGTTCGGCCTCCTGGTGTTGATCCCGATCTACCTGCAACTGGTGTTCGGGATGACCGCCAGCCAAGCGGGAATCGTTCTCATCCCATTGATGGCAGCCGGTACCATCGGCGCAATCGCCGCTGGCCGCATCACTGCCGTGACCGGCCGCTACAAGTTCCTGCCGGTGCTCGGCATGATCTTCTGCGCGCTCGGGGTCGGACTGCTCACCCAAACCACGCCAGCGAGCCCGGCCTGGCTGCTCAGCGTCTTCATCGGAATTTGCGGTTTCGGATCGGGCCTGATCGGCCCCACGATCATGGTCGCGGTCCAGAATGCCGTCGACTCCCGCGACCTGGGAACGGCAACGGCATCGATCTCGTTCTTTCGCTCGATGGGTGGGGCGCTTGGCGTACCGCTCGTGAGCACCGTTTTGGTGACCAGCCTCGACTCGGCACTGCGGCGCGTGCCGGGCCGCGAAGCCTTTGGCGCGGACGCTGGTTTCCAGGTCATACGCAACGGCAGCGAGATCCTCGGCCGTCTTCCCGCCTCGGCGCACGATGCGTTTCGTTTGGCCGCGACGGAGGCTTTTCACGACGCGTTCTGGGTCGTCACCGGTCTCGCCGTCTTCTCCACGGTGGTCGCGTTGCTGTTGCGCGAAACGCCCCTCAAAACCACCCCCGGCTACGAGCCGCCTACCAAATCTTGAAGTCCCGCCACCGTGCTTCCCGGTAAGGTATCGCGCGACGGCCACGAGAGGCCGACGAGGGGGGCGTGATGCGTCGAAGAAACACGTTCGTCGATCTTGGCCGGGCGGCGCTGCTCGCGTGGTTGATCCCGGGCGCCACATCGGCGCTTGGTGCCGAGCTCGCGCCAGGATCCTGGGGCAAGCGCGCAGAGCTGATCGAGGCCAACTCGGAGTTCGCCGTTGCTGAAACCGGAGGCACGATCTATGTGCTCGGCGGCTATCCCGCAAACCGCCAGTCGGTGACGACAGTACAGATATACGATACCAAGTCGGATACTTGGCGTTTGGGCCCGCCGCTGCCGCAACCCAACAACCACGGAATGGCGGCCGCGGTCGAGGGCGTCATCTACTTGATCGGCGGCCAGACCGATCCGGCCACCGCCTATGTCGACACCGTGTACGCGCTCGATCCCAAGATCGGGCGATGGGTCGAGAAAGCGCCGATGCCATCCAAACGGAGTGCCGGGGTTGCCCTGGTGCTCGGAGGCAAGATCTACGTCGCAGGAGGACGCCCACCCCGCGGCAATGATTTTGCCGTCTACGACCCGGCTGTCGACCGATGGGAAACGCTTCCGCCCCTGCCAAGTCAGCGCAACCACATCGCCGGCGCCGTGATCGGCAGCCGCATGCTGGTCGTCGGCGGTCGGCTGGGCGGAGGGTTTCAGAGCGAGCTGACTGCGGTGACCGAATACTTCGACCCCGCGAGCCGCACCTGGACCTCGGGCGCCGCCCTGCCGCGGCCCCGAAGCGGCATCAATGGCGCCATGGCGTTCGGCTGTTTTCACGTATGGGGCGGGGAACACACCACGGGTGTGTTCCCCGATCACGACGTCTATGACCCGCGCGCCGGCCGCTGGACGAAGCTTCCCGACATGCCGCTCCCCGTGCATGGCGTGACCGGTGCCGCATTCGTCGATGGCCTGATCCGGGTGGTTGGCGGTGGCACGAGCCAGGGTGGATCGAGCGGCTCGAAGCTCAATCAGGTCTACCGCCCCGCCATTCGTTGCGATCAGTAGCCGAGGCGGCTGACCGATCAGGCGGCCCGAGACATTGGCGAAAGAAGCTACCAGAGACAACGGAACCTCCAGATCCCGTTTCGGGGCATACGGGAATACCGTATTATCGAGCCATGCGGATCGCCTTCGATCCTGGCAAGGATGCGAGCAACCGGGCAAAGCACGGTGTTTCTCTCGCCTACGGGACCCAGGTGCTGATCGATTCGAACAGACTTGACGTTCTCGACGTTCGGTCTTGGACGTCGAGGAACGGTTTGTCGCCTATGGCATGGTAGAGAAACGGATCTGGGTTTGCGTCTTCGCCGCTCGAGGTGGAGTTTATCGAATCATCAGCGTGAGGAAGGCCAATGACCGCGAAACGAAGCGCTACAAAGAAACGCCGCGCTGACTCAGCGAAGCTCCGGTCTGCCGCGCGCAAACTCAAGCAACCGGATGGCGACGCGCCACTCTCGGATACGGATTTCGAACGCGGACATGGAGCCATGTTGGCTCGGCGCGCGCGCGCGGTCACCGGCTTATCGCAGAACGCCTTCGCCGTCCGCTTTGGGATACCGGTCGGAAGCCTGCGCGATTGGGAGCAAGGACGGCGCACCCTGGACGCGGCAACGAGAAATTATCTGAGGGTTATCGCCCGGATGCCGAACGCGGTCATGAGAGTCTTGCGTGAAGCGGCTTAGCGCGCCCGCGGGGTACGGACAATGGGTGAGGGATTGGTCTCTTCTATCTGAGCTGGACAAACCTGCAACCCACAGACAACCCGTTTGGCCACGGGTTGTAACCCGTGTCTCCGGTACAAGCTGTTACCTATGTCTCCGGGCCGGATAATTGAGGGGTTGGTTGGGGCGGTAGGATTCGAACCCACGAATGCCGGGACCAAAACCCGGTGCCTTACCACTTGGCGACGCCCCATCGAACCGGCCGCACCATAAGAGGCGGGTGCGGCGGCGGCAAGCTAGCCGCTGCGGTCTTCCGCAGCCAGTGCTTCGCCGACCGCTTGGCCGAGTTCGGACGCCTCGAGCGGCTTCATCAGGAACCGGTCGATCCCGAGTCGCTTGGCTTCGTCGACCCCGACCGACTGGCTGTAACCCGTGCAGAGGATGATCGGAATATCCGGGCGCAAACGCCGGATCTCGCGAACCAAAGCATCACCCGTGAGGCCAGGCATCGTCTGATCGGTAATGACGAGGTCGAAACTCTGCGGCGTGGCTCGGAAGGCTGCCAACGCTTCTTCCGAGATCGTCGCACCGACAACCGTGTAGCCCAGGCGCGCCAGCACCTTCTGCCCCATGCGAACGATCGGCTCTTCGTCATCGACGAAGAGAACGCGGGCCTTTCCAAGCGGCGCGCGTCCCGGTTCGGTGGCGACCTCGGGAACGGCCGGCGCGCGGTCTGCGGGCAGCAAGATTTCGAACGTGGTGCCCTTGCCGACAGCACTCGTGAGAGCAATCGAGCCGCCGAGATCGCTGACGATGCCGTGCACCACCGATAGCCCGAGACCCGTTCCGCGACCACGTTCCTTGGTCGTGAAGAACGGTTCGAACACCCGTTCCCGGATCGCCGAGTCGATCCCGGCCCCATCGTCGGCCACGGTCAGACGGAAATAGTCGCCCGCCGGGACTCCCAGGCGCTCGGCATCCGAGGCCGACAAAGGTCGAACATCGAGGCCCACACGAACTTCCCCTGGACGGTCGCCGATCGCCTGGGCGGCATTGGTGCACAGGTTGACTAGCACCTGATGGAGCTGCGACGGATCGGCCACGACGGTACGTCCTCGCGAATCGATGGACTGTTCGATGCGAAGGGTCACGGGCAAGGTCGAGCGCATGAGTTTGAGCGCTTCTTTGACGACAGGCGCGGGGTCGAGCGGTTTCTTCTGAAGATCGGTGCGCCGGCTGAAGGTCAGTATCTGATCCACCAGGCCACGCCCACGGCGGGCCGCCTGGACAACCATGTCCGCATGCTCGCGCCCTTCGCTGCCGTCCGGCAATTCCTGCTGCAGGAGGCCGCCATAGCCCATGATGATCGAAAGAATGTTGTTGAAGTCGTGGGCAATGCCGCCGGCGAGCGTGCCGATGGCGTCCATGCGTTGCGCCTGTTCGACCTGGCGTGCGAGTTGTTTTTGCCGGGTCACATCGCGCAGCGTAAACATGAAGGTCCGCCGCTGTGCCCGGCGCCGATCCGCCAGGGACCAAGTGTCTTTGATTTCGTTGCCGGAGATCTCGAGCGGAAACTCGTTTCCGTCCCGCCGACGACCGACGATTTCGGACAAGGTGCCATTGGAAAGGTCGCCGTTGAGCGCCTGCTTGAGATCGAGATGAGGCATGATCGTGCGCAATGGGCGACCGCGTAGGTCTTCGACCTGGTAGGAAAAAATGTCGGCCGTCCGTTTGTTGACCGTATCGATCGTGCCGTCGACATCGAACGTCATGACGCCGTCGAAAACGGTGTCGAGCATCGCCAGAGCCTTTTGCTCGGCGGTTTGGCGCGCCGCTTCCCGTCGTTCGTAGTCGGTGACGTCGATATGCAGAACGAAAGTGCCACCGTTGGCGAGGCGCGTTTCCATGGTTTCGAACGACCGGCCGGTGCTGGTGGACAACTTGTCGCGAACCGTCCCTTCATCGCGATGACGCTCCATGCGCCGCGCGAGCCAATCGGTTTCATCGCGCCGTACGCCGGCGATGCGGCCTTTGACGGCGGCCCCGCGAAAGACCATCTCATAGGGCGTGCCGGCCGGGATCGGGTCATCGCCCACCTCGAAGACGTCGCGGAACGCCTCGTTGGCGTAGATCAGCCGATCCTGGGCATCGAACAGTGCTCCACCCGCAGCCAATTGACCGAGGATGTCGGCCGGCGCATGTCGGCCGGAGACCGCCGAGGTTTCGCGAGCGGGACGCTCGGAGCGGCGGCGCCTGGCCATCGAACCGAGCGCCAAACCCGCCAGGACCGTGGTGAGGACGTAGCCGATCGTCGTGTAGAGACCGACGCGCTCGGCGCGGCGCTCTTCGATCGCAACGACCAACCGGAGTGCGTTTTCGGTCACCGGACCGCGGACGGCATCGACGATCGCCGCGGCCCGCGTCGCGCGTAGCGACCGCTCGCCGCCATCGACTGCCAGATCGTTCAGGTCGCCAAGCAGTCCATCGACGCTACGCGCCAGATCGGCACCGACCCGCACAACCTCGCCACTCGGCGCCGATCCCGGCAACCCGCTCGTCGCCTGCCGCAGGGTCACCACCAAGGCGAGCGCACGATCTGCGACCACCTCCGCTTCCTGGCGGCGTTCCACCAGAGCCAGTTCCTGGGCAACGATGGCTGCCGCTCGGACGTCCCGCTCGAGTGCCGCGAGGCGCCGGATCTGGAGATCCGCCACCTGATGGGCATTTTCAGCCCCCCGCCACAGCAACGCCACAGCGATGGCCGCGGCGGCAATGACGCCACCCGCGACCAACGCGCGCAGCGACGGGCGATAAGGCGATGGGGTCGAAATTCGGAGAATCCTTTGCGGCGGACGCGTCATTGTCCTCCGGACGACGCCACTGTCAACGCGCGGTCCTTGACGTTCATGGCATGAACACCCTAGTGTTCACGCCATGAACACGAGGAACGGCGCCCCCGTGGGCGGCGGCCCAATCGAAGGCGAAATTACGCTGGGTTTGCTTCAGGCCGTCGAGAGCGACGGTCAGCGATCGCAACGATCTTTGGCCCAGGAATTGGGCATCGCGCTCGGCCTGACCAACGCCTACCTCAAGCGGTGCATCCGCAAGGGCCTCATTAAGGTGTCGGAAGCGCCGGCGAACCGTTACGCCTATTACCTCACGCCCAAAGGCTTCAGCGAAAAGGGACGCCTGACGGCGCAATACCTTTCCGATTCCTTGCGGTTCTATCGCCGGGCCCGCAGCGAGATCGAACAGTTGCTCGACACGGTGGCGACCCAGCGGCTGACGCCGATCGCCTTGGTCGGCCGTGGCGACCTTTCGGAGATTGCTCTGCTCTTCGCGTCCCACCGAGGCGTCGCCATTGCGGGAATCATTGCGTCCGAGGGCGGCCCTGAGATCATGGGCGTGCCAACCGTGACCAATGCCGCTGCGCTCAGCAACGTCGCCGCCTTCCTCGTGACGGACTCGAAGGCGCCGCAGTCGGCCTACGACGCCCTCGTCGACGGCTACGGTCGCGAGCGCGTTTTCGCCCCGCCGCTGCTCAAGATCGTGAGACGACCGTGACGGCTTGGTTTTGCGCCTACACTCAACCCAACCGGGAGCGCTGGGCGCGTTCCAATCTTTGGGAACTCGGCCTCGAGGTTTATCTTCCCGAATATCGCAAGACTCGTCGGCACGCGCGGGAGACGACGATCGTCGCGCGACCGTTGTTTCCACGTTACTTGTTCGTCAGGGCGGACTTGGAACATATCCCACTGCGCCGCATTAGGTCGACGAACGGGGTTGTCGATCTCGTCAGCATGGGCCCTCATCCCTCGGTCGTTTCCCCTCGAATCATCGCCGAGCTGCAAGAGCGCCAGGATTCGGATGGCTACATCCCGCTCGGCGGAGGTGAGTTCACGACCGGGGACGCGGTGCGAATCGTGACGACCTCGCTGTGTGACCAGATTGGAATCTTCCAGTGCGCGACCGACAATGATCGCGTGATCGTGCTGCTCCAGTTCCTGGGGCGAAACGTGCGGGTTGGATTGGATCGCGCCGACATCGTGCCGCACCGCGCCTAGCCTGGTCGGGCGGGGTCCGTCAGCCGGTGAACGGATGGCCCAGCGGACGGGCCATTGCAACCCGATACCGTAGGGCCGCAATACAGACGTAGATGGCCACGGCTCCGATGGCCCACAGCAGCGCCCACTCCGGCCAATAGCGCGCCAGGAAACTCGGGATCGCGACCAGCGCCAGGTAGACCAGCAACGACCAATGCCAGGGCATCAGCTCGAGCAAGATGTGGTGGAAATGGCAGCGGTCGGAACGGAAGGGAGAATGGCCCGCCAGTGCGCGAAACAGCATGAGCCGCAAGGTGTCGACCACGGGGATCAGGAACAGAAGAGCCGCGGTGTCGGCCCGGAAGGTCATGGGCGTCACTTCGTACACGTAGATGGCGATCAGCCCGAGAGTCATCGAAAGTCCATAGGTACCGGCGTCACCGAGAAAAAGCCGCCCGCGGACGTTGAACACGAACGTGATCGCGAGGCCAATGGAGAACACCACGAGCAGCGGAACCAGTGGCTCGGGGGCGTGTGCCATCAGAATGAGGACCCAGATGAGCGCCATGCCGATGACGAGACCGTTCTTGCCATCCGCCATGTTGACGGCGTTCTGCAGGCCGACGAGGCAGAACATCGTGAAGGTGACGCCCGCAGGGACCCCGAGGAAGAACGTGGCGCCGGGAAGACTGAAGTGCAGCACGTCGACCACGAAACCAGGCGCATACAGCATGGCGCCTGCGCCGATCGCCACCGACACGATGAGGCGACGAAGCGCCGGGATATGCCGGCGATCATCGAGATAACCGAGCAGCGTCGCCCCACCCCCGGCCAGAGCAATCGCGAGAAAGAAGCGGTCGAGCGGAGGGGTCAGAGCGCAGAGGAGTCCAAGGCCGATCACCGGCAGCATGATCGCGAGGCCCCCGACGAGCGGGGTCGCGCGAGCATGCAATTTTCGTTTGCCGTCAGGTTCGTCCATAACGCCGAGAACGCGCGCGATCGCGTCGGCCCGCCAGCAAATGGCGAGGGTCGCGGCGGCCGTCAATGCATAGACGACGTAATCCATCGGCTGTCCCCAGGTGAATTCTACGTCACTTCGGGCGACGGTGGGAGACGCTCGAGGAATGGGCGAATCGAATCCATCGTCATACCCAGGGAGTTGCCATGCTGCATGGCGAAGGCCCGGCCTGCAGCCCCCATCGCGTCGGTTATCCCGCGATCGTTCAGACAGCGCAAAAGCTGGTTAACCAAGTCCGCTTCGTCGACAAAGCGACGTGCCGCTCCACATTGTGCGAGTTCGGTCGCAATCGGCTCAAAGTTGTCCATGTGCGGGCCAAACAGCACGGCACAGCCGAGAATTGCCGGTTCGATCGGGTTCTGGCCGCCGCCGTTAAGGAGCGACTTTCCGATCAGTGTTAGCGGACAAAATCGGTACCAAAGCCCCAGTTCCCCGAAGGTATCCGCCAGATAGACTTGTGTGTCAGCCCTCGCTTCGCGGTGCTGAGAACGACGCACGATTCGCAGTCCCGAAGCGCGCAGTTCTTCCTCGATGGCTGCACCGCGATCGGGGTGGCGGGGCACGATGACCGTCAACAGATCAGGGTAAGTCCGTGCGAGCGCAACGTGCACCCGCGCGGCGAACGCCTCTTCGCCAGGATGAGTGCTGGCCGCCAACCACCGCGGCCGACCGTCGAACGCCCGTTTCCAGTGGGTGAGCTCGGTTTCGTCGACGGGCAATGGTGTCGCGGCGAACTTCAGATTCCCCGCGACCCGGACCTCAGAGCCCCCGAGTGCCCGGAGGCGTTCGCCATCACGTTCGGACTGGGCGAGGCAAAGGTCGAAGCCGGAAACGAGTTCGGCGGCCATCGCCGGCATCCGGCGCCAGCGCTCGAACGACCGCGGGGACATTCGGCCGTTGACCAAGACTCTTGGAACGTTCCGTCGTTTGGCCTCCGTCAACATCGATGGCCAAAACTCCGATTCGATCCACAGCATCAGATCCGGGCGCCAATGGTCCAGGAACCTACGCACAGCACCCGGAATATCCAGTGGGTAGAACTGGTGTCGAGCACACGGCGGAAGCCTTTTTTGAAGGAGCTCCGCCGACGTCACGGTGCCACTGGTGAAAAGAAGATTGACGGACGGATGCTCTCGGGTGATCTGCTCGGCGAATGGCAACGCCGACAGGACCTCGCCGATACTGGCCCCGTGCAACCACACAAGAGCTCCCGGCGGCCTTGGCTGTCCGGCGATCCCGAGACGCTCACACCAGCGATCCGGATGCTCCTTGCCTCGCCGAAGACGGTGACGAAGGACGAGGGGGGCAATCGGGGCTGTGAGGGTCAGGGCCAATCGATAGGCCACAACCCAGGCGGAACCACCGCTCATGCCAGGCCGAGTTCGTACTCGATCGCGCCGCAGAGCATCTGGCCCAGCATGATATGCATCTCCTGGATGCGCGCGGTCGTTCGGGAGGGAACGACCAGGATGGGATCGGCGAGGCCGACGAGATCCCCGCCACCCTTTCCGGTCAACGCAGCTGCCACGATCCCCATGGTCCGCGCCTGCTTGAGCGCCAGGGTCACGTTGGGGCTGCGCCCGGAGGTCGAAATTGCAATGGCGACATCGCCCGCCCTGCCCAACGCTTCGATTTGACGTGCAAAAAGCTGCTCGAAGCCAAGATCGTTGCCAATCGCCGTGAGCGCCGAGGTATCCGTGGTCAGGGCAATTGCTGCGAGCGCACGGCGGTTGTCGATGTAGCGAACGGTCAGTTCGGTCGCGAGGTGCTGCGCATCGGCGGCACTCCCCCCGTTGCCGAAGAACATGAGTTTGCCCCCGGCATGGAGGCATGTGACGCAGACGCTCACAAGTTTGCCGAAGGGGTTCGCCAACGGTCGGACGCCGCGCACCACTGCCTCATGTTCAGCGAGTTCTCGGTCAAAAAAGTCGCCGGTCATCGTCGCCCCGCGTCGTTGCCACCGAGGAACCGGAACCAATCTCGGGTGGCCTCCGCAATCGAGGCGGGCTCCCACACCGGGGCTTCCCGCCAGTAGTCGATATGGCGCAGCAGCTCCGCGACGCCCCGCTCGATCGGGATACGCGGCCGCCAACCGATGGCGCGCGCGATCTTCGAAATGTCGGCGAACGTCATATCGGGTTCACCCGGCCGCTTCGGAATATACGCCGCGGAACCACCGAGCAACTCGACGATACGGTTCACCGATACGGTGGCGCCGCTGCCGACGTTGAATACTTCACCGACAACGCGGCTGCTCGCCGCCGCATAAACCGCCTCCGCCACGTCGGTCACATAGGTAAAATTCCGCGTCTGCGTGCCGTCACCGACAATCGTAAACGGCTTCCCCGCCAGCTTCTGGGCGAGAAAAACGCCGAACATCGCGCCGTAGGTGCCGGACGTGCGGGATCGCGGGCCATAGACGTTGAAGAACCGTAAGGATAGGGCCGGGAGTTTGTAGACCTGGGCCCAATGCAGAACGAGCTCCTCCCCCAAACGTTTGGTGAGCGCGTAAGGGTACTGCGGTCGCATCTCCGCCGATTCCGGCGTCGGATAGGCATCGGGAATGCCATAACACGAAGACGATGCAGCGTAGACCAAGCGTCCAATGCCGGCGGAGTGTGCTGCCCGGAGAAGATTGAACGTGCCATCGACATTGGCTCGGAAATAGCCTTCGGGGTTCTGGATCGATGGCACGATGTCGGCCAACGCCGCCAAGTGGAAAACCCAAGAACCGCTCGTCAGTTCGGCTTGCCAACGCCCGCCCTGGGCAATGTCTGCCTCGACGAGGCGAATGCGATCGTGGACATGGGCGAGATTGGCCGCCCGACCCGTGCTGTGGTTGTCGATGACCACGACATCATGGCCCTTGGCCAGCAACAGGTCGACGAGATGGCTGCCGATGAAACCGCTGCCGCCTGTGACGATCGCTTTCATCGCGCCATGTTTAGGGCGAGTATCGGAGCAAGTCGAGCAGGTAAGCGCCGTACCCGCTCGGCACCAACGGCTGCGCCAGCGCCTCGAGTTGGGCGGCTGTGATGTAGCCCATCCGCCACGCGATCTCCTCCGGACATGCGATCTTCAGCCCCTGCCGAGTCTCTACGACCTCGACGAACTGTTGAGCGTGCAGCAATGCCTGATGAGTCCCGGTGTCCAACCACGCGATGCCGCGCCCTAGCACTTCGACCTTGAGTTGACCAGCGGCGAGGTATTGGGCGTTGACATCCGTTATCTCGAGTTCACCGCGCGCCGAGGGCCGCAAGGACTCGGCGATCGCCACCACGTTGTGATCGTAAAAATACAACCCCGTCACCGCGAGTCGCGACTTGGGTTTGATTGGTTTCTCTTCGATGCTTATGGCTCGACCCGATGCATCGAGCTCGACCACACCGTAGCGCTCCGGATCCCGGACCTGGTACGCGAAGACCGTGGCACCGCCAGCATCCTCGCTGACCCGTTGTAGATGGAGCCGGAGACCGTCGCCGAAATACAGGTTGTCGCCGAGAATCAGCGCCACGGGGCTCCGTCCAACAAACGACCGTCCAAGGAGAAACGCTTGGGCAATCCCAGCGGGCCTGGGTTGAGCAACATATGAAATCTCCAGGCCCCACTGCGTTCCGTCGCCCAGGAGCGCCTGAAACGCGGCTTGGTCACGAGGCGTCGTAATGAGAAGGATTTCCCTGATCCCCGCCATCATCAGGGTGGTCAACGGGTAGTAGATCATCGGCTTGTCATAGACCGGTAGCAGTTGCTTGCTCACCGCAAGCGTTGCCGGATAGAGGCGGCTACCGCTACCACCGGCCAGAATGATGCCGCGGCGCGTCATCGCCGATACCCTGCAGTGACCCCCAATCGACCGCCATCATAGCGATCCCGCGTGACGACACGGCACCACTCCTGGTTGGAGATGTACCATTCCACAGTCATGCGAAGCCCTTGTTCGAAACTTACTTTCGGTCGCCAGCCCAATTCGCGCTCCACCTTCGATGGGTCGATCGCGTAGCGCTGATCGTGTCCCGGACGGTCGGCCACATACTCGATGAGCTGTCTGTGCGGGCGGTGCGTGGATTGCGGAATCAACTCGTCGAGCATGCGGCATACCAGCTCGACGACCTGATTGTTGGTGCGTTCTGCGCGTGCGCCGACGTTGTAGGACTCTCCGGCTCGGCCGCGTTGGAGAATGGCGATTAATGCTTCGGCGTGATCCTCTACGAAGATCCAATCGCGGACGTTGGTACCCGAGCCGTAGATCGGCAGTCGCTCACCCGTCAGTGCACGACCGATGAGGACGGGGATGAGCTTTTCGGGGTACTGCCGCGGCCCATAGTTGTTGCACGTGTTGCTCACGACAACTGGCAAACCGTACGTGTGATGCCAAGCTCTTACGAGGTGATCGGATCCGGCCTTGCTGGCGGAGTAAGGCGAGCGCGGGTCGTAGGTCGAGGCTTCGGTGAACACTCCCTCCGGCCCCAAGCTGCCGAACACTTCATCCGTCGAAACGTGGTGGAAACGGAAACGATCGCGCCGCTCACCCTTCATCTGGCCCCAATAGGCGCGAGCGGCCTCAAGCAACGTGAACGTCCCAAGGACGTTCGTCTCGACTGCAGGTCGCGGTCCGTCGATGGATCGGTCGACGTGGGACTCGGCCGCCAGGTGCATGACTGAGTCGGGTTGGTGCTCATCGAAGACAGCTGCCATTGCCGCCCCGTCGACGATGTCGGCCTGAACGAAGGCGTAGCGCGGGTTCCCCTCGACCTGCGTCAGATTGACCCGATGACCGGCATAGGTCAGCTTATCGACGACGACTACGGCGACGGTCGCCGGGTCGGACAGCATCCGCCGCACGACTGCGGAACCAATGAAGCCAGCGCCGCCTGTGACCAAGACTCTCATCTGAACTGTCGCAATGGAGTACCTCAGTCAGGCCCTAGCACGTTTTCCGGGGCCAATTCGACTGGTCTTTCGCGTATCCGCGCCATACTTCTGCCTGGGTGAGGTGTATCGACCGCTCAAAGCCAAGCGCTGCGTTGGTTCACCGTAGCCGGAACGTGAGCCCCTTGGGAGAATAGCCGCCGAGGTGCGACAGGTTTGACGATTCGATCCTACGTGTTCGACAAGCGGCGGCCGATTGCGCTTGGGGCTCAAGGGCATGTTTCGGCAGAAGGGCATGTTCTCGTTGCCGGAATACTACGGCCGCTCGTTGATAACCTTCCTGACGCATGGGCCAAGTAGGCAGGCGCTGGCCGTCGCTTTTGATCGGGCTCGTGGGTCTTCTCCGCGATCGAATATGTCCGGCGCTCCCGGCAACTGCTGCCAGCCGACGCCGGCGCGGATCTGCCGGATTGAGCCGGTCATTCCACCGCGGCTTGGCATACCGCAACGGGCGCGTCACTGGACGTGCAACCGACTTGGCGCGGTGTGCAAAGACGTAGAAGATTGACAAACGTAGAACGATGACAGTCCGACCCTCCTTCTTCGAGTCAACAAGGTCCCGGCGCATCTGGTGGACTCTCTATTGTGTGCTTTGGTTGTATAGGGCGCTCTATTCGTTTGTCGCGCAGAACGTTGTCTCTGGACTTACTTCGCTCGGCGACTCCTCGCGTTACCAACTTGGATCGGAATTCGAGCTGTCTGGCGCATCGACGTGGACGCTTTCGACGGCCATTGCGGACGGCCTTGGCCTCCTGCTCAACTATGCGACCGGTGGAAGCGCAAGTTTGGCGAATTTCGTCTTCCAGACAATTGCTTTCATGGGGCTCGTAGCATTCCTGCGTCGCGTGGAACCCAGGGGACGTCTTCTGGTTTTCGGACTCTTGATGACACCGTCCTTTACAATTTGGTCTTCTGTGGCAGGCAAGGAAGCCCTCGTCGTCGGTGCACTTGGATTTTGCATAGCGTACCTGATCGAATTGTTCGAGGGGCGGGGTCGCCTGCGACTCGTGTATGTGGTCGCGATTACCACAATCGCCATTTTCAAGGTTCACTACGTACCGGCAGTCGGCCTCATTCTCGTGGGCGGATACCTGCAACGATTTGTACGGCAGCGCGCGCTGTCGGTACTGCTCGGGGCGTTCATTGCGCTCGCTCTTCTCATTGCGCTACAGGACACAGTTGGGAAGCTAGCGCTGCAGATCGTCCCGCATTTCGCCGGACAAAGCGGATCTCGCCCGGCGTTTTGGCACGATCCTAGCGATGTCTTGATCAAGGCACCGGAGGGGATGTTACAAGCGTTTGTTGGCCCGACGTGGCAGGAGACCAGTCAGGGATTTCTCCGCTTAGCCGCGTTTTGGGAGAGCATTGCGCTCATCCTCGTCATGAGCCTTGTCATGCTTCGGAGTGCGCTTCGCGCCCCGCTGTTCAGCTTCTGGATCGCAGCGTTTGGTGTTTTGCTGTTGCTGTTCGCAACCTACCCTCTGGGGATAATGAACGGGGGGTCGGCGATAAGGTATCGTACGAGCTATCTTCCTCTTCTATTTTTCTTGACAGTTGTGTTCATGCGCCTCAACTGGAGGCCGTCGACACGTCGCGAAAACGTCGGCGAGTTCCTGAGCTCGAGACTTGCGTCGACGCAGAGTTCGCAAAAATGAGATAGTGGACGCTGGCAAACTCGGGAAAAAGAGTTGCCAGGCGGTCAAGTCCCTCGATCATCGAATCCGGAAACTGCGTCATCATCGCGTTGGGAAAGGGCTTGAGCAAGACTCCCCCTTGGTGATGACACGCAAGCCCCGCGGTTTCTGCCATCGTCAATAGTGCATCCAAGTCGATTGTACGAGCGCGCAGCAACTTGTCCCGCTCACTCGGCTCGCTGACATTCCGGATAAGACCCATTTCGACCGCGAGAAGGCGGTGCAAGGATTGAGGATTCGCTACCGTAACGTGCAGTTTCCCATGTGGCGCAAGTTGTGTTCGAATTCGCTTCAAGAATTCCGCTGGTTCTTCCAAATTGGCGAGAAGCGCGGTCGCGACGACATGGTCGTAACAACGATCGGTCTCGTAACCTTCTGCGTCACCGAGAACGATCCGCCGAACCGATAGGCCTTTCGATTTGAGAGTGTCCAGGTACTGGGACGAACGATCCAAGCAATCCACGATGGCACCCGCGTTGAGGAGTCGCTCAGTCATCAATCCCGTTGCACAGCCGTATTCGAGCACCTGATCTCCTGGTCGGATCCAAGGAGTCACTCGCCGCGCCACCAGGATCGCGTACCAACGGTCAAAGTCCGTCTCAGGGTCGTAGACCCCTGCGTAATCGAAACCGCTGTTCATCGGTCCATGCTACCCTGCCGCGACGACGCCTCGGAAACAGCTTCGGAAGCTCGATACCCGGACCGTAGGGAGCGAATGCGCAGCGGAAGAGTCGAGTTTCTTGCCGGCAACGGCTTCCTGCTGGTGATCTTGTTCCTTGGGTTGTCGGGAATGGTGGCCTATGGCTTCGCGTTCACGGCAGGTGGCGGCGACAGTGAGAGATACCTGATCGTTGCCAAGAACATCTACCTCCACAACTGCGTTTCCGTCTCGGACCCTAGCACAGGCGAATGCGTACCCCACTGGGGCGGCAATCAGTTCCCGGGCTACCCCCTGGTTCTGGCCGCGATTCTCGCCATCGCCGGCGGCGACCTCTCCACAAACACCCATGACTTTGCGCAAGCAATGGTCGTGGTTCAAGCGACCGCACTGGTCGGAACGGCGATACTCGTGGGCTCCGCGATCTCCAGGGTCACGGCCAATCCCGCTGCAGGCAAAGCGGCTACGCTCATCGTCGCATTGTCCCCGTTACACATCGCGTGGCCCCGCTTCATCCTAACCGAAGCCATTTCGATCGCCCTCACTGCTTGGGTCTTGGCCGAACTGATTCATGCGATCAGGGATGGTCGCTGGCATCTAGTTCGCGTTGGAATCGTTCTCGCCGCAGCATTTTTTGTGCGCTATGACGCCGTGGCCCTGACGATCTGCGTCGCCTTGGCGGTTTTCATAGGAGTCCCGATCAGGCGGGCCCTTTTGCGTGGCGCAGTCGTCGCGCTCGTGTTCTCGTTGCCGATCGCGGTTTGGACGGCCCGCAACGTGATGGTCGGGCTCAGCGTGATGCCGATGCCAGACTATGGTGCTGGAACACACAAAGCTGGGGGGTATTACGGCTGGCTGGCAACCTGGACTTACGACCTTTACGACGGCGCTGCGGCGGCATACCCGGTAGCGAATCGCCGCTATTCGGAGATCGTGGTCCCGACAACCATCTTTCGTTCGCCCGATGAGCAGCTGCTGACGTCCGACTTGCTGCGTCGACTTGGAGATCACGATGGCGCCCCGTTCCCCGATGAATTGGACGCCGCTTTTGCTGAACTCGCGACGGCTCGAAGGTCAGCTGCGCCTTTCTTTCACTTTGTCATGTTGCCGTTGAAGCGGACGCTCTCGATGTGGCTCTCCCCCGGTGCAAGCATCGGGTGGAATGCGGAAGTCGGCCCGGACGTGAGACGTCAGCTTGCCGAAGCCACATGGATTGGCAAAGCGGAGGTTGTCCTTTCGTCGCCTCTCAGCTTCGCCATCAAGGGTGGACTCACCGTCTACCGATTGGTCGTTCTTGTTTTGCTCGTAGCGGTGCTTCTCGGAAAACTCGGTAGTCCGCCGTTACGTCAACTCGCTTCGATCGCCCTCGCCTTTGCAATCGTCAGGACGATGCTAGTGACTGTCTTGGGGCATGACGACCCACGACTGTCACTGCCGCCTTACGTCTTCTTCCAGGTTATTGTGGCTGCCGCCCTTGGCGAGCTCTGGTACCAACGACGTCGGCAGACCACGATCAACGCCGCAACATCGCTCGATCGCAGGCTATGAACCCTGTCCTTGACTATTCCCATGACTACGACCCGGACGCGGATTTCGACCGTTGGTTCACGAAATTCACGGCCGATCGAATTCGGCGTTGGCTACGGCCGCCGGACCGCGTGCTCGAGATGGGTGCGGCGACCGGCCTGATGACCGCGATGATCGCGCCCCTGGTCAACTCGATCACCAGCGTGGAGCGGTCACCGGCCTACGTCGACAAGCTGCGTAGCCGGGGGTTGAGCAACGTCGCCGTTCACCAGGGCGATGCTGAGAATTTCTCGAGTGACGCTACGTTCAATCACGTCGTAGCTACGAGTCTGTTCGGCAATCTCTCCGATCAGCGACGCTTCCTCCGAAACATGAGGCCGCTACTTTCAGGAGGCGGCCTAGTTCACGTCACTGTCAACAATCCCCGTTCCCTTCACCGACTGTTGGCGGTCGAAATGGGTCTAATCGCAAGCTTTCACGATCTCAGCGCCGCGAACGTTCGCCATGGCACGAGACCATTCGACCGCGAAGAAGTCGAGCGCATTGCCGCCTCTGCCGGATTTCAGGTCGTCCATCGGGAAGGGATATTGCTTAAGCCCCTGCCGAACGATGCGATGGCGCGCCTTACCGACCAACTGATCGAAGCGCTCGATCGAATCGCTCACCACCTCGATGAATACGCGGCGATCCAGTACTTTGTGCTCGCCCGAGCGAATGCCGAGGGACCTCCGGAACGATCATCCCCGATGTGTGACCGAAGATGACGCGGGACCCGCGTTTCGACGTGCTTTTCGAACCGATTCGAATTGGCCCGGTTACGGCCAAGAACCGCTTCTATCAGGTTCCCCATTGCAACGGCATGGGCTCCGCTCGAGCCAACGCTCTTGTCCGCTTGCGCGAGATCAAAGCCGAGGGTGGATGGGGAGTCGTATGCACCGAAGAAACGTCTATCGAGCCCGACGTCGACATCTCTCCTTCCGTTGGACTCCAGCTCTGGGACGATGGTGACCTGCCGCTCGCCGCCGCTATCGCGGCCGGCATCCATCGCCATGGCGCACTCGCGGGAGTCGAACTGATGCACTATGGGCCGGTGGCCGCGAATCGGGACTCACGCGGTATCACGATGGGGCCAAGTTGCCTGCCGTTCCCAAGTCGCCTCGACCCGATCCAGCCACGGGCCATCGACCGAGCCGACCTACGGGCCATTCGGGAGAGCCACCGCCGTGCGGCAAAGCTCGCTCAGCGCGCCGGCTTTGACATCATCTACGTCGCCGCCGTGCATGATGCCACGCTTCCGATGCACTTCTTGTCCCGGCGCCACAACGATCGATCGGACGAGTACGGCGGCCCCTTGGAAAATCGAGTCCGGCTGCTAAGAGAGTTGATCGAAGACACAAAAGATGCGGTCGGTGACCGCAGCGCCGTCGCTGTTCGCCTCGCCGTCGACGAACTACTCGGCCCATCCGGAATTTCCTGCGACGGAGAGGGCCGCGATATCGTTGCGATGCTCGCGGAGCTACCGGATCTATGGGACGTCAATCTGAGCAACTGGGCCAACGATTCCCAATCGTCACGGTTCGCGGACGAGGGGTTTCAAGAGCCCTACGTGCGCTTCGTGAAAAGCCTGACGTCCAAACCCGTGGTCGGCGTCGGCTTGTTCACGTCGCCAGACGCCATGGTATCGCAGATAAGACGGGGCGTGCTCGACTTGATCGGGGCCGCCCGGCCCTCCATCGCCGACCCGTTTCTACCCAGGAAGATCGCCGAGGGCCGCCTCGACGACATCCGTGAGTGCATTGGGTGCAACATCTGCGTTGCTGCTCACCGAAGCAGCGTCTCGTTGCGTTGCACGCAGAACCCTACGGCCGGTGAAGAATGGCGACGCGATTGGCACCCGGAGATCATTCGCCGAGATTCGAAAGGGACGGTCCTGATCGTCGGAGGTGGACCGACGGGGCTCGAGTGTGCCCTAACGTTGGGCCGACGCGGCTTCGACGTGACGCTGGCTGAGGCTTCCGACGAGGTGGGCGGTCGCGTAACGCGTGAGGCGCGGCTTCCAGGCCTCGCTCGCTGGAGTCGGGTTCGGGACTATCGGTTGTCCCAGATTCGGCAACAACCGAATGTTGCGGTCTACCCTTCGAGTACCATTGACGCCGACTACGTCCTGGAGGCCGCACCAGAGCGGGTGGTGATCGCAACTGGCGCGCGGTGGCGACGGGACGGGCTAGGACGTTCCTTGCGAGTCGCCCCGCCGGTTAGCCCCGGCGCCCGCATTCTCACTCCCGATGACATCTTTTCTGGCGCAATCGTGACCAGTCCGGTCGTCATCTATGACGACGACCATTACTATTTAGGGGGGGTGCTGGCCGAGAAATTCCGCTCCGAGGGTCATGTCACAATCTTGGTGACCCCGGAAGCGGCTCCGTCTGCGTGGACAGCATGGACATTGGAATTGGGAGCGATCGAGCGACGACTGAAGTTCCTCGGGATCATCATCCATCGCCGCCACCAGTTGAGCTCGATCGCAGACGACTCGGTCCGGGTGACGGATCTAACGACGGCTCGTGAGTTTGCCCTTCAGGCCGCAACCACCGTCCTGGTGACAGCGCGGGTTCCGCGGGTAGAACTCTATGCCACCCTCGACGCCATTCCGGAAGAGAATCGTCCGTTCAAATCGATCACCCGCGCTGGCGATTGCAACGCGCCTGGGACGATTGCCGCGGCGGTCTACGCCGGCCATCGAGTCGCCCGAGAGTTAGCTACAGCGCCGTACCCGGCTCTTCGAGAGCGCATCCGCCTCGAGCGATAGGAGCGAACTCACAGTACACGCTCGATAACCGCCTCGGGTCGACGATTGATGTCATCGTAGATGCGCCAGATGTATTCGCCGATGAGCGCGAGAAGCGCGAGTTGCATTCCACCGACAAATGCGATGAGCGCCACGATCGTCGCAAAACCTGGCACCTCCCGGTCGCCGACGACAGCGGCCATGACCATGAAGAGGGCGTAAACGAACGCCAACACTGCGACGAAAAGGCTGATGCCCCCCAATAGCCGGATCGGAGCCGGCGAGAACACGACCAACGAATCGATAAACAAGATCAACCGCTTCGCGAAAGACCACCGTGACCGCCCGATCTCGCGCGCTGGCCGATCGTAACGGATCACCACCGGTTCATAGCCCAACCAGTAGGCCAGCATATTTCCATTGACGTTTTTTCCTGTGTCGCGGAGCTCGACGGCGAGCGACCTGTCTAGCAGGGCTAGGTCAAAGCCCCGTCTTGGGTAGTGCGGAAACACCATGCGACGGACAAACCAGTAGAACGTCCCGGCAAAGAGGCGTGTCATTGCCGGATCGTCACGCCTGTTTCGTGCGCAAATCACGAATTTCGCGCCATCGAGCCAGTGTCGCACCATGGGAACGATCAGTTCGATGGGATCCTGCAAATCGGCACTTACCGCGATATAGGCGTCGCCGGTCATGTACTTCAAGCCTGCTTTCAGCGCTGCGATCACGCCGAAGTTCCGGCTCAGCTTGATAACGACTGTGGCTGGCCGCTCCGACTTGATGCGACCCAATACATCGAGCGACTGATCTTTCGAGCCGTCGTCGACGAAGATCAGCTCAAGTTCGACGCCAATCTCTCCGAGCGTCTTCTCGGCGTCCCGCAAACGGCGAGCCAGTTCCTCAAGTGTCGGAGCGTTGAAATAGACGGGGACAAGGACCGTCAGTTTTCTCGTCGATCGCGACACAGGACCTCCGAATTATTCTCGCTTGTCATTCGAACACAGCCCCTGCCTTGTTCGACAGGGGCCAGCACCAGCGGTCACAGCCGCTGCCAGCTCACGACGTTGACCAAACTGGGCTCCCCCAGAACGGACCTTTTGAAACGAGCCAAGCCGCTGGCGTCAGCGCCGATGTGAAGCGGTACCGTCCCCAAATCGAGGTGACGAATACCGGTGCGATGGGCACGAACAAAGAGACAATAGGCCAGCAGATTCATCGGGGAGGCGGCGCGCCGCTCAGGTCGATCCCCCCAATACACCACGAGCTCTCGTTGAGGAGCGACACGGTACGTCAAGGCGGCAGCCGAGGGCGTGCCATCTTGCAGCAAAAGAAACGAGCGAACACGATCTGGGAAGCGCGCTTGCATTGCCAACACATAGTCCTCGGAAAGCGTGAGCTCGCGGTCGAGCACCTCGCGATTCTCAACCAAGATCGAATAGGCGAGCTGACGGTCTTCGTCAGTCCGTGCCTCCGCGAGCCGATAATCCTTCGACATTCCACGCAAAAGATGGCGACGCGCCGCCGAACGAAGGCGCCCAACGTAATCCTCGGGCGTCGAGAAGCGGCAAATGTCCAAATGAAAACTAAGGGTCGCCGAGACGACGCGATACCCCGCATTGAGCAGGCTCGCCTGCACCGCTGGTTCGTTGGGCGAATAGGCAGCAGGCTTGCCTCGGACTACGATTTCGCGAACCCCCCGTTCGTGGAGACGGTTCGTCAAAGCCACTACCATTTCTGAAACGACGATTGGATCTTCGCGTTCGCGAACGAAGTCGAAGCCCCCGTAGGGCGCGCTGAATCCCGACGTGAACGTGCCTTCGGCTATGACCCCCGACAACGTCCCGACCGCCCGATCCTCCGCTCCGAACTGCATGGAGCAATACTCCAGGCCCGGACGCCGGTTAACTTCAAAGAACGGTAGGCTATTGAAGAAATTCATGTGCCGCATCGATGGCCGGACGTTTTGGGACGTTGATGGCACCCGAACTTCCTCGCCCGTCTGACGAAAACAAGGGGTGGCTATGAGTTGCCCTCGACCTTCGGGCAGTCTGCGAATCAATTGAGGCTACGAATAGCTAGCGCTAGATTGGGGGTCAACCAAAATGGGCCTATTGGTGCCCAGGAGGTAACCATTGTGAACCGTGACGTCAATTGACGCCGCAAGGTAGCCCTGCCTCGCCCTCGACCCTGGTCTTTGTTCCGACTTTCAACGACCGAGAGCAATTGGCCAAGATTTGCGACTCCATCGCCTCGCTTCCGGGCGTCAATCGCGTACTTATCGTTGACGATGGTTCCGTGCCTCCGGTCACTCGGGAAGGCCTTCCGGTCGGCGTGCGTCTTGTGCGCCTGCCGTCCAACTATGGGATCGGGCTTTGCAACCATGTCGCTATCGACTATTTCCTTTCGGGACGCGCAGACGTTCTTGTTCGGATCGATGCCGATGGCCAGCACCCCACTCACGAGATTCCACGCTTGGCCGAGGCGGTCAGAGGAGACGAGTGCGATCTCGCCATCGGTGTTCGGACGAATGCCGGCGCGGCGACAGGAATCCGTTCGCTCGCCGCCAGAGCTGTGCGGGCCTACATCCGCTTGATTGCCCGACTTCTGACCGACGGCAGGGTCCCAGGGGATATCAACAGTGGGTTCTACGCGATGAACCGATCGGCCGCCGCCACGTTCGCCGAATGGCCCCTGGAGCGCTATCCGGAGCCGGAAATGATGATCATCGCGAGCCTCCGAAAGTTGCGCATTCTCGGCGTACCGATCGAACAGGGTGAGCGGCTGCACGGCCGTTCGACCATCACCGTCGGTCGGGCGTTTCAGTTGCTGCTGCGCTTCAATGCGCTTGCCATAAATTTGCTGATCGACAGGTTGCGTTAGCGTGAAAATCTTCGTGACGATTCTCCTTGCCGCTGGTTTGCTATACTTAGTCCGACGGCGGCTCCTGCATATCGACCTCTCGTTCTTCCTATTGCTGGCGATACTTCTATTGAGCGTGGCGAGCTTGAGCCAATCGTTCATTCTGCTAGCGGCTAGTGTGCTCGAAATCGTGTACGAACCCCTGGCCATCGTTCTACTGGCGCTTTTTGTGCTCCTGTGTTTGGTAACTCTGCTTTCGGTGTACATGAGTCGAGCTGAACAAAGAGATCTCGCCTTGGTACGGCGAGTAGCTGCCCTGGAGTTAGCGGCTCAGGATCGCGACGAATCGCGGTCCTTGTCCCAGTAAGCAGCTTGACAAAGAACGTTCGAGCATTCTTGACGCGTCGACCCTTGGCCGTCGCAATTGCGATTGCCGTAGGCGCACGAATTTTCGTTGCGCTGGCCACAATGCTGTGGCCCGTGCCCAACGAGTTGGGCCAGCCGATCTCGCCACTGCACGCGAATTCGGCCATCGATTTCACGTTCTACCAAGGTTCTCGCGACTATTACGTTGGACTAGCCAGAGAACTATTGGCGATCGCGGAGGCACCTGGTGCTCCAACCACGGAATCCGCCCAACTCGGTTTTGTCTCTGCCCCCGTGATTCCCGCCTTGCTGTTCGTATTCGGCTACGACAAGGGCAATACCCTGCCGCTTTCCAGTCTCTATGTTCTTGCGAGCTGCGCCCTCGTGTCTGGTTGGCTTTGGTGGCTGCATCATCGAGGACTCTCGTTCATATGGCTCTGTTTGTTTTCGCTCCTGCCTACGCCTTTCTGGTTCATGCTGAACGTCAGTTCGGATTTGCCCTTTGCATGTGCGCTCGCTGTGGTTTTCTTCTTGCTGTGCCCCGCAAAAGGCGTTCCAAGGATGTGGGGAGGGTTGCTCGCCGCGATCGTCGCGAGCCTCATCCGTCCAAACGGACTCGTGCTGCTCCTTTTTGTTCTGCTTTTTTGGCTGCAGCGCTCCAGACTGAGAACGGGGCAAGACATAGCTGCAGCGATGATCGCGACGACCCTGGGCATCGCGCTATTCTTGTTTTATCAAGACTACGGCTCAGACTTCTTGGCTTCGCAGACTGACCTCGCATATTTCGGCATTCTGCCCGGCGGCTATGCAGCCGGGCTTTTCCCCGGCCTGCCCGATTTCGTCAATTTTCCCCTTTCTTGGGGCGCGTTCGCTGGAGCCAAACTGCTTTACCTCGTGGGTCTGAGGCCGAGTTGGGCAAACCCCGATTTCTCCGCTGTCGCCCTACGCGCGTTGCCCGGATTCATCATGTTGCCCGGCTTGGTTTACGCCATCATCGCCGGCGACAAGCACATCCGTGTTTTGCTCGGTCTGTACCTTATCCCTTTCCTAATTGGCGTGAGTCAGGAACGCTATCTGCTCGCGGTTCAACCCATCCTTTTCTACTTTGCAGTACGGGCTGTCCGAGACTTGGTATGCGGTCGCAAGCGCCGCCTGATACGACCAAACTCTTAACGCGAAAAATGCCCGCGCCAACGCGGTGACTCAGTTCAGGGAAAGGACCTCCAACCAGGTATCCAATCCCGTACGGTCAGGCTCTTGCTGCAATCGCTCGGCTGCCGCGGCGCCGAGTCTTAAGCGCAAGTCGGATGCGCGTAAGCAGCGTTCCATCGTTTGGGCAAGCGCGAATACGTCCTCCGACGCGACGACCAGGCCCGTGACATCATTTTTGACGAATTCCAACGCACCTTCGCACGTCGAAGTCACGATCACTGGTAGTCCGTGGGCCATCGCTTCAAGGAGGACGTTGGGCGTGCCCTCGTAGCGCGACGGAAGAACGAACAATGCCGCCCCCCGGTAGTATTCCCGAGGGTTCGCTACGCGGCCGACCCAGCGAACCCGGCCCTCAATACCAAGACGAGCTGCCAAGGCTTCCAGCTCTCCAGCGAGCTCACCCTCACCGACGACAGCCAACTTCCAAGAGTGCAACTCCGCAGGGAGGATGGCCCAGGCACGCAACAGGACATCGAAGCCTTTTTGTCTCACGAGGCGACCAATCGCCAGCACGAAGCCGGGATCTGCGCGGCGGTCACCAAGGACCTCCACTATTGGGAGAGGATTTCGGACGAATCTCAGCCGGTGATTGGCGACATATGGCCTCATCCTGTCGATGGCCGTTCTGCTATTGGCTGTTACGATCGCCGCGAATGGATAGGAAACTCGCCTGAGTACCCGCCACATCCTCCCGATCGGTTGACGGGCTGGATCATTGCGCTCCGAAACGACAACTCTATTTCCCATCCCCACAGACGCAATGAGCGTGAGCACGTTCATGGCCGTGAGGAAAGACAGCACGCGGCGGCTCCCCGCCGACCTTAGAGCCGCTCTCAGCGACCGCAGTCGCGCAATGTTGGCGACTGCTGCCGCAATTGGGCCACTGGAAGGGGCAAGACCGCCGATCGAGAACCTCGTGACCGACGATGGCAGCGTGAAAAAGTCCGACTGCGGCTCGCTCAGCGTGACGACGCAAACGCGCCAGCCTTCTGCTGTTAGACCGCCGACGAGCAGACTGAAGACCCGCTGAGCCCCGCCCGCACTCAGGTCGGAGATGACCATCGTCAGATCGTGGCCCTCGGGCGAGGGCGTCACCGGCGAACTTGTGTTTCAGTTTGGTAGGCGACCTCGCTGCCTGGGCCCATTTTTTCGAAGAGCCACCACGTTGTGTTATCCATGGCCGCAGCCCGGCGCCAAAAGAAGCCGTAGTCGACCAGCCGGAGGTCGGGGAAGTTGTCCAGCCAGAAGGCTCCAAAATCTTGCTTGAACAAGAGATCGTTGTGCCCGCGATACTCGATCGATATCGGCTTGTCCGAGAAGTACTCGTTGCAAAGCACGTAGCGACGTGAGACGCGATAGATCTCCTGGCATGCGCGCGGCAACTCGTCGGGCGGCACGTGAATCAAAACCGTGGACGTAAAGACCAGGTCCATCGACCTCGTGTCAAATGGAAGATCTGCGGCCGATCCATCTCGTACGTGATCCAGCGGGACCACATTGTCATCGACAAGGCGTTGGCGGGCGATCGCATTCGGTTCAACCGCGAACAGGTTGGCGGGGCACAGAAGTTTGATGGCCCGCAAATTGAGCCCGATATTCGCCCCTACTTCGAGGATCGAGCGAGGCATTGCGCCGGCAAGCGCTCGAAACGCTTGTGCCCAAGCGAACGTCTTCGCCTGAACGACCTCGGGTGCGACCTCGTTCCGCGCGATATAGGCACTGCCAAAGGCACCACGCCACGTTTCAATCTGCTTGCTCATGCCGAGCCTAGTCGCCTTCTTCCGTTCGGGTCGGGAGTGCGCGGACCATAGCCTATTCTCCGCATTGGCGCAGGCCCTCGAACAGAACCTTCCGTTGCCGGCCAATGGGCCGACCGCGAGGTGTATCCGTTGGGTCGCGCGCCCAAGACTTCCGCGGCGTTCACCGAGCCCCATCCACTCGGTTACGCCGATCCACCCGAACGATCACGCCCAGCAGTTTGGCGCGCCCCACCAGCTCACCAGCCCGGATGCCCAAGTCCGCGAATTCCCGTCGATCTTGACGCGGAAGGGCCAGTCCCTTATCGGTCTACGAGAAACGCGGCGCCCGTCAGGTCACCCGAATGGCGGAGCTTGATTGCGTTGGCCGCAGATTGGCCTTCAGAAAAACAGACAGAGATCATCGTGATCCAGTCGCTTGATGGGATGTCCATCCTTGTCACCGGCGCGACAGGCTCGTTCGGACGTTCGTTTGTCCGAACGTTGACCCGACAGCATGCACCGGCACGTATTGCCGTGTTTTCGCGTGATGAAGCCAAGCAGTACGAGATGCAGCAGGATCCGGAGCTTCGCGACGACCGCCGGATCCGATATTTCATCGGCGACGTTCGAGATGCGGAGCGCCTGGAGCTGGCGATGCGGGAAGTCGATCTGGTTGTTCATGCTGCGGCACTCAAACAAGTACCAACCGCCGAATACAACCCTTTCGAGTGTATTCATACGAACGTCTTCGGTGCCGAGAACGTCGTACGAGCCGCGATCAGGAACCGGGTCCAGAGGGTGCTTGCCCTATCGACTGACAAGGCGGCCAATCCGATCAATCTCTACGGCGCCAGCAAACTTGCTTCCGACAAGATATTCATTGCGGCCAACAATCTGAGTGGTCGGGTTGGAACCAGGTTTTCCGTCGTACGGTACGGAAATGTCATAGGTTCACGCGGTAGCGTCATTCCGTTCTTCCGTCAGTTGATCGCTCGGGGCACCGATCACCTCCCTATCACCGATCCGCGCATGACTCGATTTTGGCTCACCTTGCAACAAGGCGTTGACTTTGTCGTACGCTGTGTTCGCGAAATGCAAGGTGGTGAGATTTTCGTCCCCAAAATCCCAAGCATGAAGGTGATCGACGTTGCCCGGGCGATCGCGCCATCGTTACCTCTCAAGACCATCGGGATTCGTCCCGGCGAGAAGTTGCACGAAGTGATGATCACCGAGGACGATAGTCGTTACACCTACGATATGGGGGATCGCTTCGTCATCGAGCCGGCGTTTGCGCTTTGGTCACGGGACCGCGTTGCCCCGGCCAGCGCCAAACTGGTTGCTCCCGAATTCTGCTACTCTAGTGAGACCAATGATCAATGGCTGACCAACCAACAGCTGCTGTCAATCCTCGACACCGGTTCGTAGCGGCTCCATCAAGTTGAGACCAACACTCCTAGTCACCGGGTCCAGCGGGCTGTTGGGCCGGGCTATTGCGGAAGACTTGGAAACATACTTCGTCTGCCGGCATGCAGCCAGCAGTGCCCCGGCCTCCGGTGAATCGTACCTCGCCGTCGACCTGACGGAAAAAGGTTCGGTCAACGATCTCGTGAAGCGCTGTCGGCCCGATGTCATCCTTCATTTGGCCGCATTGGCCGATGTCGATGCTTGCGAGGCAGATCCTACTCGCGCCTACCGACTAAACGTCGACGCTACACGAAACCTCGTATCGGCCGCCGGTGACGCCAAAATCATCTATGTGTCGAGCGACCACGTCTATGACGGTGCCGGTGCCAATCGAGAGGCCGATGTCCGACCGACGAACGTGTATGCGTTGACCAAGCTTTGGGGAGAAGACATCGCGCTGTCAGCCAACGCCGCTGCCCTACGACTCAATTTTTTTTGTTTGGGTACGGAAAAGAAGGAGGGGTTTGCGGGATGGCTCACTCGATCGTTTCGGTCGAAACAGCCTCTGCGCCTTTTCGGTGATGTCTTCTTCAACCCGATCTATGCGGGCTTCTTGCCGGGGATTCTGGCAAGAGTCGTCGAGCGGTGGCAGCGGGGGACGTTCAACGTGGGCTATCACGGCCCGGGGGTGAGTAAGGCGGAATTCGCCATGAGACTTGCCGCGCGCCTTGGCCTTTCGACCGAGACTTGCGTGGTTGCCAGCGTTGGCGACGCCCAGCTCAAGACCTACAGACCTCGCGGCATGGCGATGAACGTAGAGTTCTTCGAGCACGCTTTCGGGATGCGCCTTCCGACCTTGGACCGTTGCCTCGACTCGTTCTGCGATGATTGGCGTGCCTGGAACGACTCCGACCTGCTTAGGCTGTCTGACGATCCGCGATGACCGGTCAATCGAGTTCGAAAAATGAAGCCCTCGGATCGCAGATGCACGCGCTCGCGCGGCGCCTCTTTCCAATCTGCCGCTCGATCACGGGAGATGGTGTGCGGCAAACACTCTCTATCCTAAGGGAACACCTCCCGACGCTGGAGATTACCGAGGTCCCGAGTGGGACGAAGGTCTTCGACTGGACGATTCCCGACGAGTGGAATCTCAGGGAGGCTTGGATCTCCGGGCCGGACGGCCGAAAGATTGTCGACACCGCAACCAACAACCTCCATGTCGTTAGCTACTCGGTTCCCGTTCGCCGCCGCCTCTCCCTCGACGAACTTCAGCGACACTTGCACTCCAAGCCCGAGTTGCCAGACGCAATTCCATACGTCACCTCGTACTATTCGCGGAATTGGGGGTTTTGCCTTTCCCAACGGCAGCGCGATGCCCTCCTGCCCGGCGACTACGAGGTCTGTATAGACGCCTCGCTTACAAGCGGCAGCCTGACCTACGGCGAATTCAGGCTCCCAGGCACTCGAGACAAAGAGATTCTTTTGTCGACCTACGTTTGCCACCCGTCGATGGCAAACAACGAGCTTTCGGGGCCCATTGTCGCGACGTTTATCGCGAAATGGTTGATGTCGCTTCAGCGCCGGGGTTTCGGATACCGGCTCGTTTTTGTGCCGGAGACGATAGGCACACTCGCGTTCTTGAGCCGGAGCCTTGACGAACTGAAGAGACAGGTCGCAGCAGGCTTCGTCCTCACCTGTATTGGCGATGAGCGGGCATATTCGTATTTGGCTTCGCGACGAGGCAATACGCTCGCTGACCGCGCCGCCCGCCACTCCCTGAAACATTTGGTCGGTAGCTTTAACACCTATGACTACCTCGATCGAGCCAGCGATGAGCGACAATACGGCTTCCCGACCGTCGACCTTCCGGTCTGCTCATTGATGCGCTCGAAGTACGGCACCTATCCCGAGTACCACACCTCACTCGACAACCTCGATCTGGTCACCCCTCTTGGACTCGAAGGCGGTTTTCGGATCGTTAAGCACGCGATCGAGTGCCTCGAGGCAAATCAAACCTATCGCGCCACCACCGTCGGAGAGCCGCAGCTCGGGCGCTACGGGCTATATCCGAGTCTTGGCGGTGCACAGGCAAGCGAACAAGTCCGCGTGATGCTCAATCTGCTGGCCTATTCGGACGGCGAGATCGACCTCTTGGCGATCGCCGATTTGATTGCGCGGCCCCTGCCGAGTCTCCTCCCCGCTGTGCGAAAACTCGTTTCCGCTGGTTTGTTGGCACCCAGCGATGGCCATACGGAAAGATGAGAAGCCGCGAGTTCTCACCACCGACGAGACATAGGACGCTCGATGCCACTACGGTCGGTCGGACTCTCGCGACTGATGTTGTCAGCTACCAGAGGCTCGGCTTTGGTTCGACGGCTCGACCTCCCCCTTGGCCTATTCCCGAAGACGACTTCCTAGGTTTTTGCGGCACGGTCTACCAAGCCTTCAAGGAGGCTGTTGACGGTCTCGCGGGCAGCGACCAAGACTTGTTCTTGGCTGATGTGCGCATACTGGATGTCTTAATCCAGATCGGCCACTCGTCGGCGACCGCCCGCAAGGCCGAAGAATACGGCCTCACCTTAGACGTCGGGCCGCACGCGGCCACCTACTATCGGCCTGATTGGGGGCATCTCGCGATTCAACATCGGGTGGCGCTCGCCCGCGGATCGTCGATACGTTCTCGCGTCCGCAGGATCAAGCGGCGCATTGGCGCCAACCCAGGAGTCCCCCTGCTTCGCAGACTCATTGGCCAGACTGGACCAACCGCGCTAGTGGTCGGGCACCTTTCTCCAATGCTAGAAGCTTACTCAGTTCGACAAGGCTGGTTCGTTGATAATTTGGATTTTGCCACCCTTTGGATGGACCACGACGATCGGCCGTTGCCGCCGTCGCTGCTCGACGCAATCGATACTTGCGCCGCCAAGATCGTCCGTGCCTGTGGCGACCTGGGCGGAGAGATATCGATCGACGACCTCAAATACGCCTGGATCAAGCGCCTGCAAACCCTTGCTGGATTGACCGCCGGTATCCAAGAAACCGTTCGCCCGGCTGGAGTTCTCTTGGGAGCCGGAGCCCCACCCTTCTATCGTGTCTTGGCACTAGCGAACAAGCGAAGGGGTGTTCCTGTAATTGGTACACAGCATGGCCACAACGCAGGCCACATCGTCAACGACATCATCTGTTACAACGACTACGCAGTCTGCACCGAGTATCTGTGTGAATCGACAGCTGCGATGCACTCGGCGATTGATCGCGCCGAAATCGCCGTGGTGCCCAAGGTTCGCGAGATCACTTTCTCGGTGATCCCCAATCGATGGAATAATTTGCGTTCTCGCTCTGCGACGACGAGGAAGAAGACCACGGGCAAAACCGCGATGATTGTTGGCTACAACCACTCGTTTCGACGGGCCCCGACAGATGTGGCTCTGTTCTTCAGTCCACGCCTCGATGTGGAATTGAGAATGGCGAAGGTTCTTATGTCTAACGGTTACGACGTCATCTACAAGGCTCACCCCGAGGCACCAAACGAGGTTGATGCCATCATGAGATCCTCATGCCAGCGCGTGGTTCGGCAGCCATTCATTCACATCATCGATGAAAGTGACCTGCTGATCTTCAGCTATGTTTCGACAACCACTTTCGGTGAGGCCCTCATGACCGAAACGCCAATCGTGGTGCTCGAAATAGAAGGGCAATGCTGGAATGCATCGGAGCGCGTATCCCTCGATTCGCGTTGCGCATGGGTCAAAGCGAGATTGACCAATGGACTTGAAATCGTGTTCGACCCAGCCGATCTGGCGAACGCAGCTATGGAAGCCCCGATGCGTCGTTCAGACGAATATGCCCGGCGCTACTTGATACCAGCGGGGGACATCCGATGAGACCGAGGGATGCCGCGCGGATTCTGATACTGACGGAATCAAAGAGCTAACCAAGACATGCTGCCAGTCCCCGGCCTCGAGGTTTTTCGCGGCTCTTCAGAAGGCGACGATTGGAGCTTGCTTGTAACGAGTTCTCTCCAGGGAACGGTGTTCCAAGATGGCCGGCTTCTTAAGTATCACGATCTCGTATCCGACATATGGTTCGTCGCCCGAAATGGTGAGATCAAGGCCGGTGTGGCGGTACTGCGTCGAGCGGGGAATGTGCTGCCGGGAATGCCGTTCGCCTACTACCAGGGCGTGATGTTTAGTCCCGATGTTGACGGGCTACCGATTCCCCGCAAATCGTTTTGGCTATTGACCCTGACCAACCTGTTGCTCGAAACGCTGACCCGTGAATATGGCCAACTGCACTTTGGCCTTCACCATTCGATTACGGATATCAGGGGCTTCGATTGGTTCAACTACGGGAGACCAGGCCAACGCCGGTGTACCATCACGCCTCGCTATACGGCCCTACTCGATTGCTCAGAGTTGCGCAGCGTAGAGGCGGTTCTCAAAGCTGGGCGAAAGGACCGTCGGCAAGACCTGAGAAGGGCGCAACAGGAAGGTCTCACGGTAAGCTCCGGAAATGATGTCGATCTTCTCTTAAGGCTGTACTCGGCGATGTTCGAGCGCCAGGGAACTCTGGTTTCCGCTGACCACCGGCGGGCTCTCCGAGCGATGGCGACGGCGGCCGTGACCGAAAGTATCGGGGAAATACTATTTGTCACCGATCGAGATCGTGAGCCGGTCGCAGCGCAGCTTGCGCTGTACGACTCTCGTAGCGGCCACGCTGTGGCTAATGCGTCCATCGATGACGGTCGCCTCGCGGGGGCTGCGACTATGGCGTGCGTCGCTTTTGTCAATCGGGTCTTCGACAAGAAACTCCAGTGGGCGGACTTCAACGGTGCGAACTCGCCCGCGCGGGCCGACTTCAAGCACAGTCTTGGTGCATCGCCTCGACTGTTCTTTGACATTCACCTATGAGGCACTGCTCCAAGGCGGCCCCATGAAAGATCGATTGGAACGAGTATTGTTGTGTTGATCAGACGTGAGATTACCCGGTACTGGCCGAGCCGCCATCGTGGCAAGACGGCAGTCGTCAAGCTTCTCGTTGCTGCACGTGCCTATAGGTTGCTGGCCATCGTCTTCGCACGTGCTACAAAAGAGCGTACGCCTGACGGACGCCAGGTTAGTCGCTGGCGGCATCAGCAGGGCCGTCCAACGGTGCTCGCCCTGTTGGGCGAGAGTTTTCGTGGCGACCCAGAAATTCTTGCGGCCGATGGCAGGTTGCGTGTCCTGGAATTGTCGGCAGAATGGCTTCGCCGTCTCGTCTATTGCTTCTACGACCGCCGAACGTCTTGGCGCCAGATCGTCAACCCGGACGGGGACTCGAAGCAGCTACGCTCCAAATCCCGGTATCGTTCCTTTCTCGCCGCTTTCTTGCCGATCTTGTATCGGCGCATAGGAGCCGACTGCGTCATCAGTCCGCACATCCATTTTGGGTTAGACTTCGACTGGGGTGCTGTGTCCCAGGAACTTAGGGTTCCATACGTCGTTTTGCATCGTGAGAATCTCTACGCGTCCCCGGCATTGCTCAAAAGAATCCGAGAGCGGCTCTCGCTGCTCAAGTTTTCGTTCGAGGGGGATTCGATTGTCGTCCACAATGAGATCGCGAGACGACACCTCATCGAATGTGGTGTAGCGCCTGCGGATCGTGTGGTCACGCTGGGCGCTATCCGGATGGATCGTTTTCTCCGTCGAATTGCGGCACTACCGGACAATGAAGCACCCCATCGACGACTGACGTTCTTTCCGTTCAACCTTGTCGGTGGGACAGGCGGCACGTTTCCCCCGGATATGGCGCGCGACTATTTCGATCGGGTCGCCGTGACAATCACCCGCTTCGCTATGAACAACTCCGGGATCGAAGTTGTGATCAAACCGAAATCAGATGCAGAAGATGAATGGCGTCGGAACTTTCGTTTGGCATTGACCGCCGCATCCATCGACCCAAAGACGATTCCAAATCTCGTAATTTCGAGCAAACCGGACGCTCAAAATCTGATCCTCAGAAGCGATGTCGTGGTCGGGATAAACTCCACAACGCTGATCGAAGCCGGCGTTGCGCGGCGCTACGTCATTGTCCCCCACTTCGACGAAGTCCGAACCGAGTACTATGATCAGCGCATCCTATATCGTGACGCGTTCGAAGGGCTATTGGTGGCACGATCTCCGGAAGAGCTGACGACCTTGATGCAGACCGGACTAGACACGAGAAGACTCCCGGAGCCCTACTACTCCGCTTACCGAGCGCTATTCGAGAAATACGTTTCACCCTTAACGCCAACGGCTCAAGACGAGTACGTTGCCCACTTCAGTTCAGTGATCAGGGGTTCGCGAGGGAAGAACGGGTGATATCCTCATCCTGAACGGGGACATTGCGCGCATCGGGAGGCTCGAGGTGCGGCAGAGTTATAGGAGGCAGGACGCCCCGGGCGTCATGATCAATCGTGCCCATCTCGTGAGCATTACGTAGAATGCCCTTCATATGGCGCAACTTCGCTAGACACCGGACAGAATGAAAAAGCTCAGGAAGTTATTCGTTTCTTTGCTCCCCGGCGTGGTCGAACGTCCGTTACGCGAGGTCCATCGACTTTGGCCTTACGCCATAGAATGGGGGATACCGGCAATCCTTCGTAGATACCGACTTGCCTCCCCTAGACGAATTCGCATCGAGCCAGCAAGTGCGTGCAACCTTCGTTGCACCCATTGCCCAACCGGTGCGGCTGCTGTCGCCGGAACGCCCAATAAGGACATCATGGATGCAACGCTCTTCGATAGGATTATTGGCCAGATCACCCCAATCAAGAGCATCAAGCACGCCGCGTTCTACTTCAGTGGAGAACCTCTTCTGAACCCTCGCCTTGCCGAGATGCTCTCCCGCACAAAGAAAGAGACGAGCGTCGAAAGAACAGATTTTCACACCAACGGCATGTTGTTGACCGAACAAGCATGCAGAAAGCTCTCGGAGTCCGAAGTCGACACCATCATTGTTTCGATCGATGGCGACACTCCGCTGGAAAACGATGCCATCCGAATCAGAAGCAACTATTTCAAGGTTCGAGAGAACGTCCTTCGCGCGAGAAAGATTCTCGACAAGACTCGTATCTTGATCCACAACATTCGAATCCCATCCCGGGCGGAACTTGGCTCACGACCGCAGGTACCGAAATTTCTTGCCGATGATTTCGGTCCTGGCACGATTCATTCCGGGCATGCCATGCGCTGGCCTGGGCTGACCGCTGAAAGTGCAACTCAACAGGGGCTTGAGATCTCGACCGCTGAGGGCCATGCCACCAAGGCAGGCCTCGGATTGTGCACAATGCCGTTCAATGAAATCGTTGTCCGGGCCAATGGGGAAGTTACTGCTTGCTGCTATGACATCACCGGCGAACTGAGGATGGGCAACATCCGTACCAGCGATCTGCTTGAGATATGGAACAACTCGAAATATCGCTCCTTGCGACAAGCCATTGCAACCTTCGGTGTAACGAAACCGCTCCCCGACACTTGCCGAAAGTGTCAGATTTATTCGAAAGAAGTGCTCGTGCGCGCAAGCCGCAAGCCCGATCGACAAGCTATGCCGGTCGCCCTCGCTGGTGCGCTGCCGGATGGATATCTCGGAAAGAGCTAGGTGCACCGTCAAACAGCGCCGGTCTGGTTGAAACAGGACGTGACGCCTGACACCAACAGTGGAACGCACAGGTTGTCGGCGGTGAAATTGAACGCCGCATGAAGCATCTAGTCCTTTGCGGAACCTACCGCTCGGGTACGACGATTTTGCAGAAGACGATCGACCGGCATCCGCTGTGTTCTGTCGTTCATCAACCCGCCCTTCCCCTCTTCCTGGGCCTCAGGCGCTTGCTGCATGATGGCGGATTTCTGGCGTCAAACCCCTCGGACCCAATGGGCATTTCTTTCCTGCGTGACCGAGATGACCATTGGCCATCAGAGCTTGCAATCGGTCGATATGACGTCGCGAAGATCGCCAACGAACTCATCGAGCTTCAGCAACGACTGCGAGCGGCAGGCGAGGAAGATGCTCTGCCGGTCACTTTCGATGAACTGGTGACAAAGCGACTGACCGGTTCAACCCCGTCACAACTGCTTGATTCGTTGTTTGGGATATTGGCCGAATATCGCCGTGCGCCGGCGGGATCGTGGGTTGGACTCAAAGAGGTCTATGTCGAAGAACTGTTGGCGCCACTGGTAGCCACCGATCGGACGCTTCGTATTGTTCACATTATTCGCGATCCACGCGGTGTTCTGGCCTCGAGGAACTACCCGATTGGAGCATCCCGGAACCCGGATGGCCTCCATCCACTTCTTTTCGTAGGTCGTATGTGGACTACGGCCGCACAGTATAGGCGCGAACTGAAGGCTCGATTCGCCGATCGAGTGTTGCTGCTTTCCTTCGAAGAAATGGTGGCAGACACCCCGAAAACTCTGGCGCGCGTGTCCTCATTTCTCGAGATCGGCGACGAGTTCTGGTCAACCGGGCCATCAGAATTTATGACAGAACAAGGCGGACGATGGCGGGGAAACTCAAGTCACCCAGGGCAGAGTCCGGCTTCGCAAACGTGGAGAAGCGTGCTGCCTGTCGAGGCTTTGGGGGCAATAGAATGGATCTGCCGGCATGAGATGACGTCCGAGGGCTACGAATTGTCGATGAGCTCTGAGCAAGCACTGAACGCATTTCTCGACTACCAAGAAGACGCTAACCGACTGGTGCCATGGACCAGGCGGCCGGGATTGATGATTGACGACCGCATTAAGAAAGAGCTCTCTGGGCGCGCGAACTCGGTACACCCAACCGATCACCCGGCCCACTGGTTATCGCGACCAGCGAATCCTTGAGGCGGGGCGGTGACCGGAGACCAAGGGAATAGCCCTTCCGCCGCCCAGTCCGACCACTGGGAGCGCCAGATTTATGGCCGTGGACGACAGCTCAATCGTTACCCCTATCAGGGGGTGGTCGCCGCAGTCATGAGACGCTTTGCCGATGCAAATTGGGTCGAGCGGCGATCCATTCGCATCCTCGATGTAGGTTGCGGTGCTGGCAATACCGTTTGGTTTCTAGCACGTGAAGGATTCTCAGCGCACGGTATCGACGGCTCGCCAACGGCAATCGATCATGCACGGAAGCTTCTGGCCGGAGAAGGCTACGACGCCGATTTTCGGGTCGGGAGGCTAGATGCCCTTCCTTGGCCGACTAGCTCGTTCCAAGCTGTCATCGACCGGGCCGCGGTCTCACACAACGCCCGCTCCATTGTCGAAAGGGCGATCGAAGAAATTGCGAGGGTGTTGGATAGAGGCGGCCTCCTCTATAGCCACATGTTTAGCACCGCTGACACCCATGTTTCCGGCGGCCACCCCCTCGGAGACGGTAGCTACAACCACTTTCGTGGCACACCATACGACGAGGAAGGGACGATGTTCTTCGTGTCGCCGCGCGACATCGAGGCTTTGTTCGGCGAATATTTCGCCATCGTCGACCTTCAGCACGTCCTGAGGCGCGATGCGCTCGGAGGCACTGTACGTGCTAGCTGGGAAATCACCGCGACGAGGAACAACAAAATGTCCCCTCAACCCACGCAACCGGATGGTGGTTGAAAAGATCAAATGACCCAAATCGATGACGACTACGATCGCAACGGGTATGCGGTCTTTCGGGGCCTTTTGTCCAACGACTCGATTTCCGACATCTTCGATCAGATCGAAAGAGTGTTTGACACCTCTTTGAGTGCCATCGGGGAAAGGATAACTGACCACGCCGGAGTCGATGCGAAGTACTTGCAGCTAAAGACGAGGCACCCGGAGATCAAAGCGTACTGCTACAACGTCCTCGGCATGCTCCATGGCGTACGACATGCGCTATCCAACGAAACCGTTCTCGCATTTGGCCGAAAGCTCTATGGCACGCCACTTCTTGCTGGGTACATGCAGGTGCGAATCGACGACCCCAGCGACGACCGTCTCCTCCCTATGCACCAGGAACTTGAGTTGATGTCGTTGATGAATCTAAACATCTGGATTCCGCTAACCGATACCGGGGGAAATCGTGGAGGACTCCGCGTCGTCCCGGGTTCACACCGATCGGGGCTGCACGTCCACCATCGGGTCGAGGAACCACAAAACTACTGGTCCCTTCCCCTTTCATTGATCGACGAAGAGAGAGTTGTCACATTGGACTTGGCGGCGGGCGATGCCTTGGTGTTTCATCCGTTCCTTTTTCATGGATCTGTGCCCAATTCCAGTTCCACCATACGCTGGACATTGGTGGGGCGTTGGAGCGAACTCAATCACGTCCCTTATCTTCGCAGCGCTCGGGCTTCCATGTCCATGGACCGCAACCCGGATCCGACCGCTCCGGGCAATCAGTTTGTGCGCCAGTATCTTGCGACGTCGAAGTAAGACTGAGCGGTAGGACTCTTCGCGGGCAAGGGGAACGCAAATGGCCGCATCGATTCGAATAGGTCGTCATGAGGTTGGTGACACTTCGCCCACCTATTTCATCGCCGACATTGCTGCGAACCATGACGGAGACATCGAACGCGCCAAGGATTTGATCCGCCTTTGCGCAAGCGCGGGTGCCAATGCCGCAAAGTTTCAGAATTTTCGCGCTGAGACGATCGTCTCGGGGAAGGGGTTCCGAGATCTCGGAGAGCAACAGTCCCACCAAGCCAAATGGGAAAAGTCCGTCGAGGAGGTCTATCGCGCTGCATCAATACCGCAGGATTGGAGCCCGATACTCAAGGAAACGTGCGATGATGCAGGAATCGACTATTTTACCGCGCCTTACGACCTCGACCTCCTCGATGACCTTTCAAAGCATGTGTGTGCGTGGAAGGTTGGATCCGGTGACATCACTTGGCATGCCAGCATTGAAGCGATGGCTCGAACCGGAAAACCGATATTGCTTGCGACAGGCGCATCAGAAATGCATGAAGTCCGGTCCGCGGTCGAGATCGTGCGCCGATGGACACAAGACATCGTCCTAATGCAATGCAACACGAACTACACGGCCGCGCTGGAGAATTTTCGGCACGTCGCCCTCAACGTCCTAAAGACTTACGCCCGCGAGTTCGAAGGCTTGGTCCTCGGCCTCTCAGACCATACTCCTGGTCATGCCACGGTCCTCGGTGCGGTCGCGTTGGGCGCGAGAGCGATCGAGAAGCACTTCACAGATGATCTCTCCAGAAAAGGGCCGGACCACGCCTTCTCGATGGATCCTAGGTCATGGCAAGAAATGGTCGACCGCACACGCGAACTCGAACAAGCCCTGGGCACCGACGAAAAAAGAGTCATGGAGAATGAACGGGAAACTGTCGTCCTACAGCGCCGAGCTATTCGAGCCCGTCGTCCACTGCCGGAGGGCCATCGGATAGTCGAACGCGACCTGATCGTACTTCGCCCATGCCCAAGAGACGCTTTGCCGCCTTACCGCATCGGTGAGCTAATCGGCAGAGTGACGCGACGCAGCGTTGCCGAGGGCAGTTGCGTATTGTTGCGCGACGTTGAATAGCGTCATCGTTATACCGGCACTCAACGAAGCGGAGACGATTGGTCGGGTCGTAGGTTCGCTCATTGCATTTGGTCGACCGATCGTAGTTGATGATGGTTCTACCGATGCGACAGGCGCGCTCGCGGAGTCGGCTGGTGCCTTGGTGGTACGCCACCCCAGTAACCGCGGCTATGACGCCGCCCTGCAGTCGGGCTTCGAGAAAGCCGAGGCCCTAGGTGCTGACATCGTCGTCACGTTCGATGCCGATGGACAGCATCAACCAACGGCTGTGCCCAGTCTACTGGCTATCTTGCTTAGCGGCGAGGCCGATCTCGTGATTGGCGAAAGACCTGCAGCGGCGCGGACCGCCGAGTACTTGTTCAATCAGTACGCGCGATGGCGTCATGGCGTTCCCGATATTCTCTGCGGCCTCAAGGGATACAACACGGCGTTATACCGAAAACACGGTTGCTTCGACCGCTACCGTCTGATCGGCACGGAACTTGCGTCGGCGAGCTTGGCCGCCGGTGCACGTCATCGCCTTATCAACGTTCCGGTATCTCAGCGTTCGGGAGCCCCACGCTTTGGCCGTCGCTTGCGTGCCAATGCACGAATCTTGAGAGCTCTTGCAATTACGGTTTGGTTCGACCTGGTCGGTTGGCGTCACGCAAGAAGCCCATCATGGACCGACCGCGCCTGAGACTCGCGTCTCGGAGCCTTTTCGAAAAGGGTTGGCAGGCGATCGCCATCGGGGATCGCTGGCGACAGTACAAAGACTCCACGATAACCGGATGCGGACCGTGCAGCGGCTTTGCGATGCCCCGAGTAGATGGCTCGGTTTTGGTAAGACCTAGATGAATTGAAAAATGGGATGAACGAACGTTCCGGATCGAGAGTCGTCATCGTTACCCAGGCTCGAGTGGGCTCGACCCGATTGCCGGGAAAGGTGATGAAGGTCTCGGCGGGAAAGTCGCTTCTCGGCCATCACTTGGAACGTATAGCGCGCTCTCGACTTGCTGATGCCGTCGTCGTCGCTACGACGGACAAGGATGACGACTTGCCGATTGTCGAACTATCTCGGGCGATGGGGCTAGAGGTGTTTCGCGGCCCGGAGAAAGATGTCTTGGCTCGCTATGTTGGCGCGGCTCGACACTCTGACGCTGATATTGTCGTTCGCGTCACTTCAGATTGCCCCTTGATCGACCCTGCCGTTATCGATCGGACCATCGAAGCGTTTCTAGGGCGCCGAGCCGATGTCGACTATGTGAGCAATCGGTTGATCCCGACCTATCCCCGGGGGATGGATACCGAGGTTCTGCCGCGTAGCGTGCTCGAATTGGCCCACGCCGAAGCCAGCAATCCCGAGGATCGTGAACATGTGACTCTCTTTGTGTGGCGCCAGCCAAGCCGCTTTCGTCTGCACAACGTCGCCTATTCATCGGATCAAAGTCGGCACCGTTGGACCGTTGATACGGCCGCGGACTTTGAGCTCATCGATCGGATGCTGCTGGTTCTGCACAAGGAGCGGCCCTGGTTCAACTTGGAGGACTGCCTCGAATGCCTGCGGCAAAACCCCGCATGGATTGCGATCAATGCTCACGTGGAACAGAAACCTATTTCGATCGCCCGAGAATGAGATCAGTATTCGTCGGCTTTGGAACGCCTGTTTCGTCTTGATCGCGATCCGGATATCGACATGAGTCAACTGGCAAATATCCTGTCCAACGACAAGCTGATCCCATCTGCGGCGCTGAACCGCCTAGGCCTTCAACTGGCGCGAATTTGCGCGGCCCGCACTCTCTTGCACGTGCGTCGCATGCGAGATCGATCAACGAAAGAGACCCCCACTCGTCAATTGATAGAGCAGGGCTACTGCACGATCCCCAATTTTCTGAGCGAACGCGACCTTGCATTGGTTCGGCGAGAATTCGACGCAGCGCAACAGCGGCTGCGGGAACAAAGAATATTACCCCTACTCGATCGTGTAAGAACCGTTGTTCACTCGGAAACGATCAGCGGGAACGAGAGTATTTATCCAGAAACGACGCGTTCAGTCTTGCGTGACGAACGATTCGTGAGAATCGTCATGGCCCACGAGGGCCAAACAGAGGAAACGCTGTATCGTCGCGGTATGTTCAAGGCGCGGTTTGAGCGCGCCCTGTTACACGACGGCGGTCCTACCGCTGCCTATACCGAAGATACGAATAGTGACCTGCATTCGGATACGTTCTATTCGATCACCAAGGCATATTTGTACCTGCGGCCAACGGATGCGGATAGCGCTGCCTTTGTCTTCGTCCCCAAGTCCCATCGCCTTCATCCGCGCCGGCTCCTGTTCGAGTATTCGAACAGCGTTGGCATAGGACAGCGCGCGCCGCGCATCACCGATGTCGATCTCGAGAAGTGGGGCCTGAGGAAGGTGACTCTGAGCTGCGACGCCAATACGCTTATGATTGCGAACACCTTTGGTTGGCACGCTAGGGGGATATTCTCCCCAGGGCACGAGCGCCACTCCGTATTTGTCGAATATCGTTCGAATGCCCTGCGACTCTGATACCCGCACCGCCACCATGTCGTTTGCGACCCGACGTCGTTCCGCGAGCATCTAGTAGGATTCAATCTACGGTGACGTCAACCGCCTCGGAAATTGTTCCTCGCCGAACGTGGGCGATGGTGTCGCTGATAGCTAGGCGCTACCCGTTTCACGCCGTCGCCACAGTCTTGGCCCTGCTGTTGAGCGGACTACTTGAGGGAGTCGGCCTCGCGGTCTTGTTGCCACTCCTCACCTTGTTCGTCCGGGGAACCGACGAAATACGGTCCGATGATGTGATCACCCAATCTGTAACAGAGGCCCTGTCGTTCGTTTCCGTTGCGCCAACCCTGGAGGTTATGATCGCCCTGTTTGTCTTGACGATGTTGGTGAAGGCGCTTTTCTCGATATCGTCGACCTTCGTCGTGGCCCACACCGGTCAACTGGTGGTGGCGGATATGCGAAAGCGGCTGAGCGACGGCATCCTCTCGGCAAGGTGGGATCTCTTGATCGACATGCCGGCTGGACGAATCGCCTCGGCCATGGGAACCGAGGCGGGACGCGGTGGAAACGGCTACGTTGCATCGAGCAAGTTTGCCGCGTCAGTGATCCGCGTCGTCATCTTGACTGGCGTGGCCCTGATGATCTCCTGGCAAGTTACGACCGCCGGAATTCTATTTGGGGGGCTCATCAGCCTAGTTCTCTTCGGCTACATTCGAAAAACTCGAAGAGTTGGAGCCGAGCAAACCACGGTTCAGAATGCCCTCATGACTCGCTTAGTTGATGGTCTCGCCTCTATGAAACCGGCCAAGATCATGAACGGCACGCGGTACCTCGGCGACTTGATCACGGCCGACATCGTCGCTCTTGAGAAGGTGCGACGGAGATTGACGATCCTTCTACTCACATTGCCTCAAGTTACTGAACCGCTGGTCGCGATCGCTTTGGCCGGTGGCGCCTATTATCTGCTCACCCTGGGCGGTACGCCGCTTGAAACCTTGATGACGCTCGGCGTCATATTTTCGCGAGCCATCGCGTCAGTTACGGGCATCCAAGGCAATATCCAGACTGTCGTAGCATCCGAGGGAGGGTTCTGGTTTGTGGAAGGAATGACACAAACGACTGCTGAGCGCCGAGAAGCCAGCGGAGGACAGGCGCGAGCATCCTTGACCGATGCAATCACCTTCGACCGCGTTTCCTTCGGACACTCGGAGAAAGATGTCCTAACCCTGGTGACCGCGCGCATTCCTGCTCGACAAATCACCGTCATTGTCGGCCCCTCCGGCACCGGAAAGACCACTTTGATCGACTTGATTGTCGGGCTCTACTGGCCAAAGGCCGGCCGCGTCTTGATAGATGACAAAGATCTCGCGACGATTGCTCTCGCCGACTGGCGCAACCACATCGGCTATGTTCCCCAAGAGCCCGTCCTCCTAAACGACACCATCCGAGCCAACATGACGCTTGGCCGATCCAACATCAGCGAAGACGATATCACCAGTGCACTGGCGACTGCGGGGGCAGATCAGTTCGTTTCGGCGCTACCCGAAGGACTCAATACTGTGGTCGGCGAACGCGGCGGAAGACTATCGGGTGGTCAACGCCAACGTCTCGTGCTGGCGCGCGCTTTGGCGCGCCGGCCCGCCCTCCTCATCCTTGATGAAGCAACGGCCTCATTGGATTCAGCCACTGCGCGGGATCTCATCAAACGGCTCTCGGTCATTGCCCATTCCACAACAGTGATTGCAATTAGCCACCAACCGGAGGTGATCCGAATCGCTGATCAAGTTCTTTTCCTTGAGAACGGTTCTTTGCGGCCGCCCGACGCGCCAGATAGAGCGACGGCCGCGGAGGCGCGGGTATAACGGCGTGGACAAAGCTACCAACTCGAGGGCCCATGACACGTTCTCCATTTGCGGGCGCAACATCGGATCCGGCCATCCGCCCTTCCTCATCGCCGAGATCGCCCAAGCGCACGATGGATCGCTGGGAATGGCACATGCCTTCGTGGACGCCGCCGCTGAAGCGGGAGCTGACGCGGTCAAGTTCCAGACGCACATAGCCACCGCCGAGTCGACACTGGACGAGCCTTTTCGCGTGCGATTTAGTCGCCAAGATCAGACCCGCTATGACTATTGGAGACGAATGGAGTTTTCTCCCGAGCATTGGTTGGGTCTTTCCGATCATGCTCGAGAGCGAAATCTGGTTTTCTTGAGCAGCGCGTTCTCGGTCGAAGCTATCGAGCTGCTGGAGAAAATTGGTGTCCCTGCATGGAAGGTCGGCTCCGGGGAATTTTCATCGTCCTACCTTATCGAGGCAATGACCGCGACAAAGCTGCCAATAATCTTTTCCACTGGAATGTGTACATACGAGGACGTCAGCCGAGCCGTTCATCGGATCGTCGGCAGCGGTAGTGCCATCGCCCTCCTGCAGTGTACTAGCAAGTATCCGACCCCGTTGACTGAGGTCGGACTGAACGTCATGAATGAGTATCGTCGGCGCTTCGGGTGTCCAGTGGGGCTTTCAGATCATTCCGGTACTATCTGGCCGGGGATCGCCACGATCATGCGGGGGTTCGACCTCGTCGAAGCCCACCTAACTCTCGATCGTCGTATGTTTGGCCCTGACACCACGTCTTCTTTGACGATCGCCGAGTTTCGGCGATTGTCGGAAGCTCGATCCAGCATCTGGACGATGGACGCGAATCCGATCGACAAGGACTCGATGGCTCGCGAGCTGTCAACGATGCGTTCGACTTTCACCAAGAGCGTCGCGCCATCACGCGAATTGTCTGCCGGCACAGTCCTTACCGCCGAGATGTTGACGATGAAGAAACCCGGGGGCGGTATTCCGGAGTCCGATTTGCCACGCCTCGTTGGCAAACGCCTTCGCCGATCCGTTAACGAACTTCGAATACTCACGTGGGATGATGTCCAATCGGATTCCTAGCGTGACCCATTCGGTGCCGAACTTGAGACGTGTTGGAAAGCAACAACGAAGATGAGCCATTCGACGGGGAGTCGGCGCAAAATTTGCGTCGTCGTCAATAGCCGCGCGAACTACGGCCGGATCAAGACGGTCTTGCGATCGATCACCGAGCATCCGAGACTCGAACTTCAGCTTGTGATCGGGGCATCTGCGCTGCTTTGGCGATTCGGAAACGTCAGCGAGGTGATCGCCCGCGATGGGTTTTCGCCCGTTGCGACGGTTTATTCCATTGTCGAGGGGGAAACCCCAACGACAATGGCCAAGTCGACAGGGTTGGCCATCATGGAGCTTGCAACCACTTTTGAGAACATTCGACCCGACGTAGTGCTGACCGTGGCTGACCGATTCGAGACGATCGCCACCGCAATTGCGGGCGCCTACATGAATATACCGGTTGCTCATACCCAGGGAGGGGAGGTCACGGGGTCGATCGATGAGAGTGTACGGCATGCTGTTACTAAGCTTGCACACATTCATTTTCCCGCAACCGCGCTAGCAGCGGAGAACCTGGTGCGGATGGGCGAAGAGCGGGCAACCGTCCACCTCACCGGCTGCCCATCAATTGATGTCCTGGCTGCGCTTGACCTATCCCTGCGCGCCGATTTCTTCAGCGGTGGAAAGGGCGTTGGCGCAACGATTGACCCCAGCCGCCGCTATGTCGTCGTGCTCCAGCACCCGGTAACCACCGAGTACGGCAACGGCCTAAAACAAATCCGCGAGACTCTGTCTGCGGTGCTTCGCATCGGCCTTCAAGCGATATGGTTATGGCCCAATGTTGATGCGGGCTCGGATGACATCTCCAAAGGGCTCCGCCAATTTCGCGAACAGCACCCTTCGGCGCCGATTCATTTCTACCGCAACTTCTCGGTCGAAGACTACGCACGTCTGATTTATCACGCGTCTTGCCTCGTCGGGAATTCATCCAGCGCGCTCCGCGAAGGGTCGTTCTTGGGCGTGCCAGCCGTAAACATCGGGACGCGCCAGGCTGGGCGCGAACGAGATGAGAATGTCAGGGACGTAGGGTACGAAGCCAGGGACATCGAGAGGGCCGTTCACTTTCAGATCGATCACGGCCGCTACCGCCGGTCGACACGATTCGGAGACGGCCACGCGGGCAAGCGAATCGCCGACCTACTCGCTACCTCGACCTTTCAGGTTCAGAAGCGCCTCTCCTTCGGAGATCACGTGTGATCGAAGTTGCGTACATCGGCGCAACTGCAGGATTCGTCGCCGTAAAAGACGTTCTCAACGTGCGGGCAAAGATCAAACACGTGCCGGCTACGGAAATTGCGGTCGCCAACGCACTAACCACCGCTAACGCCCTGATCGACGCCTCTATGAAAGTTCGGCTGACTGCCGAGGTCCTTACGCGAGCAAAGCAGTTGCGCATCATTTCGACTGCAACCACAGGGTCAGATCACATCGATCATTCGGCGGCGGCAAGCAACGGGATTGTTGTTCTAACGTTGCGCGAAGATAGACCGTTGCTGAATAACCTCACCCCCGCGGCCGAATTGAGCTGGGCTCTGGTTCTCGCTTGCGCTCGCCGCCTCGTGCCAGCGATAGCGCATGTTCGATCTGGATCTTGGGTACGCGAAGACTTTCCTGGCTTGATGCTCAACGGTCGCGTTCTTGGGCTGATTGGTTGCGGCAGGATTGGGCAGTGGATGGCTCGATATGGCCGGGCGTTTGGCATGACCGTCCTTGGTACGGACCCGTATATCGAACCTTGGCCCGCCGACGTCGAGCGCGGGACTTTGGAGGAAGTCCTAGCCCGCTCAGATGTCGTGTCAATCCACGTCCATTTGAGCGAGTCGACACGCGGCCTCCTGGGCGCGAGCCAGTTCGCGGCGATGAAGCCCACCGCCATCCTGATCAATACTTCTCGGGGTGCCGTCGTGGATGAACTCGCGTTGCTAGATGCGCTCAAGACGGGGAAGTTGGCTGCGGCTGCCGTTGATGTTCTCGACGGCGAGCCTGACATCGCCGATCACCCGCTGGTGAATTACGCGAGGCATCACGACAATCTTCTTATCACGCCCCATTGCGGTGGCTTTAGCCCCGATGCCGTGGCGCGGGTTTGCGCAAGAGCCGCGGAAAAGGTCGCTCATCACCTTGGTCTTTCAACGCCGTGAGCATCGCGCGTCTAGCAGATGAAATTGCCTCGGCAGGGTTGAAGCATGTTTTTGGAATTCCCGGCAGTGGTTCAACGCTTTCGTTGATCGACGCATTGAGTCGCCGGGGCGTCAACTTCCGTACGACACATTTCGAGGGAACCGCCGCAATAATGGCGGGTACACTGGGCAGGTTGACCGAAATCCCTGGTGTGGCAGTTGCCATCAAAGGTCCCGGTCTTGCCAACATGGTGCCCGGGCTTGCGGCTTGCTGTCTTGAAGGCTTCCCGATGGTCGCCGTGGCGGAAGCATACGCGGCGGAACAGCCAACCAATACGGTACACAAGTGGCTGGACCATAAGGGCCTCGTTATGGCGGTCAGCAAGGGAATTCGATCGTTGTCCGAGGATGGACCAAGCTATCGGGCGATGGCACGCTGGGCTGCAACGGAACCGCCCGGCCCCGTCGTCTTCCAACTCGCCCCGAAGCCACCGAAGAGCGAGCTGCCCCCACCTTTCGAACCAGAAACTTCGTCCCGAGATAGGGCCGGACTTGAGTTGGTCGAGCGCGCGAAGCGGCCCGTAGTGGTCGCCGGAGCGCTAGCGTTGCGACGTGGGTGGGGCCCGGAACTGGCTGCGCTCAACGTCCCAGTTTTCACAACGGCTTCGGCCAAAGGCCTGATTGACGAGCGCCTAAAGCATGCCGCCGGCGTTTATACAGGAGTCGGACTGGAGCTTGTTCCCGAAGCAACAATCTTGTCCGCTGCGGACTTGGTCGTCGGACTCGGCCTGCGCGCGAATGAACTCTTAAACTACGGGCGCTTCCCCTGTTCATCAATCGGTGTCGACGATATCCCGGCGGCATGCTCGAAAATCCCGTTCGATCATCGGCTCGAACCAAACTCCGTTCAGTTGGTATTCGAATCGCTACGAGCACGGTCTTGGGGGTTGGAAGAGCTCAGTCGCCATCGCGCCGCTCTCAAACGCCGATTCGACGCGGAACCCTTTCTGCCAGGGCCGGCATGCGCGGCCATCCAAAATCGATTCGGCAGCAACGTACGGCTTGTCGTCGATACTGGCTACTTTTGCACGATTGCAGAACATGCCTGGCAAGCCACGGGGCCAAACACCTACCTGGGTTCGGGTTCAGGACGAGACATGGGTGTTGGACTACCGATGGCACTTGCTGCTGCTCTTGTTGATTCAACAGTTCCCACCGTGTTGCTGATCGGCGACGGCGGTATCGGAATGTATTGGGCCGACATTGAAATAGCTGTATCCGCTCGCCTACCGATAGCAATCATTTTGATGAGCGACGGCGGGTTCGGTTCGATTCGTGTGAGAGCGATTCGAGATGGGTTGGACCAGCGTAGCCTCCTGTTTCCCCATCGGGACTGGCTCCGGTATGCCGAAGGTTTTGGCCTCCCGACTAGGCACGTTACCTCACACGAGTCTTTCTCGAGGGCTCTACACAGTTGGAAGGCAACCGAGCCGCTTTTCGTTCGCGCGGACTTCGATCCTAACGCCTATCAAACGATGGTCACCGGAATACGCTAGATGCATGGCCCTCATATCTTGATCGTCGGAAGTGGTAGCGTTGGAAGACGTCACGCGAGAAACCTCGCGACGCTTGGCTGTCGAATTTCTTGCGTCGACCCGAGGGCCGATCGACGCGCTGAACTGTCGAGCGAGGTTCCAACGGTCGCGGGTCACCCGCACGTGTCGGAGGCGTTGGCCACTCACCACGACTTAACCGGCGTGGTGATTGGGTCGCCACCAGTGTTTCATGTTGACCAAGCGACAGAAGCCTTGCAGCGCGGAATCCCCGTCCTGCTGGAGAAACCAATCTCGCCGGAGCTGCAGGGTGCCGTCCGCTTGGAGCGCTTGACCGAAACCGGCCTAGCGCCGCTTCTATTGGGCTACACTTGGCGTTGGTGGGAGCCGCTCCGCAAGGCGCGCGATTTGATTGAGGCCAACACTATCGGGACGCTCCGCCACGTACGTATGGTCATCTCAGCTCATCTCGCCGACTGGCATCCATGGGAACGCTACCAAGACTTCTTCATGTCGAGCAAGGCGTTGGGGGGCGGGGCTCTTTTGGACGAGAGTCATTGGATTGACGTTATGCTTTGGCTGTTCGGAAGACCATCTTGGGTGCATGCCGACGTCGCCAAGCTCGGCCAACTTGAGATCGACGTCGACGACAATGTCGACATGTCGGTCGGTTACCGAAACGGGCTTCGAGTTGCGCTTCACCTCGATATTCTTGGTCGACCACACGAGAAGACCATTACGTTCCTGGGTGATCATGGGACGTTGATTTGGCGCGAGAATCCGAACCGAATTTCCGTAAGCACCGAGACAGCACCGGGGTGGAAGGACAAGGACTTTTGCTGCGAGCGCAATGACATGTTCTTGGCCGTTGCTAGGGAGTTTCTTGACGTCTGTGCTCGAAGAACATCGCCAACATGCACGGCATCCGATGGGCGGCGTGTGCTTGAGATCATCGAAGCAGCTCGTACGAGCAGCTCCGAGGGTCGTCGTGTGTCGTTAGAGGGTGTCCAACTAGAATGACGATTGCAGGGAAGTCGATCCTCGCCGTCGTGCCGGCACGCGGAGGCTCTAAGGGAATCCCTGGAAAAAACCTGAGAACCGTCGGCGGAACAAGTCTAGTTGGGCGCGCTGCACGGTTCGCGCGGGCCCTCCCGTGGGTGGATGCCGCCCTCATATCCACCGACGACGAGATGATCGCCGAAGAGGCGAGACGTCATGGTCTCGACGACTTTTTTCGCAGGCCACCCGAACTTGCAGGAGACTATGCAACCTCCGTGGCGATGTGGCAGCACGCTTGGCGGGCAGCTGAGTGCCACTATGGTCGGATATTTGACGTTTCAATATTGCTTGAGCCGACAAGTCCGCTTCGCATTTCGCACGACGCAGAAAGGACAGTTCGAGCAGTTGCCGTCGACGGTCACGCTGCGGCGGCGACTATCTCCCGCACACCGGCACACTTCACTCCGCAGAAGACGCTCTTGGTGGCGGACGATGGTCGGATCCGTTTCTACGTCGCCGATGGAACACAGTTTTCCAACCGTCATCTGATCCCCGCCTACTATCACCGTAACGGGCTATGCTATGCGGTCGAGCGCACCCACTTGCTGGAACATGGGCAAATCATCGATAGATCATGCCAAGCCATCATCGTGGATCGCCCAGTAGTGAATATTGACGACGTCCATGACCTCCATTTCGCAGAATGGTTGTTCCGCTCCGGTGACTCCGCTTCCGCCGATACGGCCTCGACGGACTGAAACGCGTGCGGCGACCTACTGTTGGGCCCAAATTTGGTCCAATGAAAAAGTTACCTGCTGGTGCACCTCCCCCCACCGGGGGTGAGGTGTGAAATCCTTTCAGCGCCAATACGTTCGCCTTGATCGATTCTGAGGATGGCCCCGCAGTGGCCGAGCGAAAATGTCGAATGTTGCAGTGTCTCTTGGCGCCCCCCTTCAACTACGCCGATCACGGGACGCCCCCTGGGAAAGGGAGAACTCACGCTCCTCGATCCAGTTCAGCGGCCCGACGGATCGCCGATGCACCTCAGCAAGGCGTAAGGCGTACTGGATCGTTGTTGGCGCCGACCGGCGTTCGGAAGCGCGCAGAAATCTATTCGCGCGCGAGCCCGTGCCATCGCGGACCCAAGCGAAATTGTTCAGGCGGGTTGCTGATCTTCGCTACGCCGGAAGGGTTCTTACCCCCTACTGGCGGCCGGCGACAAGTGACGTACGACTCCGTGGAAACCCCTATGATGAGGTCTTGTTTCGGGATAGCGATCAGTCCGACGGGAGGGTCGCCCTCATGGCGAAGGCCTACGATACGATAGGATGCAGGGAATGAAAACTTTCAGCTTCGATGAATTGTTCATATACGACCTGGCCAACAACCATCAAGGGGACCTCGCCCACGCTCAACAGATCATCGGCGCAGTGGGAAGCGTCAGTCGTGCCGCCAAGGTTCGGGGAGCGCTAAAGTTCCAGTTTCGGCAACTCGATTCCTTCATTCATCCGGATTATCGAACTCGCACCGACCTGAAGTTCATCAAGCGATTTTCCGAAACCCGGCTGTCAATGGATGATTTTCGGTCGTTGGCCAAATCGGTTAAAGACGCCGGTCTGCTGACCATGTGCACGCCATTCGACGAGGAATCTGTCGATGTCATCGAAAACATGGACCTGGACATCATCAAGGTCGCAAGTTGCTCCGCGGATGACCGGCCATTGCTCGAACGAGTCGCCCAGAGCCGAAAGCCAGTCGTCGTGTCCACCGCGGGTTTGCGCATTGCCGAAATCGACTGGTTGGTAAATTTCCTCGAGGCAGAGAAGGTCGACTTCGCGCTGATGCATTGCGTCTCGATTTACCCGACACCCGACGAGCTTCTGCAACTCAACCAGATTTCCGCGATGGTCAACCGATATCGGAGCGTCCCGATCGGTTGGTCAACCCACGAGGACCCGAACAACGTCGACGCCGTCAAGATCGCCCTTGCAAAAGGGGCTCGCCTCTTTGAGCGTCACGTTGGCATTGGTAACGACCGCTACACGCTGAACGGTTACTCGTCCACGCCCGCCCAAATCGAAACATGGCTTGCCTCCCACGCGAAAGCAAAGACCATGCTTGGGGCCCCCGACCGACCGCCTTCCTCACCGGAAGAACGACGGACCCTGCTTGAGTTGAAGCGAGGGGTCTTTCTGAAGCAGGCTACGACAAAGGGTCAAGTACTGACCCGTGACGACGTGTTCTTCGCAATGCCGGTTTCGGACGGCCAACTGATCAGCGGAAGCTGGCGCGAAGGATTGGTCGCCGATAAGGATTACCCGGCGTTGGCCCCGTTGCCCGGCGGGCTGTCGCTTCCAACCGTGTCCGACGATCAGCTGATCTATCAAATCATGCTGCAGGTTCGCGGCATGCTCAACCAGGCAAACGTCCACATCAACGCCGATGCCTCGATCGAAATCTCCCACCACTACGGCCTCAAGCGATTTCGCGAATATGGCGCCGTGATTATCACTTGCATCAATCGCGAATACGCGAAGAAACTGGTCGTCCAGCTTCCCCGACAGCAGCATCCGTACCACTTCCACAAAAGGAAAGAAGAAACCTTCCAACTCATCGATGGAGACCTCGAAATCGTCAAGAACGGCTTCCACCTCTCCCTTACGCCCGGCGACACATTCCTGGTTGAACCAGAAAGCTGGCACAAGTTCCACACCCTGACCGGCGCCATCATTGAAGAGATATCGACGACGCACTACAACAACGACTCCTTCTATGAAGATCCTGCAATCGCCCGTTTGGAGCGCTCGAAGCGAAAGACCAACGTCGATAACTGGACGAACTACTTTCGCCGTCGACATGCGCTATAAGGCGGTCGTTTTCGACTTTGATGGTACCCTGGTCGATTCCAACGACATCAAACGGCAGGGTTTCTTCGATCTGTTTCCACGAACGCCAGAACATGCCTCATGCGTCGAAGAGGCGTTGGCCAACGCAAATGACAACGACACCCGCTACCAGACGATCCCGAGAATGATCGAGCACATGCGCGGGAAGAGCCTGCCTCTCGCCTCAGCCGACGTTTCCTACTACGTCAAAGCCTACGATCGAGCCATGATCAAAAAGATATCGCACTGCCCGGAATTGGAAGGCGCTACACAAGTCATCATGAGTGCAAGCCAGTCTGCAACGCTCTTCGTGAGCTCCAACACCCCTGAAACCTCTTTGCTCAAGATTCTGCGCGCACGTGGTTGGAGTAAGTACATCACGCGTGCCTACGGTTACCCGCGTTCGAAACCCGAGACCTTGGCGACGATCTTGGCCGAGACCGCGCTTCCAGGCGCCAGCGTTGCGGTAGTTGGGGATGGCGAGTCGGACGAAAACGCTGCCCGAAGGAACTGTTGCGCTTTCTTTCGCGTCGACAGCGGAACCGCCCTTTTGCGCATCGCCGCCGGTTGGACTTTGGAGTTGTCGTGAATTCGCGACCGACCACGACCGATGCGCTCCGGTGCGTTGGCCTCGTAGGTAACCCATGGTACCGGCACTTTTACCCACAGCTAGGGCGAGAACTGAAAAGCCGCTTCGGCAGCCGCCTCGTTCTTTTTGCTTCTTCCCGGGAGGCGGCGAACCTCTTCCGCACATGCGCACCAGACGATCTCTACGACACGATCGAAGTGATACCCTCGCTCGTGACGATGCCGATCCCCATGGTCGAGGATCGCGCGATGACGGTTGCGGCGGCGCGACGAAACGAAGAGAACTACGGCGTGACGTACAATTGGATGGCCGTCCCCGACCGCCTTTACGGGAAGGGTTATGCCCTTGGCGGCTTCTACCACCCGAGATCCCGACACTCAGAGGGCGCCGACTACTGGCAACTCTTGGAAGCCTATAACCAGCAGGTAGGCCTCTGGGCAACGGCTCTTCAGACGCTTCAAATCACGGCCTTGGTCGAGGCCAACCTCCTGCAGGGAACCGTTGCCGAACGGCATGGAATTTTGGTCAGGAACTTTATTCCCGCACGCCACAAGAACCTCTACTACTGGACCGATACGTTCGGCTTCTGTGAGCTGGCCGCCGCGAAATATCACTCGGGCGCCCCCCTCAATCCAGACGAACAACTCGCCGGCGTCCCGTTTCAGGGAGCCTTGTTCAACGATGAGGCCCGCCGACGCTTTAGAATCTCCGGCATGATGAGGGATATCCTTGCCCATACTCGCAACTACGTCCAATGGCACCTCACGGGCTACCACAAGTCGGATCTATATCGCTACCGAGACATGGTCGCCCTCGCGATCCGGCGCGTCCGGAGCTTTCGACAGGTCACGGGGCGTTGTACGACGAAGCTCAGCGATTTGGCCGGGCAACGGTTCGTCTTCTTCGCGCTACATGTGGAACCGGAAATTTGGTTCCAAGGACGGTCCCCGGAGTGGACCTATCAACTCGCAACGATCGTCTCGCTTTCACGGGACCTTCCTGCTGGAGTGCGTCTCGCAGTAAAAGAGCATCATCCAGCAGTCGGGCGACGGCCCGATCGCTTCTACGATCAAATCAAGACATTGAAGAATGTCGTACTCCTCGACATCGAGGAAAAGGGACAAGAGATCATCAAGCAAGCCAGCGCGGTAGCGACGATCTGCGGCACGGCGGGCCACGAGGGCGCGATCCTCGGCAAGCGGGTTGTTTGTTTTGGGCGCCACAACTTGTTCCGAATATTGCCAAACTCTAGAACGATAACTCGCGAGGAAGACCTTCGCGGGGCGCTGCAGTGGGCCCTGGAGTTGGAGCAACCCCACGATGGCGAGCGCAGAGCAGGAGAACGGTTCCTCGGCGCGGTGGTATCATCGAGTTTCGACATGCGGGAATTTACCGTTCGGAATCTCATGGGCTACGGTGATGACACAGCAGCCCGAGCTTGTGATCGACTGGCGGAGTCGCTGGAACCTGCGTTGGCCAGCCTTGCGGAGCGAGCCAAGAACGCGCAACTCGCGCAGAGCCCCGCATGAGCCGATATTTGGCGCTCATTCCAGCCCGTGGTGGCTCAAAGGGCGTGCCGGGCAAGAACATTCGCCTCATCGCCGGGCGGCCGCTCGTTGCATGGACGATCGAGCAGGCCCGTCAGTCGTCAGCAATCGATCGGGTGGTCGTTTCAACCGATTCGCCGGAAATTTCTGACGTTGCCCGTAACTGGGGCGCTGATGTGCCGTTCATGAGGCCGGCTTCCCTGGCGACCGATCAAGCCAGTACAGAATCGGCGATGATTCATGCGGTGGAGGAACTTGCGACCGCGGGATACAAGCCCGACGCGATCGTTCTGCTGCAAGCAACGTCGCCGATACGACGACCGGGCACGATTGATCGCGCTATCGCCGAATTCGAACGACAAAGCGCGGATTCAATCCTAAGCGTTTGCCAGAACAACCACTTTTTTTGGCGATATCCTCACGCTCCTGAAGCTCTTTATGACTACCACCGTCGACCACGGCGCCAGGACATCGCACCTCAAGATCGCTGGTGGCGGGAGACGGGGTCGCTCTATGTCACGAAAACCGATCTCCTTCTTGCCACGAAAAATCGGCTCGGCGGCAAGATAGGACTGTTCGAGATGGAAGAAGACGAGTCCTACGAGATCGACTCGTTGACGGATTTCCAAGTATTGGAAGCGCTCATTCAAAGGGTCCTCGGATCCGGCCCCGGGTTGCCCTCGCCAAGCCCACAATGAGAAGCCGGTTATTGGTTTTCTCTTGCGACTGACACTCGCGCCCAATATCTAAGAGCACATGTTCCGGAGGGCCAATGTCGACTTTCAGGGTTCTTTTCATCTACCCCAACCAGCGCGCGGAGAGCCTTGTCCCGCCGGCAATCGCGATCTTCTCCAAGTTGCTCAAGCAGCGCGGGATCGAGGTCGCCCTCTTCGACACATCGTTCTATGATATTGATGCTGACGACTACTCCGACATTCAGCGCGGCCCCAGTTCTGAGCAGATCGTTTCCAAACTTCTGCTGACCAGGCCCTACGAATCTCGCGCCGATTCCTTTCGCAAGCACCGGAGCGCAGTCGACGACCTCGTTGCCAAGGTCGAGAGTTTTAGCCCCAATCTCATCGCTGTCACGACGACGGAAAGTACGTTTCTCCTCGCGGTTCACCTTCTGCGATCCGTCCGATATGCGAAAATACCGACCATTGTGGGAGGCGTCTTTTGTACGTTTGCCCCCGAACGCGCCATCGGCTTCGATGAGATCGACATGATCTGTGTCGGCGAGGGCGAGAATGCCATCGTCGACCTATGCGAGCGGATGCAGTCGGGCAAGGACTACTCGACAGTGACGAATCTCTGGGTCAAGACCAGGAACGGGATTGTCAAGAATAGCGTGACCTACCCTGTCGACGTCGATGCCGTCCCAATGCCCGATTGGCAGATTTTCGAGGACGCCCGTTTCTATCGGCCAATGTACGGCAAGATATACAAGATGGCCCCGATCGAGACGCATCGCGGTTGCCCCTATACCTGTACATTTTGCAATTCACCGTCCCAGAACGCCCTCTATGCCGAAACCACTGGATCCTCATTCTTCCGAAAGCGTTCCCTCGAAAAGGTCTACGAAGACCTGATCTACTTCCGAGACGAGGTGAAGGGTGAGTACGTGTACTTTTGGGCGGACACGTTCTTTGCCTATTCAGCAAAGGAATTCGATGCATTTTGCGAGATGTACTCGAGTGTCAAACTCCCGTTCTGGTGTCAGACCCGTCCTGAAACCGTGACGCACGAACGCATCAAGAAGCTCAAAGACGTTGGCCTCCACCTAATCGCCTTCGGCATGGAACACGGGAATGAGCGGTTCAGGGCCGAGGTCGTAGATCGGCGGTACAAAAACAGCTTAGCGATCGATGCTCTCAAGATCCCGCGCGATCACGGGATCCCATTCTCGGTCAACAACATTATTGGATTTCCCGACGAAACGCGTGAATTGTCGTTCGACACAATCGAGATTAATCGCGCGATGAACCCCGACCAGATGAGTTGTTCGATCCTCCAGCCGTACTTTGGCACGGCCCTTCGCCGTCGAGCGGTATCGCGCGGGTACCTCAATCCTGATGTAATTTGCCCCGCGAACTCCGACGACACCTTGATGACCATGCCGTTTTATACTCGAGAAGAAATGAAGGGAATGAGGCGTACGTTTGCCATGTACGTCAAGTTTCCAAAGTCACGCTGGTCAGAGATATCGATCGCGGAGAAGCTGACACCAGAGGGCGATGCAAAGTGGGAGCAGCTGGCCACCGAGTTTCAAGCCACCTTTTTCGCGACACCGAATACGGACATCACCCGACAAGGCAATCCCCAGCCCGACGCGTCGACCCGGATCCGCGAGGGAGCCGTGTCACAACACAAGATGTCATAGAAGCGCGCTGTCCTCCCGACCTTTGCCTGAGAGGATGTCGTTCGTAGGGTTTACCGCTTCGGTTGGAGAAGCCGACCGTAGAGCGAGGTCACGGATTCCGTGTGGTGTTCGACCCCGTAGCGACGTGCCGCCTCATCAAGCGCCGTGTTTCGTATCGCTTGGGCGAGGACAGCATCTCGAAGAATCGACACTACGGCTGCACTCATGGCCACAACATCATCTACGGGAACGAGCAATCCCGTTCGACCATCGTCGACAATTTCCTCGTGCCCTCCGGATCTCGTTGCAACGACCGGCGTACCGACCAGCATAGCCTCGACCAACGTCCTTCCGAAGCCTTCCCGTACCGCTGGCGCGAGCATCACGTCGCAGCCGGCCATCCACTTTTCAGAAGGAAAGCGGAAACCTGCAAGACAAACGCGCTGACGGAGGTCTCTGGCCTCGACATACTCCCTGATAGAAACACCAAGCGGTGATCGGGCGTCCCCAAACATGACACCAACCACGGGCTCAGGAACAAGTTTTCCAATGCTCTCGATTACCTTCACGAACGTAAGCGGCCGTTTCAGTTCGCGCATATTCCCAAAGAAACCAACTACTTTGGTGCCTTGTTGAAGACCAAATTCGCGGCACATGACCGCGTGCGCTTCCTGGCGGTCTACTGGTCCCGACGCTAAGAATGGGTTCTCTACGATCAAAGTCTTGGCACGGATTTCTGGGGGGATTTGCTCGACTGAGAACCTTGAGATACCTATCAGCGCAGATGCACGTCGAGCCACGGCGACGACTGCACGAGATTGTTGAAAATGTGAACGCTGATGCCAGACGAAGGGTCTCGACGAAAGATGGGTTGGGATACACCATGTCATGTTCGTGCGCCCATCGTTGGCGTGAACAAGCGACACCCTTTGCTGCCGAAGGTAGGAAAGCAGTGCTGGAGTAGCAAGGGCGACCTGCACCATTAGGGCCAGGCGATACCTGTCCGCTCCTACCACCGAAGGCAACGGAAGGATTTCGTACGGAATATCCAGCGCGTCTAGGTGTTCGGTGAACACTCCCCGAGTGTGTGCGACGACCAGCGGACGAAAGCTCGCAGGCAGGCTCTTGATTAGAATCAAGCTAGACAGTTGAGCGCCACCAAGAGACGTTCCCATGAAAGGAAAACAGACAACAGTCGGTTCGTTCATTATCGTGCCTTCGTAGGGGCATCGGAGAAAGACTGGCCGAGCCAGCGCTTGCGCATTCTACATAGGCGAACATCCTCACCGATCGATCATCGTGCCACCGTGGGGGCGGAGGCCGGCGTTGGCATTTCGCTTGCTCCCGCAGCATATAGGGTCCTTCCTCAATGAAGTCTCCATTTAGGTTGCCAACCGTTCGAAACGAACTGTCTGTCGCACCAATTGTCATGATTGATGTTGGGGCAGCTGGCGGCATCCAACAACTTTGGCGCGACCAAGAATCAGGCCCATTTGTTCGATATTTTGGCTTCGAGCCACATCCAGCCAATTTCGCCGCGCTCCGCGATGACACCCAAACTCGCTACTTTCAGATGGCTCTGTCCGACAGAGCTGGAACCTTGCCGTTCCACGCGAGGACTACCGTCGGCTCACTCGTTCCCCGTCATGATCGGGAAGCCATTGGGGATTCGTTCGACCTTATCGAGGTGAACGTCTCGACCATCAAAGCGCTAGCAAGTAGCGGAATAGTCCCGGCGCCAGACATCATCAAGACCGATGTCGAACGACACGACTACGCGGTCTTGGTTGGGGCGGCGGATCACCTTGATCGTGCACTTTGTGTGGTCTCAGAGTTCGAATACTATCGGACACCAGGTGGTCACAACTTCAGTGCATTTGACCAGCTGCTCACCGAGCGGCGGATGATGCTGTTCGGCCTCGCTCAAAAAAACGGAATCGTTGGCGAACTGGCGGGCGGGGACCTTCTCTACCTCCGTGATGTCGGCTCAATCGTCGGTGACATGATCGCCCCGCCGAGCGCGAAACGCACAAGGATCATCAAACTTTTCGTGATCTGCGTGATGCTTCGTCAATCGCGCTATGCTTTCGTCGTTGCAAAGTCAGGGGCTGACGTCGGGTTGTTGACACATGAGGAGTTCGTCGAGTTGTCGTCTTTCTTGGATCGTCTGACTCAACTGAATCTTGTCATACCGCGATTCCCGAGCGCAATACGTTACCGAATTGCTCATGCACTTGGCTTCTTTGGTCAGTTGGTTCTGGGCCCAGGCTCTGAGGGAAAGTCATCGCCCCGCTCGAACCAACTTGTGCCTTATCGCCGAATGTTTGTGGACGGCCGTTGGATTCCCGGATCTTGGCGCCGCAGACAGCGCAAGCGGTTCGAACAGGCTTATGAACACTTCCGGAAATTGCGTGGAGTATTCTACGGTCCCGGCTAATACTCACCATTTCGGGAGGCGACGTATGGGACTCCAGACTAGACTAGGCCGATGACCCCGGCGGGGCGAGTCCGATTGTACGGACGCCGCCTTTGCGACAAATCAAGTCGATCGCATGATTGGCTTTCAAGTCCTGAAAAGTCGCTCGCTCCATGAGGTCGGTGGGAATTGGTGCACCGGTGCCATGGCCAAGCCTGACCAACACCTCGGTCCCCTCGCGTTGTGAAGAGCCGGCATAGCGAACCCGTTAGCCCAAATCGAACAGGTGTTCAGAACTCTTTCGAAGTCGTGCACAGGCGAATAGCGGTTCCGGCGGACCTCGAAGATGACAGTCGGCGCAAACTCACCGTGCCGAAATCCTACCGCAAAGAATTTCGACCTCGTGTCCCTCGACATCCATTCGGATCAATTCTGGTGGCCCAAACTGTCTCGTCAAACCTCGCACGGTCATCGTGCGAACCCGGGCCGTCCGACCTAGCGTGCCTCTCTCGGCGTAAGAACGTATTCACCGGAGGACAGCACACTTACCGCTTGCCCATCCGGCAGCGCGACTTCATAGCCCATCCCACGAACCAATTGGTAGAGGTCTTCAGCTGTACCCCCGAGCAACGCGATCTGACGTGGGTGGACACTAAGGATAATCAACGGGCGACTGGCCGCGATCATCTTTGTCGCTCCACGCAGAACGTCAACTTCCGCACCTTCGACATCAATCTTAACTACTGACGGCAGGACGCCGCGCTCGTCGCAAAAGCCATCTAGGGTTAATTGCCGACGGCGGCGCTTCACGAATTTTCTCTCGAAATGCCTGGGTGCCCGGGTGTTGAGGCCACTGTCACCCGCCGATTCGAGAAATTCGACCGCATCAAGTGGACTCGCACCAACTAGCGAATCGACGACTTCGACATTCTTCAGGTCGTTGAGTGCCTTGTGATTACGAAGGTAGCGCAGGTTCCCTTCCGCAGGTTCGAACGCAAACAATCGCCCGTCTGGGCCGATCGCCGCCGAAGCGCATAGTGTGACAATTCCAACGTGGGCACCAACGTCGAACACGACCGATCCGGGGAGACATGCATCGATGCAACGCCGGAATCCCGAGTTGTGCTTCCCACCCCAATCGGCATAGTTGCTGAAAGCAAATCGGCCGTTTAGCCGGAAAGGGCCGTAGGGCCCGATCTGCTTCGCCACGGAACGGGGCCAACCGAGGACGTTTTGACCAAACCGGTAAACGCTCCCAAGCGGGCGCCATACCCAACCCAGCGCGCGAAGGGAGCCATGCCGCAACCGAGAGATGAGCGCAAACATCGTTGAAGAGGACGGCAAGCCCTATGTAGATGCGGCGCGAAGCAACCAAAGGTGCGTTTGAGAACCGAGCCTCACAGTTGATCCACGATTGGCATCGCGGCGCGGCGCCCCTCAATGTCGACGATGTACTCCGTCATCATCCCGGTCTCAAAGTGCCTTAGCATCCGCTCGACTGCCGCCTCACCGAAGTCGCCGCGCCGAAAGATCCTGCCCTTCGTCGAGTCTTGCCCCACGGGAACAATCTCCCCATTTTGGTGCTTCGCCGCTACCCGAGCAAAAGACGCAGCGCCCACCATTATCGCCTTGGTTCCAAGGTCATGGGAGTCATCATCGACCGCTGGCTCGGGCCGCACCTGTGTCAAAATGGCGCCGGCGTCTACCTTGGGGACTGCAAGGTGAATCGTTGCGCCAACGCCCTCTGGCCGTCTTTCGGTGAGCGGCCAAAAATTGGTACCAGAACCGCGGTAGTATGGCGACAGTCCCATATGCATATTGATGATTCGCCCTTCAAAACCTGTGAGAAGGGGCGCCCTGATAATCGACGAACCAAAAAGCAAGATCGAACGCGGATTTCGATCCATAATCCAGGAAAACGCCTCAATGCTGTTCGATTGCCCATTGGCAAGATCAAGCTGCTCCATTCCTCTTGGGAACTCCGGATCGCCGAGCCATTTCCGTTCGGCGACATCTCGCCTGGCAAAGTGCTGGGCGATTACTCGACTTCCCGTCCCCGAAGCAGATGGGCCTTTCGGCTTCGACTCGGTGACGACGGCAATCAAGTCAAGTTCCTTTGCTAGGATCGTGGCAACATAGCGATGTCTGCGTTCATTGCTGGTGATCAGGATTGCGTTCATCCTCAAACTCGATGCCACGTTGACTTTGGCAAGTTCTGCAGAACCTCGGTGACCGAGCGACCAACCAAGTCGGAATTCGAGATACGCGCAAGGAACATCGGATTTTCCAGATCGACATTGACGGCTCTCTCCATGGTCAGGCCGAATCTGAATCCTTGCCTGACGGCCATTTGGCCACACAGCGCGGAGCAGGCCTCGAAAGAGCCGTGGGGATAGCTAATGCCAAACACGTTCGGGCAGCCCCAGAGCGCCAGAAGACGCCGAGACTCCCTAATCTGATACTCGAGGCTAGGCGGCGCTTGGCGACCTAGAGGAACATGCTGGTGGGCGTGCGAGCCGAGTGATTCTGCGGCGTCGAGCTCTTGAAGTTGTTCCGTGCTCATGTACAAAGATCTGCTCGTTGCCTGTTCGTCAAAATCGGGGACGGCGTGCATCGCCTCCCCCAAGAACGTGGTGAGCTGGTCGCTCGTCAGCCGCATGTTGAGAGCATATTTCACCGCCGCGGCATCTGAGCGGTCGTAGGGGTATTGAGCTGCCACCTGCTGAGGACAGACTACGTCGACACCACGGCCCATCTTCTCGAGAAATCGATCGAGGTCGGCGAGTATCGAGGCAGGTGATACCTGCGAACGCAGGATATGCGCCTTATGAACGTTTTCGACGACACCGTCCACAATGCACCCTGTGTTCACGAAGAACAGCGCTGGAATCCCTTTCCTTTTCAGGATCGGCCAGGCATGGTCGAACTGCTCCCGAAGTCCGTCGTCGAACGTCACTAGTGCAGCGGGATCGGGAAGCGTTTGCCGGCCTTCAAGGGCCCTCAGCAAGTCGCTACTCCCGACAACTGATGCTGCCTGGCAAATGGCATCAATCTGCTCTTCGAACTCCTTTGGGGTGACACCAAAGATGCTCGGGTAAGGAGCTTCGAAATTTTCCCGGACGTAGTGGAAGTTGATTGCAATCAATCTCATGTCCGCTCGTCACGTTGCTTCCAGCAGGTCATCAAAGTGTCGGCACGACGGACCGTCGGGATTCGAAGCAAACCAGCTCAATCTGGGTTGGGTTCGAATGGCTTGGTCTTCCACCCAAAAGGAGGGCCAACCCAAGGTTACCGCGCCGCCTTGGTCCGACGCGTCGCGCTCGCCGCTGCAAGGCGCACGAGTGCCGTCCACCCGGCGACAGTGAGAACCACCAAGATCGGCTCTATGGGAACACGGTACCGGATAGTTCCTGCACCCACCGCAGGTAATATCATCGAAACTGCAGCGGCCACCAAGAAAATCATTTTCCGTCGCGTTGCGGGGTCGCTAATACCACCAATCAGTCCAAACACTTGCAGCCCGCGCGAGGCCAATAGGCCGAGCTGGAAGATCAGCCAAACTGCCATCCAAGGGCTCGCGACCACCGCACCAAGGAAGTTCGACAGCCGTTCGACACCTTCGCCGGGAGTTCGGGAAAAATAGACGGGCTCCACGTCTTCACTTCGCATGACATCAAGCCAAACAGTATGCCCCATCAACTTGGCGAAACCTCCCAAGGCGGATACGACTAGGCGGTCGATCGGCAACGCCATGATCAACTCTGTACCAAGCCGACCATACACGCGGCTGATTTCGAATCGATCTTCTCTATCCTCCTGGGGCAACTGGGAGACTCGTTCGCCCGCCAATCGGTTAACTTCCGCTACCAATTCTTGATCCCGATCCCCGCATCCGAACCTCTGCGAGAGACAGGGGTATGTCCAAAGGGCCATAACGAAACCGCCCTGAGGCGCATACGCGAAGTGCCCGTATTCGATTCGATTCCGGACGAACTCAACTGAGCCGACGATCCACATCACGACAATTGGCAGGATCGCCAAGCCGACTGCTTGGACCCAATTTCGTCGTTTACTCTTAAGCGCGTAAGCGAGTGCTGGAATGATGAAAAAAGGAAGCAGCAAGAGCACGGAACGGATCAAGAATGCGACGCCGAAGGCTAAGCCAGCCCGCACGAGCAGCCGAGCCGGGTGCTCAGATTTCATCGCCCAAACGCAGGCACAGAGCGCCCACGCAAGAAACACCAGGAACGACGGCTCAGACGACGATACCATGCCGACCCGCCAAACCATGTTTGGCCAAAGTGCCCCGAGCACCGCACTGGGCCAGAACCAATCCCGGTTGATGACCTGGGCCATTAACGCAATCGCAAGAACGGTCAGGCCCATCATGACGGCCTGCACCACAGAGACGACAATCGCGCCATCCTGACCAAACAGAGCCTGCATCAACCAAGGGAGAAATCGCGCTCCAACCGTCGCGTTGAAGTTCAGATGTTCAGGTCCAAAGGCCTCTCCCGCGTCGACGCCACTTTCCGTGAGGCTCGCCACTGCGAGTGCGATGGCGGTGCTCGAAGCAACGACCACGACATAGGATTTCCATGATCGCTCGCCTGTGCTCATGCGACTTCGCACGCTTCAAACGAACTAGTTTGGTGAAATCGGCTGGCCAAGCCCCCTCCCAAATACCTGAAGCAGACCACAAAGATCGGATTTCGCATGGTCCAAGCGCTGCCGCTGAGCGCTTGACTCATTTTTGCACGAAACCGTTGGGGCGTCTATTTTCTACGCTGCGACGAGCTGTTGATGAGGGGCGAATCGTGACATCGAGGATACGATGTTGTGCGGTTGCGAGCGATTGCGATCCAGCGACCGTAAGTTCTCGACCCATTTCGTGGGGACAGGACTTTTGGCCATCGGTATTCACCGACTTCTCGGCGAGGATCGACGCGATTGGTTTCGACCCTCCATGCCGTGTCCGAGACCCCATGAATCGCGTCGGGAACACAGACAGAATTCAAGTCTGGGAGCGAATGTTTCACGGTAACGAGCCACATCGTCCTCCCTTCGGTGCGACCAAACCAAAGGTGGTCACCGACCAAAGAGCCTGTGAACTCGCGCGGCTCGATCTAGTGACGTCTTGATTGGGCGATGTTGGGGAAAACCGCGATCGCTGCTTCCAACCGGAAAATCAAAGTTGTGTACCTTGCGCGGTCGCTAGAGGCGACGGGCGGCGCGGAACAGCAGCTCGCTCGTCTCGTGCTGGGCCTGGATCGATCATGCTTTGAGCCAATCGTGATCTTGTTTTATCGGGTCGGTGAATTGATCAATCAGCTAGAGGCCAAGGGTGTCCGCGTTGAGGTGCTAGACAAGCGTGGGCGATGGGACTTAGTCCGACAAGTATTCTCATTGGTTCGACTTGTTCGGCACTTCGGCGCAGATGTCGTGCACAGCTACTTAGGACCACCAAATGTCGCTAGTGCCATGCTTTACTCGCTGCTTGGCAAGTCCAAGGTCGTTTGGGGCCTACGCGCGTCCGATATGGATTTGAGACTCTACGACTGGACGAGAAGAGGTACTTTCGCACTCGAACGGATGCTGTCAAGAATTCCGGATCTCATCGTTGTCAACTCCGCGGCCGGAGGAGAGTACCTGCTTCGCGCTGGCTTCGAGCCCCGGAGACTGGAGGTCATCGAGAATGGCATCGACACACAGACATTTCGCAACACCCCCCGAGGGATCGAACTGAGAGAACGTTGGCTGTCCGGCCAAGGCCGCTTCTTGATCGGCCTGATCGCCCGATTGGACCCTATGAAGGACCACGAGAACTTCCTTCACGCGGTTCGCATCGCGTCGTCCATGCGCTCCGATGTCCGTTTCGTCTGTGTTGGCAGCGGCCCAAGCATGCTTCTTGCCAAATATCGAACCCTTGCAAGCTCACTTGGCGTAGATCGACTGATCACCTGGGTGGGAGAACAGCAGGATATGCCCGCAGTCTATAGCGCCTGCGATCTGACCACTCTAAGTTCAGCATTTGGAGAAGGATTCCCCAACGTCGTGGCGGAGGCCTTGGCTTGTGAGCGACTGTCGGTATCAACGAACGTAGGGGACGCTGCTGCGATACTTTTGACCTACGGAATAGTTGTACCGCCCAGAGACCCTACCGCTCTTGCTCTAGCCTGGCACAAGATTCTCGATCTTGACCGATCAACAAAGAGAAACATGGAAATCCGGGCTCGCGATCACATTCGAAGGCAATTCGGAGTGGAACCCATGGTCGACAGAACCGAGCGTGCCTATCTGAACCTCTTGGGACGAGTTTGAGTGACGTCAGCGGCACAAAGCACACTGTTCGGAAACCAAATTCGATCGGATACCCTTCGTTGACAACCCTCAGGGCGTATCACTCGCGAAATACAAAAATGAGTGTCAACACAGCCGATGAGGCGAGAAGGGCGACAATGATCGGGAGCATCAGGAGTGTTCGGACTTTTGGTGCTTCCGGCCGCTCCAAGACGAAGGGGGCCTCGATCACCCGCGCAGCATATGGAAAGTCGGAGCGAAGGAGCATTTCTCGGCGTAGCTCGGACGTCAGGACAGCAGTCAACGCTTGGCGCATGTCAACATTCGTCGCCGTCCGAAGCTGTGCCTCAAGATACTCACGTCGGCGCTCGGCCTCAACTCGATCCTGGTCGCGCAACAAACTGTCGGCCTCGCTATAAACCAAGTTCAAAAGCTGGTAGGCGAATACCCGATCGGGATGGGAAAACGTCACGACAACGAATGGGCCATCGATCTCCTTCGTGAATCTGATTGATGACCTCAAGTACTGAGACAAAGACTCGGCAGAGGGCGGTAGCCACTCCGTCGAAAAGCCGAGCAACCTGCTGTAATGCACTCCCCAGCCTTTTTCTGGCGGAGGTCTTTTCCATTCATGCAATTCCGCATCCCACTGACTCGCGTACACTCTCTGCAGGAGGCCATGGCGCTCCTGTAGAAGCTCGGCAAACGCGGCCGAGCCGATTGTGACCCGAAGCCTCTCAAAGATCGTACTGACTCCGGCCCCGCCGGATCCACCCGATGCGCCAACGCCGATCCCGAGAGTTCCGAGAGCAGCAGTAAGCTGATTGCCGAGCGCGCCGGCCGGATTTGCCTCGGGCAACAACGTCATTTGCGCAACAAACTGACGAGGAAAATCCCGAACCTGTTGGATACCAATCCAACCGCCGACCGTACCCGCAATCAGAACTATCCAGGAGTACCGTAGCAAATAGAGAAGTAGCCGACGCAGGTCGACAACAGCGCCGTCGCGATCCGAAATATGGGCCGCGGCCGCTACATGAGTTGGAGGCTGATCGTTCACAGCAGATATCACTTCGACGGAGATTGTCTCGCAGACCCTAGCTTCAGCATGTCGTCATAGACCGTCAGGGTCGCGGAGACAACCTTTTCGACATCGAACCTTTGCTCGGCGATGCGTCGGCCTTCGTCGCCGTACCGACGGCGCAGTTCGGAGTCGGTCATGAGTCGCTCAATAGCAGATACCAGACTTCTCACGTCGCCAGGCGGCACGATCAGCCCATTGCGCTCATTTTTTACGACTTCACGACATCCGGGAAGATCGCTAGCAACAATCGGCCGGCCCGCAGCGGCGGCCTCGATTAGGATCTTGGGCACACCTTCCCCGTAACGTGTCGGTAAGCACACCACATGAGCGTCTCCCAGAACCTTCGGCATGTCGGTTCGATGCCCCCACCACTCTATCAGTCCGTCTCGCACCCAACCCTCAATCTGAGAACTAGGAACGGAATCGGGATTGCTCGGCCGGGTCCCTCCCACCAAGACAAAACGACCAACCGCTCCACGTGATCGAAGACAGCGAACCGCGTCAACGAATTCTCCGACGCCTTTCTCCCACAAGAGTCGCCCTGCAAAGATCGCTATGGGCGTACCTTCTCGCTGCGGTCGTGGTGAAAAGTCGTCCAACGCCACACCCGCACCTCCCACAACCACCGAACGCGCGAGATCAACAACGCCCCAAGTTGCAAGGCTGTCCCGGTCGTGGTCGGTTTGGCAGATGACAAAGCTCCTAGGGCCTCGGCACGCCAGGCGCATCAGCCAGAGGACTACCCTTTTCCGAATGGCACCCCATATCCCGCTCGCAACAAAAACCTGCCCAAGCCCGGTAATCGAAACAACGACTCGTATCCCAAAAAGCCGAGCCAGTAGTCCGCCGTAGATCACGGGCTTGATCGTGAGCGTGTGCACGACGTCTGGCGCAAGACGACGGAACTGCCAAAACAGGTCAAACAACGTAGCGAGTTCTTGCGCGGGGCGCTGTCCGCGACGAGACAGCCGAATCGGATGAAACGTCACCCCAACAGCTTCTAGAGCGGAGACTTCGAAACCCGGTGGTGCCCAAACATGGTCGGATGGAGCGGCCACGTGAACCTCGAATCTCTTCGTGGCCGCATGAATTAGCTCCAGCCGATGGGATATCAGGAAGTAGGACTCATTGATGACAAACAGCAGCCTAGGCCTGGTTCCGGGGTCAGAAATCGGTTGACCGTACCCCCGTGGTTGCACTTCGTCAGTCAAGCAGCTGCTCCCAATGCTCCATGATTCCATCGGTGTTGACGCCACCGACGACGTCATAGAGACGCGGCGCAATCCCAAGGCGTTGGCCACCATCTTTCGTCAACGGTCGGAATGAGAATGAACCGACGTTTTGCGTCGAGCGGGTCGACAAGATGTCGAAGGGAATGGCCATAAAGAAGCCCTTGTCGAAGCTGCCCTCGCCGAAGACCGCAAAGGGAACATCGGTCAATGTGAAGAAGGCCCCCACCCGCGTGCCGTTGCGGAACGAACGGGAGGCGGCAAACGTCGCGCCGCGATCGCCGGCAAGATACTGACCGATGTGTGCCGACGTGAGGATGTCGTAGAACGGCGTTTGGTAGTAGAGGTTCACATGTCCGGTCGCGACGGAGTAGTCACGAAACCCGAACCTCTGGTCAAAGTCCCGCTGATAGGCGTAGGCGGCGTCGACTCCCGCCGCAAAACGCGAACCGAACGGTCGGTAAAGCACTTCGCCGCCGTAACCTCCGAACATCTCTTCGAGGATCCCGGCGGTGAAACGGGCGTAAAAGTCCGGATACGGTGACCACAAGTTGACGACCTGGAGCCGAATGAGGTTGTCCTTCCCCTGGCGCAGGTACTCCTTGATGTCCGACCTTACGCGCGGAAGAGCACTATCAGCCTCGACGGTCAACCGATCCAGGTTGTCGTACAAGTTCTTACCGACAGTCCCCGCGATGCTCGTATGTCGGTTCAACTGTACGCGGCCCGACAAAGCCGCGACGACCTCGAACAAATAGAAGCCATCGCGGCTGCCGATGTGTTGGCGGAGTTGCGGCCGTAACGAATAGGCGAAATCCGGATAACGATCAGGGTTTCGGATCGCGGTCGCCGACAAGGGCTCGTGCGTGGGCCCCTCGATCTTCGCACCGAACCAGAGTTCCTCGATGCTCCCCCGGTTTTCCGCAATGGCATCGATGTCCTTGCGTCGGAACGTGACACGATTGACCTCGAATCCGGCGATGAGCGCCACGATCGTGAATTGCTCGACGGAATCAGGCAAGTGATTGTGCACAACCCGCATCGCCCGTCCGAGGTTGCGGGCCGTCTGGCGATACCGGCGGCCCGCGAGGACGAGGGTTGCGGTTGGAGGGGTGATATCTACCGCATCGACGGTGAAGCCCTCTTCTTTCAGTTCCGCGATCATCGGGGAAATCACCTCCCTCGATGAGACAAACGTCGCCTTGATCGCGGTGGCAGAGACCCTCGTCGGGCTGGCTCCCGTCTCTACTGGCACGGCCCTCGAAACTCCGGCGGTCGTGTCCTTTGTTTCGTTCGAAGTACGCCCAGCCAGCGAGGCCGCCATCTCCTCCACACCACTCGGCCAAACGATTTGAACGCCGCTCTGGTCCAGCCCAGAGTCCGACAACGCCTCAGCGACCGCGCGACGGACCAGGGGCGACGGCTCGTCACCAATTGCTATGGTGACGCCATCTTCGTCCAGACTGACCGCGCGAACGTCGATATCGAATCGCTGCAAGGTGGCGAGCGCGTCGACGAGGCCGGATGGCGCCGACTGGGGTGAACGGTCGGATCGATCGCCGACCCACCCAACACCGTCGGAGGTGGGCGCATCATCAGCTTCAGCCAGTGACGCCCGCGGTTGTCGAATTCGAAGCTTCGGCGGAGCCGGGTCGAACTTCGGAATCCCCGGCTCGTTCAAGTTGGCGCGCAAAGACGCGCGAAACATGTAGGCTGTACCACGTTCGCGCGCGAACGAGAGGTCGATCCAGGACCATGGCCGATAGTTGACCCCATAGTTGATGTGAGAGGTCCATTCGAAGCTGTTGTTGAGCGGCTCCGATCGATAGTCGTTGGGATCGTATTCCACTTTGACCGAGAGGCCCGGCAAGGGGGTGGTATATTCAACCCCTCCAAAGAGACCTATTGTTTCACCACTGAACCACTGGCCAAGATTTAAGGTGCCACCCTCACTCGCCGCATTGGACCGGTTTCTGAACCCTGGCGAGAGGTTGATGAGTGGGTTCTTGAGGGAGCTCGAACCGGCGCTGTAACCCCATCCGACACCAAAGCTGAAGTCGAGATCGAAATAGCGCTTCGAAGCGACCAGATACTCGCCACCGAATAGTCCCGTGCCCAACCCGTCCTGGAAGCCAACGGCCAAGGCCGGGAGGTACCGCCCCTCGTTCAGCAAGCGAAACTTCAGGTCGGCGCCGCGGTCCTTGAAGGCCGATTTGTCGACCTGCGAAGATCCGCCCGAAAAGTTCCGATTCCTCACCGAGACGTACCGAAATGTCCCCTCGAGCCACGGGAGGGCCTGAAGAGTGATCAGGTAACGATCGTAGGGGCGAACATGAGAAAACCCCACATCCAGTTGACCATCAGGGCCAAAACGGGCCGTGCGCGTCTGCAAAAGACCCACGCCACCGAAGTCGGAGGCCGAGGGTACGTACTCGGGCCGTAGCGGCTCGCCGTCCGCCTCGGCAACGCCATGAGACCAGCCGCAGAACATGGCCACGATCACGGCCGCGCCAAGCCGCCACGCTACTCGACCTCCCCGAAGCCTACACGACATCACTCAAGACTAGCGGCTGATAACCGCCAGGGACGCCGCCGTCACCGCCAACTGACCAAGGACCGTCGACAGGTCCTTGCTGAGCGCAAGCAGATCGAACGGCCTCGGGTCCTTAGGCACGACGATGGTGCTCCCGGGAGGCACACGCACCGGCGTGTAGTTGAATGCGCTGATCGACACCGGTTGCGCCGACCCGTTCGGATACACGACGAAAATGCGCGACTGATCTGCCGATTGCTGGAGGCCCCCAGCCTGACGTACGTAGCGATCGACCGGGGCGCCCGAGGCAAACTGCATTGCCCCCGGGCTCAGCACCTCACCCGTTACCAGAACCGAATTCGGGCGCTTCGGGATGATCAATCGGTCCCCTGGCTCCAGGATTGTGTCGAGTTCCGGTTTCACGGCCAACGCCAATGGGTCGGCTTCGATGACGATGCGGCCAACAGCCGGCGCCGCTGCGACCTCGCGAGCAAGCCCGACCACGGCCGCGACGTCACCAGGTTGGAGCGCCCGACTTGCGATCGCGGTGGCAGCCGAGGCATTCAACGCGCGCGCGAGGCGCTGTAGGGCCAACTCCTCTGCCCGCCGAACGGACTCGCGGGTGAACACGGCGCCGTAGGGATACGCCTGGGGCGTCAGCCCTCCGGCACGGGCGATCACTTCCGAGAGTCGCTCACCCCGCCGAATCTCGTATGTTCCGGGCCGAATGAATTCGCCCCCGAGGATGATGGGGCCGGTCTCACGGTCGATGAACCGTGAGGCAACTTGGACCGCATCTCCCGGCAACAGCGACACCTGTGTTCCGGTCGCCGCGGTCACCACAACCCGCCTGGCGATCGAACTCGGCTCCTGATCATTGGTCGAGGCACTGGCCACTTCGATCCGTGTTGGATCGGCGGCAAGCGTCACGCCGCCCGCCGCAGCGAGGAGCATCGACAGGGACACTCCCGGACCAACCGGGAGCCGACCAGGACGACGAACTTCACCTCGCACGTGCACGACATGCTCCAAGGCAAATGGCAGCAAGTCGACGTCCTGCTCGAAAACATCACTACACAAAACCGGCTGGTTCCGCTCGGATTCCTGACCTGGCGTCGGCGCCGAAACATCGAGCCGTCGGTTGGTCCCGCGTTCGCGCTGAACCTTGGTGAGGTGTTGGATGCTCTTGCAGTTTCGCAACGAAAGTGAAGCGGGTTGACCCGGGACTTGCGGCGCCGATCCTGACGTTGCCGAGGCAACGCGTCCAAGCAACTGATCCGAAAGTCCCGCTGGGAGGTTGATTACGTTTGTAGTATTGCGCGCCTCCCCGTCAGGAGAGGACGGGGCCGATGGCACATTCGTCGAAGCCGTCGGCCCGGCGCGACGTCCGTCGCGCACCGGATCGCGCGTTTCATCGCCCT
>Ga0194132_10000320_pt1 | contig 99938 bp, 102 predicted proteins | sample TA2KigOf80mmetaG_FD_148612 | JGI IMG/M metagenome (GOLD analysis project Ga0194132, IMG submission 148612) | Freshwater microbial communities from Lake Tanganyika, Tanzania - TA2015054 Kigoma Offshore 80m | ecosystem: Environmental > Aquatic > Freshwater > Lake | place: Tanzania: Lake... | reverse complement strand
AAGTTGAAATTGATCTTGCTAAAGCTAAGTTATTAAAAAAAGAACAAGATATTATTTATAAAACAGCTGAAGCATACTTAGGCTTAATTTTTGCTGATGAAAAATTAAAAATTAGTCAAGAAAATCTAGAATTATTAAACAGACAATTAGAAACTAATAAAATTAGATTAGAGAGAGGACAAATTACTTTGTCAGATGTTTCGCAATCAGAGTCCTCATTGGCCGAGTCTCAAGCTAAGTTAATACAAGCTGAAAATGAATTGTTGATTAGTAAACTTAATTATGAAAATGTAATTGGACCAATAGATGATCTTAATTCTTTAGATGAAAAATCTATCCCAAATTACACGCTACCCGATAATTTAGCTTCAGCACTAGAACTGTCCAAAGAAAATAATCCTGACTTAATTATTGTCAAATTAGAATATGAACAATCCAAAAAAGATAAAACCATTGCAAAATCAGAACTAGCCCCATCTGCCGATTTATCAATTTCCAGATCTTACAGTAAAGATTTAAGCACAACTTATGATGAGCGAGAGCAAGACTCTATAAAAGCAACTATATCCTGGAAATTTTACTCAGGTGGTAAAAATATAGCCTCTTTAAAAAAGAGTGAAAGTATTGAAACTAGAAATAGATTAAATTTGGACTCAGCAGTTAAACAAAATCAAATGAATGTTTTAGGAGCCTGGTCAAATTTTCAAACTAACATTAGTTTATTGAATTCTTTCAAATCTCAAGTTAAAGCAGCAGAGATTGCAACCGAGGGAATAGTAGCAGAATACAATAGTGACTCTGGTAGAACTAATTTAGAGGTAATTCAGTCTAATTCCCTATTGCTTAATGCGAAAATTTCTTTAGCAAATTCGGAGAGAAATTATATTCTTTCACAATTTAATGTCTTAAAATCAATAGGTCTGCTTAACGGTGATTATTTAAAAATTAGATAATTCATAGGTTTTAGCTTAAACAAAATTAATCTTGCCAATGAGAACAAAATGTGTACATTGAATTTATGATTCGAGACTTAAAAAAAATTAAAATAAAGGCCAAAAATGACAAAAAGTAGCTTAAAAGTAGTGAAATCCACTAAAGACCAAGAAATAGATATTAAAGAAAAACAAAAAGCATTAGACGCAGCAATTAGTCAAATCACAGAAAATTTTGGAAAAGGTTCAGTTATGAAGCTTGGCCAAAAAAGAGCGATGGATATAGAGTCCATATCTACCGGATCTTTAAGTCTTGATTTAGCTTTAGGTATAGGTGGATTGCCAAAAGGAAGAATTATTGAAATTTATGGCCCTGAGTCGTCAGGAAAAACAACTCTCGCATTGCAAGTGATTGCTGAGTCTCAAAAACTAGGTGGAGTTTGTGCGTTTGTAGATGCTGAGCATGCTTTAGATCCAGTTTATGCAAAAAATTTAGGTGTAAACACTGATGAGCTATTAATCTCTCAGCCAGATACAGGTGAACAAGCTTTAGAAATAGCTGATACTTTAGTAAAATCAGGTTCAATTTCAGTAATAGTTATTGACTCAGTTGCAGCATTAACACCGAGAGCAGAGATAGAAGGTGAGATGGGAGATCATCATGTTGGATTACAATCTAGACTAATGAGTCAGGCTTTAAGAAAATTAACAAGTTCAATATCAAATACCAATACTATGATGATTTTTATTAATCAAATCAGAATGAAAATTGGAATAATGTTTGGTAGTCCCGAAACTACATCGGGTGGAAATGCATTAAAATTTTATTCATCAGTTAGAATGGATATAAGAAGAATTGGTGCAATTAAAAATGGGGAAGAAATTGTTGGAAATACCACCAGAGTTAAAATAGTTAAAAACAAAGTAGCACCGCCATTTAAAGTTGTTGAATTTGATTTAATGTATGGAAAAGGTATTAGCAAAACAGGTGAGTTAGTTGACCTTGGAGCTAAAAATGAAATTATTGAAAAGTCTGGTGCTTGGTATGCTTATAAAGGTGAAAAAATTGGCCAAGGAAAAGAAAACACCAAAATTTTCTTAGAACAAAACCATAAGATCGCTGATGAAATTGAAAAAGCAATTAGACAAAAAGTAGGAGAGGTTGCAAAAAAAATCGAAGCAAACTCAATCGATTCAGAAAAAATTATTAAAAATCAAAAAGAGGATTTAAAAGCAGAATAAATAGAGGGATAGTTCTTTTTAAAAAAAATTAATTAACAAGTCATCTTTAAATTCTAAAAGGCGCTTAATTAAAGCGCCTTTTTCGCCTACTGTTATCTAGACATAAAATAAAAAAGCTGTATTTTAAAATAATGGCTGACAAAACCTTAAATGAAATACGAAATAAATTTCTAAGTTATTTTGAAAAAAAGGATCATAAAATTGTACAATCTAGTAATTTAGTTCCAAACAACGATCCAACTTTAATGTTTGCTAATTCAGGAATGGTACAATTTAAAAACGTATTTACCGGGCTAGAAAAAAGAAGTTATGAAAGAGCAACAACCTCGCAAAAATGTGTTAGAGCAGGAGGAAAGCATAATGACCTTGAAAATGTGGGTTACACTCCGAGACATCATACTTTTTTTGAAATGCTCGGAAATTTTTCATTCGGAGATTACTTTAAAGAAGAAGCTATTAATTATGCTTGGGATTTAATTACGAAAGATTTTGGTATTGATAAAACTCGACTGTATATAACAGTGTTTGATCAAGATGATGAGGCATTCAACTGTTGGAAGAAAATTACAAGTTTTAGTGATGATAAAATTATAAGAATTTCATCAACAGACAATTTTTGGTCAATGGGAGAAACTGGACCTTGTGGTCCTTGTTCAGAAATTTTTTATGATCATGGTGAACATCTTAAAGGTGGCTTACCAGGGTCTAAAGATGGAGATGGAAATCGATTTATTGAAATTTGGAATTTGGTATTTATGCAGTACGAGCAAGTTTCTAAAGAAAAAAGGATAAACCTTCCCAAACCTTCAGTAGATACCGGCATGGGATTAGAGAGAATTTCAGCTTTACTTCAGGGAACTCATGATAATTATGAAATAGATCACTTTAAAAAATTAATTCAATCCATTTCAGAAATAATTAAAAAAAAACCCGATCAGACAAACTTATCTAGTTTTAGAGTAATTGCTGATCATTTAAGAGCATGCTCTTTTTTAATTGCTGAGGGCGTTTTACCATCTAACGAAGGTAGAGGCTATGTACTTAGAAGAATTATGAGAAGAGGGATGAGGCACTCCCATTTATTGGGTGCTAGGAAACCTGTTTTTTATAATGTCTTTAAAACATTACAGTCAGAAATGTCCCAAAGTTATCCAGAACTTAATAGAGCAGAGGCGCTAATAAAAGAAACATTAAAAATGGAAGAAGAAAAATTTTTAGTTTTACTTGATCGAGGTATTAAAATTTTGAATGAAGAAATAAATAAGATTGATAAAGTTTTGCCAGGAGATGTTGCTTTCAAACTATATGACACTTATGGATTTCCTCTAGATTTGACTGAGGATATTTTAAAAAATAAATCATTAAAAATAGATACAATAAAATTTCAATCATTAATGAAGAATAGTAGAGAACTTGCCAAAAAAAATTGGAAAGGTTCTGGGGACTCTGCAGTTGAGGATATTTGGTTTTCAATTAGAGATCAGTTGGGTCCAACTGAATTTTTAGGATACGAAACAAATCAAGCCGAAGGTTTAGTACTATCATTATTAAAAAATAATAAAGAAGTTGATATTTTAAATCAAGATGAAGAGGGCATGATTATTACAAACCAAACTCCATTTTATGGAGAGTCAGGAGGACAGGTTGGTGATACAGGAGTAATTACCAATAATAATTTTATATTTGAGGTCAGTGATGTTAAAAAAAAACTAGGAGATTTATTTGTTCACTTAGGAAAAGTAACTAAAGGATCAATAAAATTAAAGCAAAACGTTGAGATGAAAATAAATATCGAAAGAAGAAATAATACTAGAGCATATCACTCTGCCACTCATTTACTACATGAGTCCTTAAGAAGAGTATTGGGTTCACATGTAATTCAAAAGGGGTCCTCTGTAGAGCCTAACAAATTAAGATTTGATTTTAGTCACATGAAACCAATCTCTGAGAATGAAATAAATGCTATTGAAAATTTTGTTAATTCAGTAGTTAAAAAAAAAACAGAAGTAAAAACAAGAATTATGACACCGACCGAAGCTGTTAAAAATGGGGCTTTGGCTTTGTTTGGAGAGAAGTACGGAGAAGAAGTTAGAGTATTATCTATGGGAGAGGACAATGGTAGTTATTTTTCAACCGAGCTTTGTGGTGGAACACATGTTAAAAATACTGGCGACATAGGAAAATTTAAAATAATTAGTCAATCTTCGGTTGCTGCCGGTGTTAGAAGAATAGAGGCCTTGCGAGATAAACAGTTAGATGAGTATCTCAAAAATAAAGAAAAATTATTAGACATATCCAATGATAAAAATGATGAGTTAATTAGAAAATTATCTTCAGAGATTATAAAGTTAGGTGGAAAACCTAATTTGGAACAAGAGGATCAAAAAACATTGATTAAAAATTTATCTAAGCAATTAGAAATTTTATCAATCAATCAGGTTATAAATGATAAATCTAAAAATATTATAAAAGATGAATTGATTAATGGAGTAAAGCTGAGATTTCAAAAAGTTGTAGATCTACCATTTAAAGAATTAAGAAATCTTGTAGATAAAGGAAAAAAAGAGTTAGTTGAAGGTGTGATTATAGTTTTTGCAATTCAAGATGGCAAAGTAGGAATTGCTGTTGGGATTACAGATAAATTAACTGAATTATATGATGCTGTTAAATTTGTCAAAGTTGGTTCTGAGATCATAGGTGGTAAAGGGGGCGGAGGTAGAAAAGATTTTGCCCAAGCTGGTGGTCAGGATCAAACTAAAATTGAAGAGGCTTTTAAAAAATTAAAATCTTTTATTTAGTCTCTTTTTTAGATTTCCGTCAATTTCATCAAGAAACTGAGCAGTGTTTAAGTATTTACTTGAGGGTCCAATTAATATTGCAAGATCTTTTGTCATCAATCCATTTTCAACGCATTCAATACAAATTTTTTCCAGTGTATTGGAAAAAGTTATGAGGTCACTATTTCCGTCAAGCTTACCTCTATGTTCCAAGCCTCTTGTCCAGGCAAATATGGAGGCAATAGGATTTGTCGAGGTTTCTTTGCCTTGAAGATACATTCTATAATGCCTAGTAACTGTTCCATGCGCTGCCTCTGCTTCCATGATTTTTCCATCCGGGGTTAACAAAGTGCTAGTCATTAAACCTAAAGAGCCATAGCCTTGAGCCATTGTATCAGATTGCACATCACCGTCGTAATTTTTACAAGCCCAAATGTATTTTCCACTCCATTTCATTGCACAAGCTACCATATCATCAATTAATCTATGTTCGTAGGTTATATTATTTTGATTAAATTTTTCTTTGAATTCTTTTTCAAATACATCTTGAAAAATATCTTTAAATCTTCCATCGTATTGTTTTAAAATTGTATTTTTAGTCGACAAATATACTGGCCATTTTTTTATCAGCCCGTAACTGAAACAAGACCTTGCAAAATCCTCAATAGATTTATCAAGGTTATACATGGATAACGCTACACCAGGTCCAGTAAAATTAAATACATCATGTTTTATTTCATTTTTACCATCCTCAGAGGTCCATTTAATTTCTAATTTTCCTTTGCCAGGTACTTTAAAATCTGTTGCTCTATATTGATCACCAAATGCATGCCTTCCAATAACAACAGGATCAGTCCATGACGGAACAAGTTTAGGAATATTTTTACAAATAATAGGTTCTCTAAAAACGGTACCACCAATAATATTTCTTATAGTACCATTAGGTGATCTCCACATTTTTTTTAAATTAAATTCTTTAACTCGAGTTTCATCAGCTGTAATCGTTGCACATTTAATTCCAACACCAATTTTTTTTATTGCATTAGCAGAGTCTATTGTAATTTGATCATTAGTATTATCTCTACTTTTCATTCCCAAATCATAGTAGTTAATTCCAATATCAATATAAGGAAGAATTAATTTTTGTTTAATAAATGACCATATAATTCTCGTCATCTCATCGCCATCAAGCTCAACAATTTGGTTTTTAACGCTAATTTTGCTCATTATTGTAAAATATACCTTAGTAATTGAATTTTTCTATTTTATATACATATTAATGAAAAATCATCAATTAATAGAATATGTTTAATAAAATTTTTCCAAAAACTCATATCGAAGGATATAAGTTTTTAATCATTTCAATTTTTTTAACAATTATTTTTTTTACAATTAATGGATTTTTGGGTTTTATTGGAACAATAATAACAATTTGGATTTATTATTTTTTTAGAGATCCTGAGAGAGTTATTATTGGTGATGACAATTATTTAGTTAGTCCTGCAGACGGTGAGGTTATAAAAGTTGAGGAAACAGATGGTCCAAAAGAACTTGGTTTAGAAAATAAAAGATTTAAAAAAATAAGTATTTTTATGAATATATTTGATTGTCATGTTAATCGAACCCCATGCTCGGGAAAAGTTGAGGAAATTTTATACAAACCTGGAAAATTTTTAAATGCTTCTTTTGACAAAGCCAGCGAAGATAACGAGAGAAATTATTATAAAATTAAAGATTTGGATGGAAATCAAATTATTCTAGTTCAAATAGCTGGATTGATAGCCAGAAGAATTGTATGCGAAACCATGAAAGATCAACAGTTAAATCAAGGAGACAGGATTGGTATGATAAGATTTGGAAGTAGAGCCGATGTTTACTACGAAAATTATGATACTTTGATAAAAGTTGGTCAAAAAGCAATTTCAGGTGAAACATTGTTAGCAAAAAAATAAATATGCAACAGTTTAAAAATAATCTTAAAATAGTTTCAGATAAGAAAAATGCTAGAGTGATTTTACCTAATATGTTGACTTTAGTGGGTGTATGCATTGGATTGACATCGATAAAATTTGCATTAGATGGAAAATTTGAATTTGCAATTATTGCGATAATTTTTGCAGCAATTATCGATGGCTTAGATGGTAGAATTGCAAGATTAATTAAAGCAACCTCAAAAGTTGGAAAAGAATTAGACTCTTTAACCGATATGATTAGCTTCGGAGTCGCTCCAGCATTTATTATGTATTTTTGGAAATTATATACTTTTGGAAAATTTGGTTGGTTATTATGTTTGGTTTATGTAATTTGTGTAGCATTAAGATTAGCTAGATTTAATATTAACTCTAATCAAGAACCTGCTTGGAAAGATAATTTTTTTGAAGGTGTTCCATCTCCCGCAGGTAGTATATTAGTTTTAACACCATTAATCATAAGTATAAGCAACTTCAACTACATTAATTTAAATTATGATATGATTGTACCTATATTTTTCGTCTTAACATCATTACTTTTAATAAGCAAATTTCCGACTTATTCTTTTAAAAAAATTGTTATTCAAAGAAAAACAACTATTTTTTTATTATTTAGTATAATTTTATTTTTTGGATTATTGTTAATATATCCGTTTAACGTTGTATCAGTTAGTGCTTTAATATATTTGTGCCTACTTCCGATCAGTTATATTCATTTTCAAAATATTAAAAAAATAAATGAAAATCAAAATATTCAAGATGAAGATGACAGTCTTGAAGATGAGTTATAATGAAAAAAAACGTCATTGTTTCTCTCGCAGACTCAAATTACTTTCCTTTATTAGATGAATTAATCCATTCGATTAAGAGATTTAAAGAAAGTGAGAATATTGCAATTTGCATTTTAGATGCAGGATTAACTGATGAACAAAAAAGAAAATTAGCTCCTAAAATTGATGAAATAAAATTAGCCGAATGGGATATTCAAGTTTCAGAATATAAAATTAAAGGAAGAGATTGGTTGAAGAGCCAAATATCTAGAGCTTTTTTGCCAAAATACTTCCCAAATTATGAAAAATATTTATGGATCGATAGCGATGCGTGGGTAAATAATTGGGAGTGTATTGAATTATATTTTAAAGCTTGTAATCAAGGTAAACTAGGTATTACCCAAACAATAAGTCCAGGTTACAAAATAACTTCAAAAGTCACTTGGATTTTTAGAAAACTTGCTGTTATTAAATCACAAAACTTTAAACATGCTATAAAATCCAAAATAAATTTACAAAAAGCAAGAAAATTAGCTTTTGCACCACATATAAATATAGGTGTTTTCTCTTTAGAAAAAGAATCAATAATTTGGAAATCTTGGCAAGAAAATTTAAAACAAACATTAAAGTCTGGTGATATTTTTGGCTCAGAGCAATTAGCCATGAACATGTCAGTTTATGTTGATAACGTTGAGACTGAATTTTTACCATTAAATTGTAATTGGCTTACTAGTAATTTATTGCCAAAATTTGATGAAGAGAATAATATTTTTGTTGAACCCTATTTGCCTAATTATAAAATAGGTATTTTGCATCTTGCAGCTGGCATATGGAAAGATAATCAAGATATGAGACTAAATAAAGATATTAAAGTTGAGATAGTCACACTTCAAGGGAAAAAATTAATGAAAAGCCTGAGATTTAATAATTAATTGAAAAAAAATAAAATTTCTAAAGCCTGGATAAATAAACAACGTAGAGATATTTATGTAAGAAAATCAAAAATTGACGGATATAGAGCAAGATCAGTCTATAAATTAATAGAAATTGATCAAAAATTTAAAATTTTTAAAAATGGCATGGTTGTAATTGACCTAGGTGCTGCTCCTGGAAGCTGGTCACAATATTTATCAAAGATTATTAAAAGTGGAAAAATAATTTCAATAGATCTAAAAGCAATGGATCCAATTAATAATACCATTCAAATTCAAGGTGATTTTACAGATTTACAAGTGCAAAAAAAGATTAGTGATATTTTGGTAAAAAAATCAGACGTAATTATTTCAGATATGGCAGTAAATACAACGGGAATTAAAAATATAGACTCTATCCAAACTGGTGAATTGTGTATAAAAGCAATGGTTTTTTCTGGCAATAATTTGTCCCAAAATGGTTTTTTTATTTCTAAAATTTTTATGGGAGGTTCTGTGAATGAAATTATTTTATTAGGAAAAAAAATTTTTAAGGAAGTTAAGGTTTTTAAACCAAAATCTAGCCGAAAAGAGTCAAAAGAAAGTTTTATAATTTGTAAAAAGTTAAGATAAATTATTTAAAATTTAATTAAATTGTATATAAATTATTATGACTCGTATTAAAGAAGCCCTTACCTTTGATGATGTAACACTTGTACCAAGATATTCTGAAATTTTACCCTCAGAAGTTAATACTGAGATATCTTTAACAAATTCATTAAAACTTAAAATTCCGGTTTTGTCTTCTGCGATGGATACCATAACTGAAAGTAAAATGGCCATAGGCATAGCTAAAGTTGGTGGTATGGGAATAATTCATAGAAATTTAGACATTAAAAAGCAAATTAATGAAATTAAAAAAGTAAAAAAACACAAATTATTAGTTGGCGCCGCTGTTGGAGCAGGACCAAACGAATTTAAAAGATCAGAAGCAATAATAAAAGAGGGTGTTGATATGATAGTGGTAGATACAGCACACGGACATAGTAAGAAAGTTGCTGAAATAATAAAATTTATAAAAAAAATAAATATTAAAAAAATTGCTTTATGTGCTGGTAATATTGCAACTGCAGAAGCAGCAAAATTTTTAGTTAATTTAGGCGTAGATATTGTGAAAGTTGGAATAGGACCAGGATCAATATGCACGACGAGACTTGTAGCTGGCATCGGAGTTCCTCAATTAAGTGCTATTTTATCTGTAAGAAAAGGATTAAAGAATAAAAATATTAAAATAATATCTGATGGCGGTATTAAATATTCAGGAGATCTTACAAAAGCTTTTGCAGCGGGCGCTGATGCAGTTATGATTGGATCATTATTTGCTGGTACAGATGAAGCACCCGGAAAATTAATCAAAATGAATGGAAAACTTTATAAAAATTTTAGAGGAATGGGCTCGATAGGTGCGATGAATAAGGGCTCTGCCGATAGATACTTTCAGTCGTCTCAAAAAGATTTTTCAAAATATGTTCCTGAAGGAGTTGAGGGATTTGCTAAATATAAAGGAGATGTTGGAAGCATTATTTATAAATTAGTTGGTGGTCTTAAATCCTCAATGGGATATCTTGGTTCTAAGGATGTTTATAATTTGAGAAATAAAGCTAATTTCGTTAAAATTACTAAAGCAGGATTTTATGAGAGTATGGTTCATAATGTTGATGTAATTAAAGGTGAGGACAAATATTAATGAATAAAAAACTTAAGTTATTTTTTTTGATTATTTTATTTTTTTCTTTTTTAAATCCAGCCTTATCTCAAGAAAATTTTTTTAATGAAGCAGTCAAAATGTATGAAAATAAAAAATATGAGGACGCAAAATTTATGTTCGAGAGAAATATAGTATTTAATCCAAAAGATGCAAATTCTTATCTATATTTAGCTAAGATTTACAATCAGGAGGAAAATCAAATTAAAGAAGAAAAAAATCTTAACACAACCTTATTAATTGAACCTGATAATGAAGAAGCACTTTTAATGCTCATTAAAATATCTTTAGAAAAATCTAATTATGAAAAAGTTAATGAACTTTCTCAAATCTTTGTTCAAGTTTGTAAAAATTTATGCAATGAAAATAAAACAGTTCAGGACTCACTAAAAAATATACAACCAAAACCATGAGTTTTGATCCAAATCTAGAAAAAATTTTAATCATAGACTTTGGCTCCCAGTTCACTCAATTAATAGCAAGAAGAACAAGAGAATTTGGGATTTATTGCGAAATAATAACCCACTTTAAATTAAAAAATTTTGATTTTAATGAAAAAATTAAAGGTATTATTTTATCAGGTGGGCCACTAAATGTTTATGAGGTTAACAAGTATTCTTTTGATAAAAAAATTTTTAAATACAATATACCAATTCTTGGTATTTGTTTTGGGCACCAGATATTATCTAAATTAAATGGTGGTAAAGTAAAACAATCCAAACATCGTGAATTTGGCTTGGTAAATATTTTTCAAAAAAATAAAAGCATCCTAACCAAAAATTTTTTTAATAAAAAAAATTTAACTGAAGTATGGATGAGTCACGCTGATCAAGTTACTAAACTGCCAAAAAATTTCAAAGTTATTGCTTCTAGTCAAAATTCTAAGTTTGCAATTATTCAACATAAAAGACAAAATCTGTTTGGGGTTCAATTTCATCCAGAAGTAACCCACACAAAAAATGGAAAAAAAATTATTAACAATTTTATTTTTTTGATATGTAAAATGAAAAAAAACTGGTTTGTTAAAGATCAAAAATTAAAGCTTATCCAGGAAATTCAGGATCGAGTCGGCTCAAATAAAGTAATTTGCGCATTATCAGGTGGTGTTGACAGTAGTGTAGTAGCTCAACTGTTATATAAAGCAGTTGGAAAAAACTTGTACTGTATTTTTGTCAACACAGGACTATTAAGAAAAAATGAAGAGGTTCAGGTAATTAAAACATTTAAAAAAAAACTTAAAATAAATTTAATTTATGTAAATGCTGAAAAAGAATTTATTAATAAACTTAAAAATATTACTGATCCAGAAAAAAAAAGAAAAATAATCGGTAATCTTTTCATAAAAATTTTTGAAAACTATGCAAAAAAAATTAAAAATGTTAAATTTTTAGCTCAAGGGACTCTTTACCCTGATTTAATTGAAAGCAAATCCGTTACAGGAAGTCAAACCTCAAAAATCAAATCACACCACAACGTAGGTGGTTTGCCAAAAAAAATGAAGCTCAGTTTAATTGAGCCTTTAAAATTTTTATTTAAAGATGAAGTTAGAAATCTTGGTTTAGAGTTAAAATTAAGTAGGGAAATTATTTCAAGACATCCATTTCCGGGTCCTGGACTAGCAATAAGGATACCAGGACCAATCACTAAAGAAAAAGTAAAGATTTTAAAGGAAGCTGATTACTATTTTATTGAGTCGCTAAGAGATCATGGTTTGTATGATAAAATTTGGCAAGCCTACGCAGCTTTACTTCCAGTTAAAACTGTAGGTGTAATGGGTGATAATAGAACTTACGAATATCTGTGTCTACTTAGAGCAATCACTTCCGAGGATGGTATGACTGCTGATTTTTATGATTTTAGTAAATCATTTATGCAGGAGATTTCCAATAAAATAGTTAATAGCATTAGAGGAATAAATAGAGTAGTTTATGATATTACTTCAAAACCACCAAGTACCATTGAATTAGAGTAGATTGTAAATATAATAATAAAATATGAAATATTTACACACAATGATTAGAATTAAAAACATCGATGAGTCTTTAAGATTTTTTTGCGAAGGACTTGGTTTAATAGAAACAAGAAGAATTGAGAATGATAAAGGTAGATTTACACTTATATTTCTTGCTGCACCTAAAGACAACAAAGCTGAAATTGAATTAACTTATAATTGGGATGGTGATAATCTTGGAGAGGGCTCAAGAAACTTTGGTCATCTTGCTTATCGAGTAGACAACATATACGAAACTTGTCACAGGCTCATGCGCATGGGTTATACAATAAATAGACCTCCAAGAGATGGGCATATGGCATTTGTTAGATCTCCGGATAAAATTTCAATAGAACTTCTCCAAGAGAATTATTTAGAACCAATAGAACCATGGAAATCGATGGCAAATACAGGTACTTGGTAATCTTTGGTTGAATAATTTCAGTGAACAAAATCAAAAAAATCCAAAAAAAAAAAAATAAATCTAAGATCGTTTGTCTTACAGCTTACTCAAAAAATATTGCAGAGGAAATTGATAAATATACAGATTTAATTTTAGTCGGCGATTCTTTAGGTTCAGTTTTGTATAATTATCGTACAACACGAAATGTTACACTCAACATGATGATTGAACATGCAAAAAGTGTCAGGCAAGGCGTTACCAAAAGCTTAATGGTAGTTGATTTACCCTATAACACCTATCGTAATAAGATAGAGGCACTAAAATGTTCAAAAAAAATAATAAAAGAAACCAAATGTGATGCGGTCAAGTTAGAGGGCGGCTTAAAGATCATTGAAATAGTTAAACATTTAACGAAAAATAAAATTCCAGTAATGGGACATGTGGGAATTTTGCCACAGTCTGTTCAAGGAAAATTTAGATTTAAAGGTAAAAATTTAAAAGAACAAAAACAAATTTTATCAGATGCAATAGCTCTTGAAGAAGCAGGTGTATTTTCAGTTGTTATAGAAGGGGTAGAAAAAAATCTCTCGAAATTAATAACTAATAAAATTAAAATACCTACAATTGGTATTGGTGCATCAAATTATTGTGACGGTCAGATTTTAGTAACAGATGATATTTTAGGTTTAACAAAATCAAAAATAAAATTTGTAAAAAATTACTTTAATATGAAAAAAAGTATCAGATTAGCAGCTAAAAAATATAGATTAGATGTGATCAGTAAAAAATTCCCAAGTAAAAAATATCTTTATTAAAAAAATTTTTTAAAGTTTTCGTTAATTGAAATAATATTCAAATCGCTTAAACCACCAATTACAAGTTGAAGTGCAACGATTAAGATTGCAATCAATCCAATATAGCCTACAAATTTATGTTTTTGAATTTGTTCAGCAAAAAATCTTGCTAATGTCCCAACTAGAATTACCGATAAAAAAAGACCTAAAATAAGTAAATTTAAGTTATTTTTTGCAGCACCAACAATTGCAATAACATTATCAAAACTTAAAGTAATATCTGCAAATAAGACTTTATAAACACTTTTAATATAGGATGGCTCTTTAGAAACACTAGTTGGAGATTTAATTTTTTTGTTATCAAATAAATCTCTTCTCAAATCATTTACTATCCAAATCAATAATAATCCTCCTAATATTTTGACATAGGCAAAACCAAACAAATATGACGCAAAAAATGCAAATATAATCCTAAAAACTAATGCCCCAAATAATCCCCAAAGTATTATTTGATTTCTATGTCTTGGTGCAAAGTTGGCGGCAACCATTCCAATAATAATTGCGTTATCTGCTGCCATAATTATATCAATGATTATTATTTGAAAAATTATTATAGAATTTTCGAACAAAGTATATTTAACTTACTAAAAAAATTTTAATTAATCAATATTCATTATATATTCTCTTATGAAAGAAAAAATTAGTTATGATATTTTTGAAAAAGTTGACATTCGTGTTGGAACAGTTGTTTCTGTAAAAAAAAATGAAAAAGCCAGGAAACCTTCCCTAGTAATTCAAGTAGATTTTGGTCAAGAAATTGGTATTAAACAATCTTCTGCTCAAATTACACATTATTACAATGAAGAAAATCTTAAAGGTAGGCAAGTTATTGGGATTTGTAATTTTGAGGAAAAAAATATCGCTGGAGTAATTTCTCAAGTTTTAATTCTAGGGTCAATAGACAAAGAAGGAAAAGTTATATTAGTTCATCCATCTCAAAAGTCAGAAAATGGATTACCAGTGGCTTAAATATAAAATTATGATATGTCAATTTACCACAGTCAATAAAATAGATTAAAAAGTCTAAAATAATAAAAAAATGAAACCAGGAAATAAAAATTCATATAATTCTTTAAAAACAATTAAAATAAGTGGCAAAAATTATAAGTATTATTCTCTCGTTCAGGCAGAAAAAAACGGATTAGAAGGTATATCAAAATTACCGAAATCTTTAAAAGTTCTTCTTGAAAATCTTTTAAGATTTGAAGATGACCTATCGGTTACAAAAAGTCAAATTCAAGGAATAAAAGATTGGTTAACAACAAAAACATCAATAACAGAAATAGCATATCGACCAGCAAGAGTTTTGCTTCAGGATTATACGGGTATTCCTGCAGTTGCAGATCTTGCTGCCATGCGAGAAGCAGTGAAAGAAAAAAATAAAGATCCTGATACTATAAACCCGCTTTCAGCAGTTGATCTGGTTATTGATCACTCAGTGCAAGTCGACCAGTATGCTAAATCAGACTCTTTTGAAAAAAATGTTGATATAGAGTTTAAAAGAAATGGTGAAAGATACTCTTTTTTAAAATGGGGACAGCAAGCTTTTAATAATTTCAGAATTGTACCACCTGGCACAGGAATTTGTCATCAGGTAAATTTAGAATATTTATCTAAAGTAGTTTGGTTTGACGAATTTAATGGAGAAAATTATCTTTTTCCAGACACGCTAGTTGGAACCGACAGTCATACGACCATGGTGAATGGTTTATCTGTATTAGGGTGGGGAGTAGGAGGTATCGAAGCCGAGGCAGGAATGCTTGGTCAACCGATATCGATGTTGATACCTGAGGTTGTTGGTTTTGAAGTAAAAAATAAAATGCCTGAGGGGACTACCGCAACAGATCTAGTTTTAACTGTAGTTAAAATGCTAAGAGATAAGGGCGTTGTAGGAAAATTCGTTGAGTTTTATGGAGATGGTTTAAAAAACTTATCACTTGCTGATCGAGCAACTATTGCAAACATGGCACCAGAGTATGGCGCAACATGTGGTTTTTTCCCAGTTGATGATGAAACTTTAAAATATCTTAAATTTTCAGGAAGAGACCAGGAAATAATAGATATTGTTGAAAAATACACCAAAGAGCAAGGCTTATGGGTTAGTAATGAAATTGAATTTACTGATACTTTATCTCTAGATATGTCAACTGTTATGCCAACTATTTCAGGTCCTAAAAGACCTCAAGACAAAGTTTTGCTTGTCGATGCAGCAAATAGTTTTAAAAAAGTTTTTGAACAAACAACTCACAAAAAAACTTATTCCATTTCTAATGTATCAAATGCAGATTATCAAATTAAAGATGGATCAATTTTAATAGCAGCGATTACATCTTGTACTAATACTTCTAATCCAAATGTATTAATCGGGGCAGGATTACTAGCAAAAAAGGCAGTTGAATTTGGTTTAAAGGTTAAACCCTGGGTTAAAACTTCTTTAGCTCCTGGTTCACAAGTAGTTACGGACTATTTAGCTAAAGCTGGGTTAAATATTTATCTTGATAAACTTGGATTTAATTTAGTTGGGTATGGTTGTACAACCTGTATTGGGAATTCAGGTCCTCTTTCGGAAAACATTGTTGACTCAATTCAAAAAGAAAACATTTATGCAGTATCAGTTTTATCGGGCAATAGAAATTTTGAGGGAAGAATTTCACCTCACATCAAAGCGAATTATCTAGCTTCACCCCCCTTAGTAGTTGCTTATGCTCTTGCTGGGCACATGGAATTTGATTTGTATAAAGATTCTTTTGGCAAAAACAAAGAGGGCAAAAATATTTATTTGAAAGATATTTGGCCATCCAATCAAGAAATTGATGAAATATTAAAAAAATCCTTAAACCCGGATATGTTTATTAAAAGATACTCAAACATATCTGAAGGCCCTAAACAGTGGCAAGATATAAAAACCATAAATAGCAGTATCTATAATTGGGATGAGAATTCCACCTATGTAAAAAAACCACCTTTTTTTGACTCCCTATCTGATCAGCCAGAGGGATTTAAAAAGATTAAAGACGCTAGACCGTTATTAATCTTAGGCGATATGGTAACAACGGATCATATTTCTCCCGCAGGAGCTATTCAAAGGGATAGTCCAACAGGTGAATATTTTATGGAGCGTCAAATCTTACCAAAAGATTATAATTCTTATGGTTCTAGAAGGGGTAATCACGAAGTAATGATGAGAGGCACATTTGCTAATATTAGAATAAAAAATGAAATAGTTCCAGGAGTAGAGGGCGGTTTTACAAAATTATATCCTGAAGGAAAAGTAATGCCAATTTATGATGCAGTCGTTCAATATAAAAAAAGAGGAACTGACTTAGTTGTCATTGGCGGGAAGGAATATGGCACAGGATCATCAAGAGACTGGGCAGCAAAAGGAACTAAATTATTGGGTATTAAGGCAATAATAGCAGAGAGTTTTGAACGAATTCATAGATCTAATTTAATTGGCATGGGAATTTTACCACTGCAATTTATCGATGGCACAAATAGAACTAATTTAAAATTGATTGGCTCAGAATTAATAAGTGTTACTGAATTAGAAAAAGGTATTAATCCGTCAGATAAGGTTCATTTAGAAATTAAATATGCTTCCGGCCTTATCAAGAAAATTAAAACTTTATGCAGAATTGATACAAAAAATGAATTAGAGTATTACAAAAATGGCGGAATACTCCAATATGTTTTAAGAAATATGATTTAAATATGGACGAGGATTTAGCAATTATAAATTCAAATACAAGAAACGAAAAAATTAAAAATTTTTTAATTAAAAATAAAAAAAAATTAATTTCAGTAATATCAATTTTTGTTTTACTTCTAATGGGATATTTTGGTTACAAAGAATATAAAAATATTCAAAGAGTTAAAATTTCTGATGAATTTAATATGATCGTTGCAGAGTATTCAGAAACAAATAGCGAGACTACTGTCAAAAGATTGATAGATGTTATTAATAAAAAGGATCCTACCTATTCACCATTATCTCTATATTTCATAATTGATAATAAGCTTATCTCGGATCATCAGCAGGTCGCTAATTTTTTTGATGTTTTAATTAATAAAGTCGATCAAGAAAAAGAAATGAAAAATTTAATTATATACAAAAAATCTCTTTATATTGCTGATCGAGCTGATGAAGGAGAATTATTAAATACGCTTAGTCCATTAATTAATACAGAAAGTATTTGGAAATCACACGCATTATATTTAGTAGCTGAGTTTTTTTACTCAAAAAATGAAAAAGAAAAATCTAAAGAATTTTTTAATCAAATAATAAATTTATCAACTGCAAATGAGGATATTAAGCAGCGGGCTCAAATAAGATTGATTAGAGATTTGAGTGAATAAGATAATTTTATCAATTCTAGTAATATTAATTTTTCATAGTTGTTCTTTTAACGAAAATTCAAAAATATGGAAAAATAAGGATAAAAATTTAGAAAACCAAAAAAATATTAAAAAATTATTTAATGAAAATAAAAAATTAGTTTCGGAACTTAATCCTCAGGTAAGACTAGATTTATCGAATATTGCATCAACCAGTGAAGCTATAAACAATCAAAATAATCAAGGATCACAAACGTATAGTGGGTCACTAATCAAATCAGCAAACTATAAATTTTCAACAATTGAAGACACAAATGGCTTAAATTTAAAACCTGTTTTTTTAAACGATGGTTTAATTTTTTTTAATAATAAAGGCTCAATTATAAAATATAACAGCGATCAAAAAGTTGTTTGGGAAAAAAACTATTACTCAAAATCTGAAAAGAAATTAGATCCTAGACTATATTTTGCAAATAATCGTGAAAATTTGATAATTGTTGATAATATTTCGAAATATTATTCAATAAATATTAATACAGGAGAACTTAATTGGTCTAAAGCTAACCCTTATCCATTTAATTCTGAAATAAAGATATACAAAGAAAAATTTTTTGCTGTTGATTATAAAAATACCTTGAGGTGTTTTGATATTTTTGATGGATCAGAATGCTGGAATTTACCGACACAAGACTCATTTACATTATCTAATGCCCAAAATTCTTTAATTATAATTAATAATCAAGTTATATTTAGTAATTCTATAGGTGAAATTACTTCGGTAGATATCGAAACAGGTTTAATAATTTGGCAAGTACCCACTCAAAGTGTTTCTATGGTTAATGAAGCATTTAAATTAGAAACATCAAAGTTAGTATCAGATGGCAATTCAGTTTTTTTTTCAAATAATAAAAATGAATTTTATTCAATAGATGTAAATACTGGAGCTATAAATTGGATCAATGAAATAAATTCTAATCTTACACCAGTTGTTATTGATAAAATAGTTTTGACCGTATCAGATGACGGATATTTATTTATCGTTGAAAAAGAAAAAGGAAATATTGTCAGAATTAATGATCTCCTTGTCAACCAAGATATTAAAAAAAAAAAATCTGTTAAACCTATAGGATTTGCTATTGGCGGAAAAAACTTATTTTTAACACTTAATAATGGCATAGTAGTAGTAGTTAGCTTAGAACAAGGAAATATTTTATATATTGAAAAAGTTTCGGGAGATTATATTTCTGAACCTTTTATATTTAATGAAAAGTTATACATTATACGAAATGGTTCAATAATTGTTTATAGCTAAAATGATTTTAAAAATTTTAGAAAAATTGGGTCGCAAAAAAGTTGTACTTGATAGGGGACCGTCTCATCCGAAATTTAGTGAAGCCAAACCTTGGATGAACAGATATTATGTTTTATTTAGGCACAGGCCTAAATGGTTTCCATTTAATATTTTAATTCACGAGATGCTAGCAGATGATCATGGTGAGGGAGTGCATAATCATACATTTCCTTATATAACAATTATTTTGAGAGGAGGGTATTGGGAAACTTTAAAAACAGGAAAATATTGGCGACCGCCTGGATATATTGGTTTTAGATCGGCAAATAATTTGCACAGAGTTGATCTAGAACAAGGAACAAAACCATTAACTTTATTTATTGCAGGACCCTTTGGACTTAGAAAAGGATCAAGGTCTGAATACGGTATCGATTTCACAAATAATAAATAAATGTTACTGAATTGATCAAATCAATATTTAACAGGTCAAATTGATAAAATATAATTTTTCTGTTGAAAGAAGATAATTTTAATTTTTCCTTAAAAGCTTAAAAGCCTCTAAAGCAGACGCTCTTGCTTGTTCATGAACAACAATGGGTTCAGGATAATCTTTTCCAATCATTATTTTAATTTTTTCTTGAATTTTTTTTTCTAATTCCCAAGGTTTATGAAGAAATTCATTTGGCATATTTTTAAGTTCTGGCACCCATTTTCTTGTATAAGTTCCTTCAGGGTCAAATTTAATACCTTGTAACGTAGGGTTGAAAATTCTAAAATAAGGTGCAGCATCAGCTCCGCAACCAGCTACCCATTGCCATTGTGCAACATTGCTAGCCTCATTGTAATCTACAAGGCAATTCTTGAAGTATTTTTCTCCTTCCATCCAGTGAATTCTTAAGTGTTTTACTAAAAAAGAAGCGACAATCATTCTTACTCTGTTGTGCATCCAGCCTGTTTCATATAGTTCTCTCATTCCAGCATCAACTATTGGATAACCTGTCATTCCTTGTTTCCATTTTTTTAAAAATTTATCATTTTTAACCCATTGGAAATTATCAAATTCTTTTCTTAGATTACCCTGTAACATTTCAGGGAAATAATTAATTAAACTATAAGAAAACTCTCGCCAACCAAGCTCATTTATGTACTTTCTGTATCCTTTGGTTTTTTTTGCTAAAGAGTCACATTTGTTCCAAATACTCTCAACATGTATTTGGCCAAATTTCAAATAAGGAGATAATTTGGATGTACCATTAACCCCTGGTATATCTCTTGCTTCTCCATAATTATGAATTTTATCTTTTATTAGTTCATCTAATTTTAATTTCGCCTCAATTTCTGAAGGTTTCCAATATTTTTCAAATTTTTTAAACCAATTTTTATTAGGCAAGATTTCTTTTGCTTCAATAGTTTTTTTAAAAAAAGAAAACGACTTATCTAATTTTTTTATTTGAAAAACTTTAGAAGGTACTTGATTTAAATATTTTAGTTCAGCATTTTTCCAAAATGGGGTAAAAACTTTAAAAGGCGTACCATCATTTTTAGTGATATCCTGAAATTCATTTAATATGTTACCTTTAAAATATTTATAATTTATTTGATTTTTTATAAAAATGTCTCTAATTTTTTTACCTTTTGCAATTATATCTGGTTCATAAATTTTGCTCCAATAAACAGTTATGTCATCATTTTTTTTAATCTTAGATAATATTTCTATTTCATCACTTTCAATTATTTCTAATGATATATTGTATTTTTTTAAATCAATTTCAAAAGCTTCAAGAGATTTTGATAGCCACCATTTCTGTGCCTCTCTTTTTTTATCAAAATTCTTATTATTATAAATATATAATGCAGAAACTCTTTTATGATTTTGACTTGCAAATGATAAAGCAGGATTGTGTTCAATTCTAAAATCTTCTCTAATCCAAACAATTGCATTTTTAGTCATTGAAATTATTTTTTTTGGTTAAAAATTTATGCGCTCTTAAACTGGATTACCTTTAAAAGGAATTGAAAATTTTTCAAGATGTTAAACTATACCAAGATGTTTTTTTCTTTTATCCACCCAAGTTCTAATTAAATTATCAAATATAAGACCTATGAAAGCAACACAAACGCCCAGTAGTAATCCAATACCTGCACCCTTTTTATCTGATAATGCTTTTAAAATATATTGTCCCAAGTCTTCAGTTCCAATAAAAGCTCCTATAATTACCATAAATAAAGCAAATACAATTGTTTGATTTAAACCAAGCATCATGTGAGGAAAAGCTAAAGGAAATTCAATTTTTAACAATCTTTGTATTTTCGTTACACCAGACATTGAAGCCACATCATGTAAAACTGTTGGAACACTTCTCAATCCCTCTATCGTGTACCTTACTGCGGGGATAGTTGCATAAACTATCACTGCAATAAGGACCGACGTATCGGTTATTCCAAAAAGCATCATTACTGGTATCAAATAGACAAATGAAGGGAATGTTTGAAAAATATCACAGACATTTAACATAAATCTCATAGTATGTTTGTTTTGAAAGCATAAAGTTCCAACAATTAATCCAATTACACAAGACACAATAACTCCAAAAACTGTCATGTATGTTGTAACTAAAGCTCTATCCCACCACGGGCTTAATGCTATAAATAAACTTAATCCACCGACAATTAACGCCGAACGAATTCCCCCAATTATATAACCTGATCCAATAATAAGTACTAAAGTAGCAACAGCTGGCATTCTTAAAAATAAGGCCCTCATTGGTTGAAGTACCTCTGTTATCAACCAAGTATTAAATAATTTTAAACTATAAAAGAAAGTATCAAAAATCCAATCAACTCCCTTATTCCAGAAACCTGCAGTTGAGATTCCTTTATTGTGCGGAATCTCAAATAAATAATTAAAACCATTAATTAAATAAAAAGATCCAATATAAGCAATTATTACTCCAATTATTACTGACCCAGCAAAAAACAAAGTATTTTTATAACGTTCAAAAAATGTTAATTTACCAAAATAATCAATTTGTTTATTTGCCCAGGCTAAAGACATTTTGTCTAGCAGTATTGCAATCAAGCTAATACACAAACCAGCTTCTAACGCGACTCCAATATTTAGTTGGTTTAGAGCAAGCAGTAGATTCCAACCCAGCCCTTTAGCACCAATGTAAGCTGCAATAACAGCCATTGAAAAACATACCATGATAACCTGGTTCACTCCAATTAAAATGTCTCTTCTTGCAGTTGGAATTAATACTTTAAACATAAGTTGAAAATTATTGCATCCGCTCATTTTTCCAGCTTCTATAACCTCCAAAGGTACCGATCTTAAACCCAACAAAGTTAAAAGTATCATTGGTGGAATAGCAACAATCATTGTAATAATAACTGCAGCGTGATCACCATTTCCGAACAAAACCAATGCAGGCACAAGCACTGAATATTGAGGCATAGTTTGCATTACCATTATTATTGGATTCAAAAATTTCTCAACAGTTTTACTCTTGAAGGCCATAATGCCTAAGATTAATCCAAAAATAAAAGAAAGCGGTGTTGCTACTAATATAAAAGAAAGAGTTTGCATTGAAGGTTCCCACTGACCAAAAATCGAAACGTAAATCATTGTTACACCTGCAAAAATTCCGAGACCTTTGCCGCCTAATTTATAGCCTAATATTGCAGTGCCTGCCGTAACTACTGTCCAAGGCAAACCTGGAAGTTTTGCCCATGGGTTTGCATCTAACCATTCCCAACTTGTAAACGCAACAATGGTTTCAACACCGCCCAATGGAATTTCTCTAATCAATTCAATGACAAATGTCATAAACGCACTTATACTTCTTGTTAAAATAAGTATTAAAGGCTGTTTTTTAAATTCCTGAAGGTCTTCATTCCAAACTTCTATTGGCATCCATTCTTCCAATAAAAAAACTATAGAGTCATTTACCCAAATAGGTAGCCAACCAAGTAATGGAGGAAGCCTCCAAAAGTTATCAAAGGGATAATATCTAACTTCTGCGCCTAATACTGTGAAGCTAACTTGGTTTGGATCTTTAACAAATTCTGCCTGAGCTCTAATAAATTTATAAGTTTCTGGAACATCAATTGCAAAACATAAGAAAAAAAATACAATAAATAAAAATAACCATTGAAATAGATTTGGATATTTTTTTAATAATTCCATATTTTAAATATTTTTTCTTTTTCCTCCAAAAACAGTGCTAATAATTTTTGAAGGATTAACTGTTCCAACAATTTGATTACTATCGTCAACTACAGCAATATTTTTATCTTGAGATAAAATTTTATTAGCCACATGACCAATTATAGAATCTTTTGAAACTTTAAAATCGCTTAAATTTTCATTACTTATTTCGTCCATAACGTCCTCAATTTTTAAGACTTTTTCTCTGGGAACCTCCTCAGTAAACCTTCTTACATAATCAGTTTCTGGATTTAAAACAATATTTGCAGGTGTATCCAACTGTTCAATAATGCCATCTTTCATTATAATTATACGATCTGCAAGTTTTAAAGCTTCGTCAAAATCATGTGTTATAAACATGATCGTTTTTTGTAATTTTAATTGCAGTCTTAAAAATTCATCCTGCATTTCTTTTCGTATCAAAGGATCTAATGCTGAAAAAGGTTCATCTAAAAACCAAATATCAGGTTCTACAGCTAAAGATCGAGCAATACCTACTCTTTGTTGTTGTCCACCAGAAAGCTCTCTTGGAAAATAGTTTTCTCTTCCATCAAGGCCAACAAGTTTAATCATTTCCATAGCCTTTTTGATAGTTTCTTGTGTTTTAATTCCTTTAATTTGAAGTGGAAAAGCAATATTTTCTACAACTGTTTTGTGTGGAAGCAAAGCAAAACTTTGAAAAACCATTCCCATTTTATTTCTTCTAAGATCAATTAGTTGTTTGTTACTTAATGAGAGCAAATCTACACCTTCAATAAAAATTTTTCCTGCAGTTGCTTCTGTCAATCTAGAAATGCATCTTAATAACGTAGATTTACCTGAGCCTGATAAGCCCATAACAACCAATATTTCTCCTTTTGAAACCTCGAAAGAGGCGTTATTAACACCTACGATACATCCTTTATCTTGAAATGTTTTTGCGTCCACATTACCATTTGCTTCTTGAAGCATTTTTTGAGCTTTTGCTCCAAAAATTTTATAAACTGAGTCGCATTTAATCACCACTTTTGACATAATATTTAAAATTTTATACGAAATAAAAGTTAAAATACAGTTTTTAATTAGCTGTGTTTATATTTTATTTTTAAAAATTTTTAATAAAATAAACTCTCGTATCAATTCCTGTGCTAAAAAAACTTAAAGCATCTCCACTCACTGTAATTGTTTCCTCTTTACCTTCAATGGTTCCTTTTAAAACATATCCAGCAACGCATTTTTTATTTTCATTATCCCATTTTACAAATGTTTCCTTAACTTGATTTCCATTTCCAGTATATATTTGATAAGCTTTTAAATTGATTAAATTAGCACCCATTATTGTACGTTGAGTAATCAGTTTTGTTGCATTACAAACTTTTTCATAAAGCTCGTCAGATAATTTAAAACCATTGGTTCCATCATAAGTTACTAAAATACCCGTAGGCAGATTTGATAACAAATCACTGAGTTTTCTTTTTTCAGCAATTTTTTCTTCTTCTCTTTTCATTTTGGCAGTTAGATCTTTATCATGACCGAAAAAAATATTAAAAATTGCAAAGGATAAAATTACAACAATTGTTACAACAACAAGACCCACTAACTGTCTAGCTGGCTCGGGTAATTCCTTTAATTTACTTGAATATTTGTCTTGCAACATTATTTCAACTATTCTTGCAACTGGCCATTTTTCCAAATTCCAGTTTTTTCTTTTCCATCAGCCCAAGTAAAAGTTCCTTTTCCATTCATAAAACCATTAGCCCATTCGCCATTGTAAGTTGAACCATCTGGGAAAATTAAAACACCTTGACCACTCCAAAAACTATTTTCAAATTCACCCTTGTAAATATATCCATTTGGCCAAGTTTCAGTCCCTTGTCCATGCTTTTTTGTTCCAACCCACTCTCCTTCGTAAATTGTTTTATCTGTATATACCCATTTTCCAAAACCATTATCACAATTTCCCTCTTGGCATCCTGTGACAGCAGCTATGGTCTGATAGGTAAATAAAAAATTAAGAGTTACTAAGATAATATATTTTTTCATTTTTTTATCTTATATTATATTCAACTAATATTTTATTATAATATTAAATTTGACTCTCATATTTTCTGCATAGATAAAAATAAATATCCTTTTCAAATTCATCACTTTTTAAATATTGTGTAATTTCGTGAATTAATTCACCTGTTTTTCTATCTATTATTGCAGACTCTGAGTAATTTTTTATTTTATCAGTAGCCTTAAAAAAAACTATGTCTTTATTTAAAATTTTGATATCAAGCTTTTCTTTGTTAGATATGAATGATGACAATCCGTTAATTAAAAGCGTATCTGGTGGTTTTGCATCAATTTCAAATTTATCTAAATTTTTATTATTTAAATCTTTAGCTAAAAAAGTTTTATAATTATATTCTGAATTTTTAAGTATTTTTTTTTCTAATTTGCATGTAAAGCTTAGTTTAATATTTTCTTGAACATCAACATTTTTTGCAAAAGATAAAGTAAAAAATAATAAACTAAGAGATACATACAAAAAATACTTTATCATATATTAATTTCTATTTTTTTTTGCTCACTTTTAAGAACTTTAAAAAAAAATCTCCCCCTAACTATTTTAGGTTAGGGAGAGATTTAAACTTTTTTAATTTGAGTCTTTATTTAGTCCAAGGCTCCCAAACATTTTTATTATCAGCTAACCATTTTTTAGCTGCATCTTGATGCGTCATTTTTCCGATATCAACTAATTTTGCCATCGCACCAATTTGAGCTGTAGTAAATGATACTTGCTTAAACATTGCAGCTGCTTTTGGATGTGTTTTTGGAAACTCCGCATTTACGGCTTTTTTCAAATAACCATCTGGTGATCCACATTTTCCGTCACCACCATCTGCTGGTCTGCAACCAGGTGTATATGGAGGCCACTCTATAAATGTGAAACCATCAGCGTCAGTAAAGTTGGGTGTCCAATTGAAAATGATTGTTCCTCTTCCCTCTTTTTCAGCGGCTACCAATTCTGCCCAAAGTGCCTCTGCAGTTCCAGCAAATTTAACTGTCCATAGATCTGATAGTTCTAATGCTTCAAATCTTTGTGGCATTAAATCTCCATGCCAATTTTGTGGTCCTTCTAAAATCTGCCCTTTTCCACCTGAATCAGGAGTTACAAAGTTTTTTGCACAATCTGGATTTTTCAGAGCAGTCCAATCTGGAAGGCCAGGACATAATCCTTTTTCAACAACCCAATTTGGATATCCTAAGTCCTCAAGTGTTCTTGCTTCGTGATCACCCCAATCCAGTATTCCACCTTTTTCAAGAGCCATAGAGAATGAATGTCCAAAAGTTCCTTCCCAAACTTCGTGAGATATTGTTACGTCGCCAAGTCTTATAGACTCATACACTGCTTGTGTGTCAGCTGGAACGTATTTTACTGTATTTCCCATACTTTCAAAAATCCCACCAAGAACGTATGCTGAAACCACTTGGCTTGACCAGTTGTGTGTTGGGATAATGATAGGTTTTTTGCTATCCGCGGAATTAGCAATTCCCACAAAACTTACTGCAGAGATTACTAAAGCAGACAACAATGATATTATTTGTTTCATTTATATCCTTTGTTTAATGTTTAATTAAAAATTATATTAATTATGTCTAAAAGATATACTTAAGTCAATTTTTTTTTGTTATAATAAATTTTAAATTTATTTTAAAACAAATTGAAAAACTCTCAAACAAGCAAAAATATAAAAAATCCAGGACTAAGAACACTACCACCTGGAGTTGAAAGATATTTTGTTAAGGGCGGAGGTTTATCTGTTATCCAAGTTGCCCCAGATGATCAAATTGAAATTATTAATAATGAGGGAAAACAAATTTGTGAAATAATTGTTTTTAATTTTAAAGGAAAATCAGATTTATCTATTTTAAATTTAAAAGAAAATGCAAATGGCGAGTTTTCAAAAAAAACAATTCACAAAGATGAAAAAATTGCAAAATTATTTAAGAAAAAAAACTTAATTTTAGATCAAGCAAAATCCTCAATAATTTTTGATCAAGATTGTTTAATGGGCGAACGTGTTGTGCTTAAATCAAAAGACGATTGTTTAGTAATGATTGCAGCACCAGGTGATGCGATGAATGTGCACAATCAAAATCCACCAACTGACTTAACTGTTTTTTTAAATAAAGCTAAATTTGAAGAAAATGAAGAACAGTTTATTTTGCCAGATCCCTTAGACGATCCAATAATTGAGCAACTTATCAAAAGACGAACTGCAGAAACTTATTCTGTTAAAGCTGGAGAGTATATTCAAATTATTGATCCAGCTGGACGACAGTGTTCAGATTTTTTAGCTTTTGATACCCGTAAATTAAATGAAGGCATTGAAAGTTTTATAGATGATAAAACTACAAGAACCTTTATGGGTAGTGCTTATCCAGGCCCAGGTTTGTTTTCAAAGTTCTATGACAGTAACCACGAAGCAATGATCGAAGTTATAAGGGACACTGTTGGTCGCCACGATACTTTTAATCTTGCATGCACCTCTAAATATTATGAGGATATGGGTTATATGGGCCATATCAATTGCACTGATAATTTTAATAAAGGCTTAGAAAAATATGATATTAATTCAAGAAAAAGTTGGTCCGCTATAAATCTTTTTTTTAATACTGCTATAAGTGAAAATAATGTTGCTTCTTTTGACGAGCCTTGGTCGAGACCAGGCGATTACATTCTATTTAGAGCCTTGAAAGATCTAACATGTATATCATCTGCTTGTCCCTGTGATATTGACCCTGCAAATGGATGGAACCCAACAGATATATTTGTTAGAACTTACCCTAAAGAAAAAAAATACACAAAAGCTGTAGCATTTAGAATGAAAACAGACTCTGAACCAAAATTAACCCAGGAAACAGGTTTTCATAAGAAAACTTCTGAGCTCACTAGAAACTTTATTGAGTATAGAGGTTTTTGGCTTGCAAATAACTTTACCAATTCAGGCACGATCAAAGAATATATAGCATGTAGAGAAAATGCAATTATAACAGATTTATCACCCCTTAGAAAGTTTGAAGTTTTGGGACCTGATGCTGAAAATTTAATGCAATATACCTTAACTAGAGATATAAAAAAACTTTCGACTGGTGACATTGTTTATAGCGCGATGTGTTATGAAAATGGGACAATGCTTGATGATGGTACAGTATTTAAATTAGGCCAAGATAATTTTAGATGGATTGGTGGAGATGAGTACAGCGGCGAATGGCTAAAAGAGCAAGCTAAAAAAAAGAATTACAAAGTTTGGGTTAAATCTTCAACTGATCAAATTCATAATATTGCAATTCAAGGACCTAATAGTAGAAAAATTTTAGAAAAAATTATTTGGACTGGTCCAAAACAAGCTTCGATGAACGAATTACAGTGGTTTAAATTTTCTATAGCTAGGATAGAAACTGACACTGGGACTCCTATAATTGTATCAAGGACCGGATATACAGGTGAACTTGGATATGAAATATGGTGTCATCCAAAAGATGCTTGTGTTGTTTGGGATAAAGTTTGGGAAGCAGGAAAAAAATACAACATTACTCCACTTGGGTTAGAAGCTTTAGACATGGTTCGAATTGAAGCGGGTCTAATTTTTTATGGTTATGAATTTAATGATCAAACAGATCCTTTTGAGGCGGGAATTGGTTTTACTGTGCCACTTAAAACAAAAGAAGACGAATTTATCGGCAAAGAGGAATTAATTAAGAGAAAAGCAAACCCACAAAAAAAACTTGTTGGATTAGAATTAATTGGTCATGAACCAGCTAAACACGGTGATAGTGTTCATTATGGTAAAGCTCAAATAGGAGTTATCACTAGTGGCATGCTTTCACCTAAGCTTGGAAAAAATATTGCTCTTTGTAGAATAGACGTTAAATATTCAAATATTAATACTGAAATAGAAGTGGGCAAGTTAGATGGGCATCAAAAAAGAATTGCTGCTAAAGTTGTTGCTTTTCCATTTTACGATCCTATGAAATCTAGAGTTAGAGCTTAATGTCAGCTAATAAACCTATAATACTCAACAGTAAAACCTTGTTAGATTTTTGGGAAGATCAAATGAGGCAATCTCATACATCAAGTAATTATTTTTTTAGAAAATCACCATCACATTATCACATGATGTTACTTGTGATGTCTGCTTTTAAGTTAAAACAAAAGTTATCAGTAGAAACACTTAAAACAAAACTATTTAAAACCTCAAGGCCGAAATCGGCTTTGATAATTAATGAGGCATGTGAAAAAGGGTTTTTTAAACTTATAAAAAATTCAACCGATCAACGAGTTAAGAATATAGTTCCAACAGAATCTTTTATTAATGAATACGAGCAATATTTAACTACATTAAAGAATATTTCCTATTAAATCTCTTAATTTATATTTTTTATATATAAAAAATATTTATATAAGAAATCATTTTAATCGTGATTGAAAAAAATAAAGTGTTTGTATGGCATTACCAAAAAAAGCAAAAGTTGTCATTGTTGGTGGAGGTATCCACGGATTAAGCACAGCTTGGAAATTATCTGAAACATATAAAAACAAAGGTGATGTAGTTGTTTTAGAAAAAAAAGATACTGGTGCTGGAGCGAGTGGAATAGCCTGTGGTGTTATAAGAAATAACTATTTTCAGCCTGCCATGAGAGAATTAATGGCTCACTCAGTTTCAGTGTGGGAGAGTGATGCGAAAGCATTTAGATATAATAATGTTGGATATATGCAAATTTCCCCAGAGATTATGCATAAAGATGTTGCGGGAATTTATGCACAACAAAAAGCAATCGGATATGACTCAACTTTCATAGAAGGTGAGAAAGATTGCATGAAGTATATGCAAGGTATTTTTTATGATTGGCAAGCAAAAGGAATTACTTCAGTTCTTCACGAAAAAAAAGGTGGTTACGCTTACAATGTCGACTCGGTAAAAGCTCTTGAAAAAAAAGCGAATGCTAATGGAGTAGATGTTCATAAAGGAATTAAAGTTACAGGTTTTAAAAGAGGAAGTAATAGTAATGCTATCACTGGAGTTGTTACAGATCATGGGACAGTAGAGTGTGACCAAGTTGTGATTGGAACAGGTCCATGGGTAAGAGACTTCTGGAATATGTTAGAGTTACCAAAAACTATAGACATCAAAGGTAAAGATGGCAAAATGCATGAAGCTGCAATGTGGAAATACTGGTTTCTTCAAGAAGGTGTACTAGGTGTTGATCAAGATCTTTTTAAAACTAATGAGGGAAAACTGCCACCAGTAATTCATGTTGATACAGATGCTCCTTTATATTCTGACAGAGATCAAAAATTAATCACAGATAAATTGTGGGGGATTTATTACAAACCCGATATTGAAGGACTTGGAGTTCAAGGTGGAACCTCTCCTTACATTGTAAAAAAACATTTTGATGAAGTGGAAGTTGATCCTTATGCAAAAGAGTCACCAGAATATCAAACAACAGATGAATTTGCTGATATGTGGTCTTCTGCTTTAGCACATTGCCAAAAAAGATTTGTAGGAAAGTCCCATTTATACAGAAAAGGCCCTTCAGGGGGTCTAGGATGTATGACGCCAGATGCGTTTCCAATATTCGATAGATTTTTTGAGAATGTTTATATGATCGCAGATTCAAATCATGGATACAAAATGATTGGTGTAGGTCATCTTGTGGCTCAAGAAATTTTAGGACAAGAAAGCAAATTATTAAAACCTTTTAGATTTGACCGGTACGCTAAGGGTGAATTACACCCAACCTCAAATAGTCCATTTCCTTGGAGTTAGTTTTTTCAAAAAGTCAATTTTTTCTGAGACTTTATTATTCTAACTAGACATAAGTTTTTTTTTCAGCTAAATTTTGGTCTTAAAATTTAAAGGATTTTATCAATGACTGATCTAGAAAAACATGTAAACCAGCCTGGCCGAGATAAATTAGTTAAGAAAGTAAGAGCAAAAATAGACGAACTTGGAATAAAGTATATTTTTTTTCAATTTATATCTGTTACTGGAAGAGTAGTTGGAAAAGGCATTCCATCAGATCATTGGGAAAGGTCTTGTGAAAAGGGTTTTCAATTGGTTTATGGTGCTACAGCAAATTTATTTGTAGATCGTAATAAAAATTATATTGGTTATGGTCCTGAAGCAAAAGAACTTGTTGGTATTCCAGATCCAGAGACATTTGTTCAACTACCTTGGGATAAAAAAGTTGCAAGAGTTTATTGTACTTGTTTTAGAAATAGAGAAGAAAGAGAAAACCCAGGTGGCCATTTAACTTCGGACTGCAGAGGAAACTTAAGAATAATTGCAGCAGAATTCAAAAAAAAATATGGCTATCAATTAAGAGTTGGTACCGAACCTGAGATGATGTGGCTTACAAAAAATTCAGATGGTACTCCCACAGGAGGCGGATTTTCAAAACCTTATTGTTACCATATAGATCAATTTGAGTCTTTAAGACCAGTGTTTATGAAAGTTATGGAATATGCTCGAGCTATGGGGTTTGATATGATTCAAGGTGATCATGAGGACGCTCCTGGACAATTAGAATTAAACTGGATGTATGACGATGTTTTAAGAAACGCAGATAGACTCTCAACATATAGACAAATTTGCGCCCAAGTTGCTAGAGAATTTAATTTGATTGCTTGTTTCATGACAAAACCATTTATGGGCGTTTCTGCAAGTGGATGTCATACCAATATGTCATTATGGACAGGAGGCAAAGATAAAATCAATAAGTTAGGTTTTAAATCTTTACCAGGTATGGATGAAGTTTTTAGTTACGTTGAAGGTGGAACAAACACTTTTATGCCTGATACTAAAGATGTTCAGTTACCGGGTAAAATAGGTTTAGCTTCAATTGGTGGTATAATCAAACATTTGCCTGCCTTAACCGCTATCGGATCTTCAACAGTTAACTCATATAGAAGATTATGGGATCAAGGTTTTTGGGCACCAGTTTATGCTGACTGGGGATATCAAAATAGAACTTGTGGTTTAAGAGTTTCTGCGCCAGGAAGATTTGAATATAGGTCTGTAGACTCAATGCACAATCCATACTTAATGGGAGCTGCATTATTAAAAGCAATGGAACATGGTATATCTAAAAAAATTGATCCAGGCGCTCCTGAGTCTAGAAGTATGTATGAGGCTAAAAAAGCAGGTAAAGATGTTAAAAAATTACCATTAAGCCTAGGAGAGGCTTTAAATGCATTAGCTGAAGATGAGGTTATAAAATCAGCGATGCCAGATGAAATGTATAAAGTTTTTCATTGGTATAAAAATGACGAATGGGAAAGATTTTTAGGAGCAACAACTAAGTGGGATCTAGATACTTATCTAGATTGCCTACCATAATCTTAAACAAAGGAAATAGAGGAGAAAAAATATGTGTGGAATTGCTGGATTGATACATCGAGGTAGATCGTCAAATGTGGGAAAAGAGCTACAAGGGATGCTTCAAGCTTTAAAACACAGAGGTGAAGACTCATCTGGCTTTGCTCTTTACGGAGATACTGACGGCAGAAATTTTATCATGCGTTTCAAGGTAGGAGAGAACGTTGGTGAGGGAAGTTCGTCGGTAATGGAAGAAACATCAGTTTATGATGAAAGAGTTAAATTAGTCAATGCAAACATATTGAGTATGGGAGCAAAAATTATTAAGGAAGAAAGAATACTTCCTTACTCTTTAAGATATGAAGTAAGTTATAATGAAAATGATTTAAGAGAATTTTCCAGAAAAATTGAAAGCGTACCTGGAGTTGAAATTCTATCAATGGGTAAATCCCTAGAGGTTATTAAGGATCTAGGCAATGCAAAAGCTGTTTGTGATAGATATAATTTAGATAAATTGGTTGGAACCCACGGTATAGGTCATGCAAGGATGGCGACTGAGTCTGGAGTTGATATAAAATCTGCCCATCCTTTTTGGGGTTATCCATTTAGCGATGTTTCAGTGGTGCATAATGGACAATTGACAAATTATTGGAATAATAGAAGAGCATTAGAAAACCAAGGAATGAGATTTATGTCTGAATGTGATTCAGAATTAATTGCAGTGTATATAGCTCAAAAAATGAGAGAGGGAGCTACACTTGAAGAAGGAATGAGAGATTCTTTAAAAGGACTTGATGGAGTATTTACATATTTTGTTGCAACAAAAGACTCTTTAGGAATGGCCAAAGATACAATGGCTGCAAAACCTTTAGTTCTTTATGAATCAGATGATTTAGTTGCAATGGGCTCAGAGGAAATAGCAATTAGATCAGTTTTGCCGCAAGAAATTGAAACTTATGATCCCTATGATGGAGAGGTTAAGGTATGGCAAATCTAAAAAGTACCGAAACCAAAACGAAAGCCCAGTCAATGGGTATGCACACTGAAGTATTAACAGGAAGAACTCAACAAAAGTTTTTTAACCCTGATGAAGCAGAAAACTTTTATTACTTTGGTACTTACGATGTTGATTTTAATAAAAGAACAGAACTTGATGTTAAAGACATGACCGCTACAGAAGTTAATAAGCATATAGATAATTTAATGAGCAAAGGCTACGGAACTATAGTAATTAAAAACCCTCAAGGAAAACATAGTTTAGGTGTTGGAATATTGAATAAATTAAATTTAATTTTTGAGGGAAGTTTAGGATATTTTGGTATGGGTTCATGTGATGGACCAACAGTTAGAATTAACGGAAGGGTTGGTTGGTCTTGTGCTGAAAACTTAATGGCTGGAAAAGTTGTTATTGAAAAAAATGCTGGATCATGTTTTGGTGCCGCAATGAGAGGTGGAGATTTAATCTGTAAGGGAAGCGTTGGAGCAAGAACTGGTATTGATATGAAGGGTGGTACTATAATTGTAGGTGGTGACGCTGGTGCGTTCACAGGTTTTATGATGCAAAGAGGAAGAATTATTATTCTAGGCAATGTTGGAATAAACTTAGGAGACTCTATGTATGATGGTACAATTTTTATAGGTGGCAAAATTGGTTCATTAGGTAGTGATGCTGTTGAAGCCGAATTAACATCTAGTGATCAAGACTGGTTAAAAAGAAAATTAAAAGTTGCAGAGATTGGTGAAAATTTTAATGTGAGTAAAATGGTAAAAATAGTAGCTGGTAAAAAACTTTGGAACTACGATAATTTAGAACCCGCTGAAAAAAAAGGAGCAATTTAATGGCAAATAAAAAAAACGGCAAAAACGGTAAACATATTAAAAACGGAAAAAATGGAAGTTCAACAAGTGTTCAAAATGTAGGTGGAAAAGCCGACGTTTATTTGAATGAAGATGGTGCCAGAAACAAAAGCTTACTTGGCACTAACGCAATTTTTACGCCTGATGTGATAGACGATATTCATATTAAAGCTCAGTTGGGTAGATATCGAATGCGTGGGATGGCATTGATGAAAAGAATCCCAAGATTTGATGATTTGGTGTTTTTACCAGGAACACTAACAAGATTTGTTATTGAAGGTTACCGAGAAAAGTGTGAAACAAAAACTATTATTGGGCCACGTTGTGAGAATCCAATTGTATTAGATATTCCAGTTTATATTACTGGAATGAGTTTTGGCTCACTTTCTTATGAGGCAAAAACTGCTTTAGCAAGAGGAGCAACAATGGCTGGAAGTGCCACATGTTCTGGCGAAGGCGGAATGATACCTGATGAAAGAAGATATTCTGAAAAATGGTATTATCAATGTATTCAATCAAGATATGGTTTTAATCCACATCACGCTCAACTTGCAGATGCAATTGAAATATTTATTGGACAAGGACAAAAAGTCGGAATGGGTGGTCACTTAATGGGTCAAAAGGTTACTGATCAAGTTGCAGAGATGAGATCATTGCCAGCTGGAATTGACCAAAGATCTCCAGCTAGACACCCAGACTGGTTAGGACCAGATGATTTAGCTTTGAAGGTTGAAGAATTAAGACAATTAACAAAAAATAAAGTTCCGATACAATTAAAATTAGGCGCTTCAAAAGTCTATGACGATGTTCGTATGGCAGCAAAGTGTGATCCTGACTCTATTTTCTTAGATGGTATGGAAGGCTCAACAGGTGCAGGGCCACACATCGCAGCAGCAAACACTGGTATTCCAGGAATTGCGGCAATTAGAGAGGCAAGAAGAGCCCTAGATGATGTAGGCCAAACTGGAAAAGTCACATTAATTTATGCGGGTGGTATTAGAGATGGTGCTGATATGGCAAAAGCTTTAGCTTTAGGTGCTGATGCGATTGCAATTGGAACGGGGGCGCTTGTTGCATTAAATTGCAATAAAGCCATTCCAGAAGCCAACTTTGAAAAAGAAATAGGCGTAAAGGCAGGTGAATGTTATCACTGTCACACAGGCCGTTGTCCTGTTGGTGTTGCAACACAGGATCCAAAACTAAGAGCAAGATTAAATCCTGATGATGCAGCATTAAGAGTTTACAACTATTTACATGCAATGACATTAGAAGCTCAACTTTTAGCAAGAGCATGTGGTAAAACAAATATTCACTCTTTAGAGCCTGAGGATTTAGCAGCATTAACCACTGAAGCGTCCGCTTTAGCTAAAGTGCCTTTAGCTGGAACTAATTATACAGTAGGCGTAGATAACTATCATAAAATATAAACAGAGAGATGAAAAAAGCAAAACCTAAAAAAGAAAAAAAATTAAAACTAGGAACTTTCAAAGAGACTGCAAGAGAAAAAATGATCGGCCAGCATATCGGCTATCGTTATGATGTAAATTTATTGCCCGATTATAAAAAAATTACTCCTTTCTTAAAAAAATATGTCGAGGCCATGGGTTGGGACGACCTTAATTGGTTAGAGGATATTCATATGGGTTACGAAGAGGGTAGACCAGCGGTATTTTGTAGAAATGCCAATGGATGGGTTACTATCCCAAAGACAATCAAACTTCCTGATAATCAACAGGATAGAGACATGATAGCAAGAGAGCTTTTAGTTAAATTTCAAATGTCAAAAAAACATCCACTCGTTGATTTAAAAAAGGCCTACTTAAAGTTTTAAAATACAACTTTAAATTGATCGTTTTTTCAAAAACTCTTTAAAATCGTCATTTTAAACATAATGTTTCATTTGTCACACCCCTAATAATTTCGTATGATTCAAGTTAATTAATTTAGGAGGGAAAATGACTGATCAGTTAACAGCTCTACAATCCATATTTTCAGAATTTTACTACTGGGTGACAGTGGTTATGATGTTTTTTATTCACATTGGATTCTGTATGTATGAAGTTGGAGTTTCAAGACATAAACACCAACAGGCAACACTAATGAAAAATACATTGGTAATACCTTTGGTTACAATTACATGGTTTTTCTTTGGTTGGTGGATTTATTGGGCATTCCCAACAGGACCAGGAATAGCACCGTCAATAATAACTGGTGAAACCGGTTTAAGGATTGATGATGGATTATTTAATGCAAACGCATATTTGGCAAATTCACCATTTATGGCAATCAATATGACCGACCGCATTAGTGGAGTATTTTGGGCTGCGTTCTTACTATTTTCTTGGACAGCTGCTTCAATTGTCTCAGGGGCACTTATTGAAAGAATTACAACTTTTGCATTTGGAATTTTAGCAATTGCAATCGGATCTGTATTTTGGTCAATTGATGCTGCTTGGGGATGGCACTTTGATGGTTGGATGCTCAAAGTTTTAGGTTACCATGACGCTTATGCATCAGGAGTAATTCACGCAATTGCTGGGGGATTTGCATTAGGGGTACTAATTGTTTTAGGAGCACGAATTGGTAAATTCAGTTCATCTGGTGAACCAAGAACTATAGGACCAAAAAATCCTTGGTTAGTTACAATTGGAATATTTTTAATTTATACTGGCTTCTGGGGATTTTATGCGGCATGCAATGTACCAATATGGAATGTAGGAACTGAATATTTGGGTGCTGAAACAACAGTAACCTATTGGACGGCTACAAACATTTATTATACACCGACAACACTTAGTGGAGTAACTTATAACTTCTTGATGTCATTATCTGGTGGTTTATTGGCTGGTTATATCATTTCTAAGGGTGATGCTTTCTGGACTTACTCACTTGGTCTAGCGGGTGTTATTTGCGCTTCAGCTGGAAATGATTTGTATCATCCAATTCAAGCACTGATCGTTGGTATGATTGGAGGAGTGATTCCATACAAATTACATTACTGGGTTGAAAATACATTCAAAATAGATGATGCAGTTGGTGCAGTGGCTGTTCATGGCTACGCAGGATTCATAGGTGTAGTAGCTGCTGGATTTATTTTAAATGGTTTCCCATCTTCTGGTTATAGTGTTGGTGCTTTGTTTGATACATCTGGAACTTATGCATCAATTAACCCGTTAGGTAATTTTCTGGGTGCAATAATTATGTTCGTAGTGCTTGGACTAATACCAGGTTATGTTTTGGCTAAAATACTTAATGCGTTTGGGAAACTTAGAATTCCGCGTGAAGTTGAAATAGCTGGAATAGATTATCAAATAATGGAGGATGATAAAGAAGCTGAAAAAACATTTACATCATCCATCGCAACTAGGTAGAGGAGAAATATATGGCTACAGTTACAAACTGGATAGATCTTATAAGTGCTTCAGAGGCTGTTGGTGAAGTTTACCCAGGAGCTTCTGGTATGGTTGGAAACATGTCCAATGAAACTTTGCTAGTAGTTATCGGCGTAGTTTTATGGATTGGCTGGCACCTTATAACTAGTATTTCTGAAAGTGAAAAACTCTCAAAAATAGCTAGAAAACGACCTGGCCCTAACGACCATAAAAGCAACGTTACTAATTGGTAATTTGATTTAAAATTTGGGCGCTACTTAAAAGTGGCGCCCTTTTTTTTTAAATTTTCTAAATGGATCAAGATAACGATAAAAATTCAAGACCAACAAAAATGAAAGGTCTTGCTTTTCCGAAAGCAAAATATGGATTAATAATTGCCATCATTATTGTTGTAGTTGTTAATGCTATTTATTATAAGGATGCATTATTATCATTGATAAAATAAATGTATGTGTGGCATCGTTGGAATTTATCTTAAAACTAAGAAATATGAAAAAAAACTAGGTGAGTTTTTATCTGGGATGCTTGACGGTATGGCTACTAGAGGTCCCGATAGTGCAGGTTTTGCAATTTATTCAAAAGAAAATAAAAACATTTATAAATATTCAATTTGTTTAAATCAAATGTCTTTAAACGAATTTAAAATAAAAATCTCAAAATTGTTAAAAAAAATAAAGTTAACTAATTATTCAGACCACGTGGTTATTGAAACAAAAGATAAGCCTCATAAAGTAATTGAGATTTTACAAAATCAATTACAATCAGTTTCGCTAGTAGGTTATGGAAAAAGTATTAGTATATTTAAACAAACTGGTAATCCAAAAGATGTAGTAAAAAAATTTAAATTATCATCTTTTTCAGGAACCCATGGAATTGGTCACACAAGAATGGCTACCGAAAGTGCAATTACCACTCAAGGTTCACACCCTTATTCAACTGCTGAAGATGAATGTTTGGTGCACAATGGATCATTATCTAACCACAACAATATTAGAAGGTTTTTAATAAAAGATGGACAAAAATTTAATTCTGAAAATGATACAGAGGTTGCTGCTGGATATATATCAAATCAAATATCAAAGGGTAAAAGTCTTGAAAGCACATTAAAAAAAAGTTTAAAAGATTTAGATGGGTTTTATACATTTATAGCTGGAACCAAAAATGGCTTTGCTCTCTTAAGAGACGAGATAGCTTGTAAACCTGCTGTGGTTGCTGAAACGAAAGATTATGTAGCAGTGGCATCAGAGTTTCAGGCTATGGCACATCTTCCAGATGTAAATTCTGCAAAAATTTTTGAACCTAAGCCAGGTGTCGTCTATCACTGGTAACTTATGAATTTTGACTTAAATAAAAAAAAACTAAGAGAGGTAAATAATTACCTTCAGAATATAGATAGAAAGGATAATAAGAGAAAATTTGAACTTTCAAATCCACAAGGGCAGCATGCAATTTGTGTTGGCCTAAAAGATGAAATAGATGTTACGATAAAAGGACACACTGGATACTACTGTGCAGGAATGAATCAAAAAGCTAATATCACAGTTCATGGGAATGTAGGAACTGGTGTTGCAGAAAATATGATGTCAGGAAAAGTGATTATTAAAGGTAATGCATCACAATCGGCTGGTGCAACCGGCAATGGTGGAACTTTAATCATAGAGGGAGATGCTAGTTCTAGATGTGGTATTTCAATGAAAGGAATAAACATTTTAGTCAAAGGATCCGTTGGCCATATGTCCGCATTTATGGCTCAAAAAGGCAATCTTATAGTTTTTGGTGATGCTGACTCTGATTTAGGAGATTCAATTTATGAGGCAAAAATTTTTGTAAAAGGAAAAGTAAAAAGTCTTGGCGCAGATTGTGTAGAAAAAAAGATGGATGAAAAAAATATTAATGAATTAAATAAGATCTTTAAAGAGCTAAATATATCAGAAGATCCAAAAAAATTTAAAAGATATGGTTCGGCAAGAAAATTATATCATTTTAAAATTGATAATTTAAGCTCTTACTAATTATGAAAAAAGATTTAAAAGAATTTAAAACTTTTCCGTCATCCGTTATTAAAGAAATTCATAGAGCTGCGAATGAGGGTATTTATAAAATAAGAGGTTTGGGTGCTAAAAGAAAAGTTCCTGATTTTGATGATCTTGTTTTTTTAGGAGCATCAATGTCCAGGTATCCTTTAGAAGGCTATCGAGAAAAATGTAACACATCAGTTATTCTAGGTGATCGTTTTGCAAAAAAACCTATTAAATTAGATATACCAATAACAATAGCTGGAATGAGTTTCGGTGCTCTCGGTGCTAATGCAAAAGAAGCTTTAGGTAGAGGAGCATCAGCCATGGGTACTTCAACAACTACTGGTGATGGTGGAATGACAAAAGAGGAAAGAAGTTCATCTAAATATTTGATTTATCAATTATTACCATCAAGATATGGAATGAATCCAGAGGATTTAAGGAAAGCAGATGCAATCGAAGTCGTTGTTGGACAAGGGGCAAAACCTGGTGGAGGGGGAATGTTGTTGGGTCAAAAAATTAACAAAAGGGTTGCTGCCATGAGAACGCTGCCTGAGGGAATAGACCAAAGAAGTGCTTGCAGACATCCGGATTGGACAGGACCTGATGATTTAGAGATAAAAATTCAAGAACTTAGAGAAATTACCAATTGGGAAAAACCAATTTATGTCAAGGTTGGTGCAGCAAGGCCTTATTACGATACAACTTTAGCAATCAAAGCTGGAGCTGATGTAGTAGTCCTGGATGGAATGCAAGGGGGAACTGCTGCAACTCAGGATGTTTTTATCGAACATGTCGGTATTCCAACTTTAGGAGCACTTAGAGAGTCAGTTGATGCTTTAAAAGAGTTAAATATGCATAGAAAAGTTCAATTGATTATTTCAGGTGGAATTAGAACCGGAGCTGATGTAGCAAAAGCTTTAGCTATGGGAGCTGACGCTGTATCAATAGGATCTGCTGCGATGATGGCTTTGAATTGTAATGCCGATTTATATAGAGAGGATTATGAAAAACTGGGAACAGAACCAGGTTTTTGTCATCATTGCCATACAGGAAAATGTCCAGTGGGTGTTGCAACTCAAGACCCGGTATTAGAAAAAAGACTTAATCCCGTTGATGGCGGAAAAAGGTTAAAAAATTATTTATCAACATTAACTTTAGAACTGCAAACTTTAGCAAGAGCTAATGGTAAATCTGATGTTAGAAATTTAGAACCAGAAGATTTAGCAGCTTTAACTGTAGAAGCCGCTGCTATGGCAAGAGTCCCATTAGCTGGAACTGATTGGATACCAGGATTTAAAAAATATTGATAATTTATTTTAAAGCAAGTAAAATATTCTATGATAAAAAATCTATCTCAAATAGCAAAACAAAAAAAAATTAAATATTTTTTAATAAGTTTTGTCGATCTATTTGGAGTACTTAGGTCCAAACTTGTACCATCGCAAGCAATTAGCGAAATGCAAAAAAATGGTGCTGGATTTGCTGGCTTTTCAACATGGTTAGATATGAGTCCCGCAGATGGAGATATGTTTGGAATACCTGATCCTGAAAGTTTGATCCAATTTCCTTGGAATAGAGAAATTGGATGGTTGGCCTCTGATTTATACATGTACGGTAAACCTGTAAAAGCTTCTCCGAGAGTGATGTTGAAAGATCAAATAAAAAAATTGTCTGAAAAAAATCTTCAAATGAAATCTGGTGTTGAGTGTGAATATTTTTTAATTTCTCAAGATGGTTTATCGATAGCAGACAAAAAAGATACCCAGACTAAACCATGTTATGATCAATCAGCTTTAATGAGAAGATACGACCTGATTAAAGAAATTTGTGATAGTATGATCGAGCTAGGCTGGAATCCTTATCAAAACGATCATGAGGACGCAAATGGTCAGTTTGAAATGAACTGGGATTACACAGATTGTCTTCAGACCGCAGATAGGCATGTTTTTTTTAAATTTATGGTTAAAAGTTTGGCGGAAAAATATGGTTTTAGGGCTACCTTTATGCCTAAACCTTTTCACAATTTAACAGGTAACGGTTGTCATGCCCATGTTTCAGTATGGAGTGGAAAAGAAAACAAATTTCTAGATAAAAAGGATCCATTAGGCTTAAGCAAATTAGCTTACAATTTTTTAGGGGGTCTAATAAACAATACTCAAGCTTTATCAGCTTTTTTTAATCCAACTGTAAATAGTTATCGTAGAATAAACGCTCCACCAACACAATCGGGTGCATCATGGTCACCAAGCAGTATTTCTTACACAGGTAATAATAGAACTCATATGGTTAGAATTCCAGATCAAGGTAGATTTGAACTACGATTAATGGATGGTGCTGCAAATCCTTATTTGCTACAAGCTGGAATTATAGCAGCAGGCTTAGATGGTATTAAAAAAAAATCAAATCCTGGTGATCCACTTCATTGTAATATGTATACTGATTATAAAAAATATCCTAATCTTAAAAAACTACCATATGATATTGAACAAGCGATTAAAATGCTTGAAAATAGTAAAACTTTGCAAGAGGCCTTTGGTAAAGATGTTATAAAAAGTTATGTAAAACTAAAAAACTCAGAAATTAAAGATTTCAAAAAGAAAGAAAAATTTAATAAGAAAAAACCAGTTACAAATTGGGAAAGAATTAACACTTTAGATTGTTAATTGTTACCACCATTAGTAATAATTATTAAAATTAAATTAATTATTCTCTTATAATATTATGAGGCAAATAAAAATCTTTAAAACAGATTTTATATGTTAAAAATATCCAGTATGTCCTTTAAAAAATTAAATCAAAAGGAATGAAAGTGGTAATAAATTAAACTTTAGCATAATTTCAAATATGAAAAAAATCTTAATTATGGGAGCAGGGGCAATGGGTTCAGCTTTTGCTGTGCCGTGCGTCGAAAATAATAACAATGTTACAATTGTAGGTTCTTTGTTAGAAAATAATTTTATTAATTCAATTAAAAAAAATAATTACTATCATCCAAGTTTAAATTTAAATTTACCAAATAGAATCAAATTAGAGAAATTTGAAAATATTAATTCTATTCTTAAGACAAAATTAGATTTAATTGTAGTTGCAGTTAGTTCAGTTGGAATTGATTGGGTGGGAAATGAAATTTCAAAATTTTATAAAAATAATATTCCAATCATTTTACTTACAAAAGGTCTTTCAATTGTAAATAATCAATTAACAATTTTATCAAAAAAATTAGAAATTATTTTGAAAAACAATGGTCATAAAAATATTAATATTTCATCAGTAAAAGGTCCTTGCTTAGCGTCAGGACTTGCCAACAAAATGAGAACTGGTACAATTATTGCCAATAAAAACATTGCTGAGGCTAAAAAAATTCAAAAAATTATTCAAACAGAGTATTATAAATGCGAAATATCGGAAGATATAGTAGGAGTAGAAATTACATCAGCAATAAAAAATCTTTATTCAATGTTAATTGGTGGTTCTCAGGGATTAAGTAACCCCGCTGCTTCTAAAGAAATTCAAGAAAAATATTATTCAAACACCGCTGCAACTTTAATTCATAGATCTATTTCTGAGATGGTGGAAATTGTTCATTCTTATTCAGGAAAAGCTGACACTGTCTACGGTTTAGCAGGTTTAGGGGATTTGTATGTAAGTGTATCTGGAGGAAGAAATAGCCAGATGGGAAAATACTTGGGGCAAGGTTATTTATATAAAAAAGCAAAAGAGAAATTTATGAAAAATACAACAGTTGAAGGTGCTCAATTAGCACTTGAAATAGGTAAAAAACTGATGATAAAATTTAATAAAAAAAAATTTCCACTTTTAATAAGTATACTTAAGTGTATTTGTGACAACAAAAAATTAAAAATTGATTGGTAAATTTATTTATTTTGTTGGCTGATCTAAGAAAGTTTTTAAAGAGTCGTCCATAGCTGTTTCCCATGGAGTATGATGAATGGGAGCTTCAGAACCTGTCACTGCAGATAAAAATGATTTATTTCTATACGTCAGAATGTTTTCTACTTTGTGATGTTCCCACTCTTTAAAAATATTTCTAATTAATTCAAAGTCAATTTTAGGATAATCTGAGAACTTGTGAAGTTCTTTATTGTATTCAGTTTGAAAATCTATCATTTCGCTTTGATTTTTAATGTTTTCTTCCATTGCGACCCATTTATTAATATCTTTTTCTATTTCTAATTTATCTGGAAGCTTTATTTTTTCCATTATTACATCTCTAACAAACCATGCCTGACAATCAAACATATTAAAGGTGTGAAATTGATCTTGCATACCTAAATAAAACAACTTGTGATTATCTTGCCAAACAACTCCTTTATACAATTTTGGTGGATACAACCTATTTCTAGTTTTAAGTTTTAAGTCTTCAGATAAAAAAGGAAAGTGATGAAGATAACCAGTGCATAATATAATTGCGTCAGCCTCTTGCACATGTCCATCTTTAAAAATAGCTTTATGACCCTCTAACCTATCGAGATGAAAAACTTCTTTTATTCCCTTAGGCCATTTAAATCCCATTGGATTATGTCTGTAACCTATCGTAACTGATTTAGCTCCATACTTATGACACTGTAAGGCAATATCTTCAGCCGAATAGCTGCTACCCAATACGACGACATTTTTATCTCTAAATTCCTCTGCATCTCTAAAATCATGAGAATGAAGTATTCTACCTGGAAATGAATACATTCCAGGATACTCAGGTATATAGGGTACAGAAAAATGACCAGTAGAGACAACAACGTAGTCAAACAAATCTTTATGAATTTTTTTATTTTTTTTATCGAGAGATAAAACTTCAAATTTTGTACCATTATATGTAACGCCGGTTACGAGAGTATCGAATCTTACTTTATTTTTAGAATTTCCTTTTTTTATTCTACCGATTATATAATCGAATAAAACTGCTCTAGGCGGAAATGATGGAATTGGCTTTCCAAAGTGCTCATCAAAAGAATAATCTGCGAACTCTAAACATTCTTTGGGACCATTAGACCATAGATATCTATACATGCTATTTGGAACAGCATCGCCGTATTCATCAGTACCTGTTCTCCATGTATAATTCCATAATCCACCCCAATCACTTTGTTTTTCAAACGCGACTATTTCTGGTATTTTATGACCTTTTTTCTCTGCCTGTTCAAATGATCTTAGCATTGACAAACCACATGGTCCGGTTCCAATTAAAGCAACTTTTTTCATAAGAAATTTTATTTTAAACAAAATTTTTACAAATTAAAAGAATTTTTTCATATAAAATAAATATATAAAATTTATAATTAATTAATAAAGTATTAAAAAAGGGGTTTTTTGAAAAAAATTTTAGTAGTAGAGGGAAATTTAAAAAAGGAAAATGAGGAATATAAAAATGCGGGAATATTAACCCACACCGAGAGCATAAAAGAGAGTATAGATTACTTTAGCACAGATTTACAAGTTGATTTTATAAATCCATCCTCTGACAACGATATCGATCAAAGAGTTAAAAATATTAATAAGTATGACGGGCTTATTTGGGGTGGTAGCAGTCTTAATATTTATAATAATACTCCTGAGATAAAAAAACAAATAGAATTTATGAAAGAGTGTCAAAAAAAAATCAAAAAAATTTTGGCAATTTGTTGGGGCATGCAAGTTGCAGTAACTGCCGCTGGTGGAGAGGTTAAGAAGGCCATAAAAGGAATACATAAAGGAATAGCACATGATATCGAAATTAATGAGCAGGGATTAAAGCATCCTATTTATCAAAATAAAAAAAAAAAATTTAATACTCCTGCATTTAATTATGATGAGGTTAGCAAATTTCCTAAAAATGGAGTTCTCTTAGCTTCTAATTCGATTAATAAAGTTATGGGTCTGCACTTTAAGTGTGGAATTGCTGATATTTGGGGAATTCAATACCATCCTGAAATTACTTATGAAAAAATGATTCAGTTAATACATTTTAGAAAAGCAAAACTTATTAAAAATAAATCTTTTAAAGATGAAAGTGAAATAAAATCTCACATAGATGTTATTCAAAAAGAAAATGCAATTTCTGATAAAGTGTCTAGAATGATGGAATTAAAAAATTGGCTAAACTGGGTAATTTAGTTTTAAAATAATCCTTCGACTTCACCATCTTCATTTAATTTAATTGTTTCTGCTGATGGAATTCTTGGAAGTCCTGGCATTGTCATGATTTCTCCGCAAACTACTACAATAAACTCTGCTCCAGATGACAGTCTAATTTCTCTAATTGGTAAAGAATGTCCATTAGGTGCTCCTTTGAGTTGAGGGTCAGTTGAAAAACTATATTGAGTTTTTGCAATACAAATTGGTAAATCTTTGTACCCTGCTTGTTCATAACTTTTAAGTTGATCTCTAATTTTTGTATCAGCGATTACTTCGTCAGCTCTGTAAATTTCTTTTGCAATTGTCTCAATTTTTTTAAATAGTGAGGTTTTATTTTCGTACAAAAATCTAAAATTAGCTTGATTTTGCTGGCATAATTCAACAACTTGACTAGCTAATTCTTTTATACCTTCACTGCCATTTTCCCAGTGTTTACACAAACTCGCTTTTACTCCCAAACTTTTACAAAGTTCAATTAATGCTTTTATTTCATTTTCTGTATCTTGAATAAAATGATTAATTGCTACCGTTAGAGGTAAGCCAAATTTTTTAATATTTTCTATATGTCTTTGAAGGTTATTAAAACCTTTTTTTAAAGCATCAATATTTTCTAGTTTTAAATCTTCTTTAGCAACACCGCCATGCATTTTTAATGCCCTGATAGTTGCTACAATTACCACGCAACTTGGTTTTAAATTTGATTTTCTACATTTAATATTAAAAAATTTTTCCGCACCTAAGTCAGCACCAAATCCTGCCTCTGTCACTACATAATCAGCAAGTTTTAATCCAGCTTTTGTTGCAATAACCGAATTACATCCGTGAGCTATATTACCAAACGGACCCCCATGAATAATTGCTGGATTATTTTCTAATGTTTGGGTTAAATTTGGTCTGATTGCTTCTTTTAATAATACTGTCATCGGACCTTGAGCTTTAAGATCTTTAGCGTAAATTGGTTTTTTATCTCTAGAATATGCAATTGTAATATTTCCAATTCTTTTTTCTAAATCTTTCAAATTGGAACATAGGCAGAATATGGCCATGATTTCAGAAGCAACCGTAATGTCAAAACCATCTTCTCTTGGAAAGCCATTGGCGACGCCACCTAAATTAATATTAATTGATCTTAGAGAACGATCATTCATATCCATTACTCGTTTCCAAACTATTCTTCTAATATCAATATCTAGTTTATTTCCCCAATAGATATGATTATCAATTAAAGCAGATAATAAATTATGTGCGGAAGTAATCGCGTGAAAATCTCCTGTAAAATGAAGATTAATTTGTTCCATTGGTATAACTTGAGCATAACCACCACCTGCGGCTCCACCTTTCATTCCAAAAGATGGACCCAGACTCGGTTCTCTCAAACAAACTAAGGATTTTTTTCCAATTTTGTTTAATCCATCGCTTAAACCCACAGAAGTTGTTGTTTTTCCTTCACCAGCAGGAGTTGGGGTTATAGCTGTAACTAAAACCAGTTTACCATCTGGCTTATGTTTTAAAGTATCTAAATATTCTAAATTTATTTTGGCAATGAATCTCCCAATTTGTCCAAAAGCAAAGGTTTCATCAGGCACATTTAATTTAGCCAGTATCTCATTTATTGGTCGTATTTTTGCTTCCCGGGCTATTTGGATATCTGATTGAACTTTTTTCATTAAATTTTTAGGATCAGTTATTTAACTGCACAATTAGTACCTCTTTTTTTATTTTTGAAACTTCTAAAAATTATATATAAATAATAATAAGAACTATTTGTATAGTTTGTTATAAAATTATTACATGCAAAAATACTCTGTTTTCAGCTTAATTAAAAATGCATTTTCCAACCATCAAAATTGGGATTTAGCATGGAAAGATCCTACGCCAAAAAAACAATATGACGTGGTTATAATTGGAGGTGGAGGGCATGGTTTAGCTACAGCTTATTATCTTGCAAAAGAACATAAAATTACCAATGTTGCGATTATCGAAAAAGGTTGGATCGGTGGAGGTAATATTGGTCGTAATACTACAATTATAAGATCAAACTTTATGTTTGATGAAAATGCCGCCTTTAATGAATTCGGAATGAATTTATGGAGAAACATGTCTCAAGAATTAAATTTTAATGTGATGTTTTCTCCAAGAGGAATTATTAATTTAGCTCACTCAGATGCTCAAATGAATACCTACGCTCGTAGAGGAAATTCCATGAGATTAAACGGAATTGATGCAGTTTTATTAAACAGAGAAGAAGTTAAAAAAATGATTCCTATGGCTGATTTTTCAGACGATGTTAGATATCCAATCTTTGGCGGGTTAGCTCAACCAAGTGCAGGAACTGCTAGACATGATGCAGTAGCTTGGGGATATGCACGTCAAGCAGATTCAATGGGTGTTGATATAATTCAAAATTGTGAAGTAACTGGATTTGATGTATCAGCTGGAAAAATTAATGGTGTCAGAACATCAAGAGGTGACATTAAAACTAAAAAAATTGGATTATGTGTTGCTGGTAGTACAAATATTTTAGCAGAAAAACTTAATATGACATTGCCTATAGAAGCACACGTTCTTCAAGCTTGCGTTTCTGAACCTGTTAAACCAATTCTAGATGGTGTAGTTACTTTTGGTGCTGGGCACTTTTACATAAGTCAGTCCGATAAAGGTGAAATGGTCATGGGTGGAGATTTAGACGGTTATAACAGTTATGCTCAAAAAGGTAATCTACCAACTATTCAACATGTTTTAACTGGAGGTGTTGCTTTGTTTCCTTTTCTAAGTAGACTAAAAATGCTTAGAACCTGGGGAGGAATTATGGACATGTCTATGGACGGATCTCCAATTATTGACAAAACACATATCGATGGATTGTATTTAAATTGTGGATGGTGCTATGGTGGATTTAAATCAGTTCCTTCATCAGGTTGGACTTTTGCTCACACCATCGCTCAAAATAGAGTTCATGAACTTAATTCAGGATATAGTCTTAGCAGATTTTCTAAAGGATATCTAATAGACGAAAAAGGACTTGGAACAAAAACCTGGATTTCTTAAATGTTAAACATCAAATGCCCCTATTGTGGTGATAGAGCGCAAAAAGAATTTGCTTATGGTGGAGATGGAACAGTCAAAAGGCCTGAATTAAATAAAGAAGTCTCAGATAAGGAGTGGGATGATTTTGTTTATATGAGAAAAAGTTTAAGAGGTAAACATGTTGAGTTATGGCATCATATTTTTGGCTGTAGACAATGGTTTAGAGCGCAAAGGGATACAGCTACACATGAAATTTTTAAAACAGCTAAAATAAGTGAAGAAATTTAATGGCTCAAGAATTTAGATTAAAAAACGAGGGCCTTATTGATAGAAAAAAAGAAATAATTTTTTCTTTTAATGGAAAAAAATATTCAGGTTACCAAGGAGACACACTAGCCTCAGCTTTGCTTGCAAATGGGGTTCATTTAGTTGGTAGAAGTTTTAAATATCATAGACCAAGAGGTTTTTTTGGAGCAGGTGTAGACGAGCCAAATGCAAAATTACAAGTTACTATAAACGGATATTCTGAACCTAATGTTAATGCTACAGAGATTGAACTAGTAAAAGGTTTGTCTGCAACTAGTCAAAATTGCTGGCCATCAGTTAATTTTGATGTTGGAGCAATAAATAATTTTTTAAATAGATTCTTTCCGGCCGGATTTTATTACAAAACTTTTATGTGGCCGAAAAGTTTTTGGTACAAAATTTACGAACCATTTATAAGAAAAGCTGCTGGATTAGGAGTGGCTTCTGTTGAAAAAGATAATGAGAGGTACGAACACAAATATGAATATTGTGATTTATTAGTTGCAGGATCTGGTCCGGCAGGACTTTCAAGTGCCTATGCAGCTGCAAAAAATGGTGCCAGAGTTATATTAGCTGAAGACAAACCTAGATTTGGAGGTACTCTTCTAACTGACGATGTAACGATTGATAATCTTTCAGGTAAAGATTGGGCAGATAAAATTATATCTGAGCTCAAAGAAATGCCAAATGTTATTGTAAAAAATAGATCTCAAGTTTTTGGATATTATGATCATAACATGACTGTTATGTTTGAAAGAATAGGAGATCATTTAGAACAAAAATCTAAATTCACTCCAAGACAGAGACTTTGGTACATTAGAGCAAAAGAAGTTTTATTGTCTACAGGTTCAATTGAAAGACCTATAGTCTTTGGTAATAATGATACACCAGGTATATTTTTATCAGCAGCAGCAAAAGAATATATTAAAGTATATGGAGTACTGGTTGGAAAAAAACCAGTTATTTTTACAAATAACGATAGTGCTTACGAAACAGCTTTAGAGTTTAAAAAAAATGGAGTCAATCCAATTATTTTAGATTCTAGAGAGGAACAGAATTCTCAATTAGTTCAAGATGTTAAAAATCAAAACATAAAGATTAAATTTTCTCATGCAATTATAGCTGCAAATGGTTATAAAAAAGTAAATTCAGTTTTAGCAGGTAAGCTTACTAAAGATAAAACAGATTATGAAAAAACTGAAATAATTGAATGTGACTGTGTGTGTGTATCAGGTTTTTGGACACCTACAGTTCATTTAGCTTCTCAGTCGGGTAATAAACTAAGCTACAACGACAAAATTGATGCTTTTGTTCCAGATAAATCTAAACAAAGTGAAAAATCAATTGGAGCTGCAAATGGAACTTTTACTTTAAAAGAAACTATAGAGAATGGTTTTAAAATTGGATCTGAAACCTCTAATAAAATAACCAAAAAAAATAATCCAATAAAGATTCCAAAATCAAATGAATTAAATCATAGTCCCCATGATAAATTTTGGTGCGCTCCATTGCCTAAAGGTAAAAACTATAAAAGATTTGTCGACTTTCAAAATGATGTTGCAGTTTCAGATATAGAGATTGCTTTAAAAGAAGGATACAGATCAATAGAACATGTCAAGAGATATACCACTTTAGGCATGGCAACTGATCAAGGACGGACCAGTAATTTAAATGGTTTGCAATTAGTTGCCAACATAGAAAAAAAAATTATCCCCCAAGTAGGTCATACAACCTTTAGACCACCTTTTACCCCAATAACTATAGGAGCAATAGTTGGAAGAGAAATAGGAAAAGAATATATGCCTACAAGAAAAACACCAATGCACGATTGGCATGAAAAAAATAATGCAGTTTTTGTTGATGCTGGTGCGTGGAAAAGACCAAGATATTATAAACAAGGAAACGAAACACTGTCTGAAGCTTCAAGAAGAGAAGCCAAAAATGTTAGAGACCACGTTGGGATATGTGATGTGACAACATTAGGTAAGATTGACATTAAAGGCCCTGATGCCGCTGAATTGTTAAATAGAGTTTATACTAACGCTTGGTTAAAACTACCCGTAGGCAAAGCTAGATACGGTGTCATGTTGAGAGAGGATGGAATTGTAATGGATGATGGCACAACAACAAGAATTTCAGAAAACCATTTTCATATGACTACTACCACTCTTCAAGCAGCAAATGTTTTATCGCACTTAGAATATTATTTACAAGTTATTTGGCCAGAGTTAAACGTTAATGTAGTTTCGACAACAGAGCAGTGGGCAGGATTATCATTAGCAGGACCTAAATCTAGAGATGTTCTAGCTAAATTATTTCCAGACCTTAATGTTAGCAATGATGCATTACCATTTATGGGGTATATTGAAGGAAATTTATTCGGCGTAGAAGCTAGAATCTTTAGAATTTCATTTTCTGGTGAACTGGCTTTTGAGATTAATGTTAAATCAGATCATGGAATATTCATGTGGGAAAAAACTATGGAAATGGGTAAAGAATTCAACATTCAGCCTTATGGAACAGAGGCATTATCGACTTTAAGAATTGAAATGGGTCATGTTGCAGGTCCAGAATTAGATGGTAGAACTATTCCTTACGATTTGTCTTTAGAAGGTCTCATATCAAATAATAAAGATTTTATCGGAAAAAGATCTTTAAGAAGAGAAGCTTTTAAAAGCGACAGTAGACAAAAAATCGTTGGGTTAATTCCTGTGGATAAAAAATCCAGTATTCCAGAGGGATCACATTTAGTTGAAAATAAAGATGCAAAACTTCCAAACCCGAAAATTGGATATGTCTCATCTTCGTGCTGGAGTGTTGAAAATAACAATCCATTTTCTTTAGGTATACTAAAAAATGGAAAAAATATGATTGGCAAAAAACTTTTTGCTCTCTCTCCGTTAAAAAATAAAGCTATAGAGGTTGAGGTAATTTCATCCCATTACGTTGATCATGAGGGAAAAAGAGTGAGATCGTGAAAACTTTTTCTTCGTTATTCAATATTCATAAAAAGGGGAAATTTGGTGATTTTGAAAATAAAAATGAAAAAAACCTTTTAAAAATTAGAGAATTATCAAGCCTTTTAATTTTTCAATTTGTAAAATTTAAGAGCTCAAATTTTGAAGTTAAAAAAATCAAAATTGATAATCTAAGTTTACCCAACTCACTCAAATCTTCTTCAAATTCATCAACAAGAATTTTGTGGATGGGGCCAGATAATTGGCTTGTTATTTCATCAAACTTAAATTTATTTAAACAAGAAGAAAAAAAATTTGATGACAAAAACTTTGCGTTAACAGATATTTCACATTCAAGAACTATTATTGAAATTGAGGGAAATTTAACTCAAGAAGTTATTAAAAAAGGATGTCCGTTAGATATTAATGATCTAAAACAAGGAGATTGTGCTAATTCAGTGTATAATGGAATGTCAATTGTGATCGATTTTATTTCAGACGACCCAAAAAAAGTAAGAATTTTTAGTTTGAGAAGTTTTGGTGAGTCTTTGTATCATTCAATTACTGACGCTTGTTTAGAATATGGTTATATTGGAGATTAAATTATAATCGCAAGTTGCAATATAAACTACAAATATTGCTTTAATAATACTTTATTATAAAAATTAATTAAATTTTTTTGTTATTTATATTTAGCCATTGTGCTAATGGCCAAGATTAAATTTGGATCAATAAATAATTTTGAAGATCTTGACTCATTATAGGATTTAAAGGCAAAAATTGCGATTGGTAATTCTGTGCAGCCTAAAATAATTTTTGAGCATTTTTTTTTAATTAAGTAATTTACGGCTGGCTGGATATTGAGTGCGGCAGCTCTAACATCGCCCATTTTTACATTTATTATTGCTTTATTAACATTTTGTTTTTGAATTTTATCGGTTGTCGTAACTATATTGTAATCTTTATCAAAAAAATTGTTATAAATGCGTGTTTTTAAAGTACCCTCAGTTGCTAACAAGCCAATGGTAGAATTTTTTTTTACTTTTTTTTTCATAAATTTAAATACCTCTTCAGGCATGTTTAAAATGGGAATATTGATTTTCTTTTGTAAATCATCATACCAATAATGAGCTGTATTGCATGGAATGACGATAAATTTACAATTATTTTTTTGAAGCAATCTGCAACCTTTAAGCAAACTTTTTAAAACTTTATTATATTTTTTATCGCTTGTACTATTATTAGATTTATTAGATAGATGAGCAGTTTGAATTCCAATAGACTCAGGTCTGCCAGGTATATTGGATTTATTATAAAGAATAAACAAAGGGTAATCTTGATCAAGTTTTCCTCTATTCAAATAAGTTAACTTGTTGCAGAAATCTAGTCCTGCCTGAGTACCCATGCCTCCAAGGATGCCTATCATAATGATTTTAATGTTTATAAATTATATTGATTTGTTGATACCTCTCATAAAAACTAAAATCAAACAACCTTTTCTTGAATATGAAAAGTGTTTTGTTCCAGGTTTAAAGGTAACAAAATCTCCTTTTTTAAAAATTTTTCCATCTTGATCCTGAAGTTGACCTTTCAGCATATAAAATTCTTCATATCCAGTATGTCTGTGCCGAAGGCTTTTAGTACCAGGTTCCATTTTTAAAACATAAGTTCCAAATCCACCATTTTTTTTATTATAACTAATTTTATACCAACTCATGCCAGGTATTTTTATGTTATAATTATCAAATGGTTTAAATTTGACCTCATTGATATTTATGATCTTTCTATTGTTCATATAAATAAAATAATAATAATTAAGGATTATAAAAAGATTATTATTGTTTGCCAACCGAGAAAAGTTGCAAATTTAATGTGTTTTGAGTTTTTTTTACAATTAGTATGTTGGCTATAAATATTTAAGTTCTAAAAAAGAACTACTTTTATAGCCAACAAATATTTTATGAAATTTAAGCGGTTTTTAAGTTAACTGCGCTAGGACCTTTTGGACCATCTTGAACGTCGAAAGTCAAAGCTTGACCCTCATTTAAACCATTCAAACCAGCATCTCTAACTGCTGACACATGTACGAACACATCTTTTTGTTTATCTTCTCTTTCAATAAATCCAAAACCTTTGGTTGGATTAAACCATTTTACTTTTCCTTGTAGACTCATATTTATTTTCTTACTTTTTGTTATATTAATTTATTACTTATAATTAAGTAATTTCGATGTTGTTTAGATTTTTATTAGATTTGTCAACTAAATTTATAAATGATGTTTATTTAACTATTTAAAATGATCTATTAGCTTTGATAAATATACTGAATTTATATCCTCCTTATAATGAGCAAATGGTTCGCATGGCTCGAAGCCGAACTGATTAAATAATTTACGAGCGGGTTTAAAAAAATCACTGGCCCCAGTTTCAATACTAATTCTTTTAATTCCAAGTTTTTTTGCCTCAGAGATTAGATATTCAATGACTTTTTTGCCGTTACCTTTCTTTCTAAATTTATCATGTACTCTTATAGACTTAAATTCACCATGTCCATCCTCTAAAAACTTTAAGGCCCCACATCCAATTAAAGTATCGTTTTCCCACAAACTCCAAAATTTAATTGAAGGTACTTTTAACCCTGGAACATCTAGTACATGAGCGCTTCCTTCTGGTGAAGCCGCTCTCAATTCAATGAAATGTTTTTTAAGTAGTTCATAAACTTCTGGGTGATCGAAATTACCCTCAATAGATTTTAGCATTTACACTAGTGTTGTAAGATGACCCATTTTTCTTTTTTGTTTAACTTCTTTTTTTAGATAGTCAAATAAAAATTGATTTTTATCTAGTTTAATTTCTTTTCGGTAAGGAAGTATTTGACTGCCAATCAGATTAATCATTTTTGCATTTGATAATTTTTTTATTGGAATTTTGTCTAATCCACATACTGCTCTTATATGATTTTCAAATTGACTTACATTGTAAGCATTTATTGTTAAGTGACCTGAATTATGGACTCGAGGCGCTACTTCGTTAACGTATAAGTTTTCGTTTCTATCGATAAAAAATTCAACACACATGGTTCCAATATATTTAAGTTCCTCAGCAATTGTTATTGCCCATTCTTTTGATTGATTAAATATTTTATTACTTATTTCAGCGGGTATTTTAGAATATTTCAATATTTGATCTTCATGTATATTTTCTATTGGTTCATATATTTCGTAATTATTTTTACTAAACCTAGTTATAATGATAGAAATTTCTTTTTTGAGTTTTACTAATTTTTCCAAAATATACCCTCGAGAAAAATCTAAATTTAGTGAATTTAGTTCATCAACAGATTTTATTAGATGTTGACCTTTTCCATCGTAACCTAAAGTTGTTGTTTTTAACATTCCAGGCAAAAAATCAATAAGAAGTTCAAAGTCTGATTGTTTTTCTACAGCTACATATCTAGTAGTTCTAATATTTAAATTATTAATAAAATCCTTTTCAGCTAATCTGTGTTGTATTATCCTGTTTACTGAAGGTTTAGGCAATACTGGCTTCAATTCATTCATCTGTTTAAGAGTTTCATAAGGAATATTTTCAAATTCAAAAGTAATAAAATCAACCTTGTTTGCAAATTCAATAATCTTTTCCTTGTTATTATAAGTAGCGTAAATGAATTCATCGCAAAAGTTTTGTGCTGGTGCGTCGTTGTCATCGGAAAATATAACTGTTTTAATCTTAATTTTTTTTGCAGCTGCAGCGAGCATACTACCTAACTGACCACCACCAATAATACCTAGGCCAATTTCTGACATTATTTATTTAGGACTCTTTTTAACAGATTGAGTCTGGGTTAATCTCCATTTTTTGAGATTTTTTTTAACTAAACTGTTATTGTTTCCAATTATTGACGCCGCCAGTAGTGCTGCATTTATTGCGCCATCATCACCAATTGCTAAAGTTCCTACTGGAATACCCTTGGGCATTTGAGCAATAGACAGTAAGCTATCTAAACCTTTTAATTTTTTTGTTTCTATCGGTACACCCAAGACTGGTACGCTCGTTATAGCAGAAATCATGCCGGGCAAATGTGCAGAACCTCCAGCTCCAGCAATAATCACCCCGATATTGTTTTTTTCGGCGACTGATGCATATTCATACATTCTTTTTGGTGTGCGATGAGCTGATATGATTTTGGTTTCAAAATCTACACCAATTTTTTTTAAAGTTTTTTCCGCTAAAACCATAGTTTTATAGTCAGATTGACTACCCATTACTATTGAAACTTTTAAATGTTTATTTTTTTTCATGAAAAACTAAAGTTAATTCTTTATTTCAAAATTGATATAAGATTTCAATATAATTAATAAAATAATATTTTTTAAAATTATAAATTTTAGCAAATTTCTTTAATTATTTTTTTCGTTTAGCTTACAACCCCATTATTAATTTTAAGAACATTACTAAAAAAATATACTAGCAAAATAATTTGTGGAGCTAAAGTGATGATGGCTGTTTTAATATAATTATTATATTTAAGAACTTCGTTAACACCTATGATTAAAGCTACGCTATACCATAAATATGGAATAAATATAAAATATATTAATTTAATGTTAAAAATAAATATATAGAATATGAATGGAGCATTGGCATAAGCAACAACGATCAAGAGTTTTCTAAAATTACATTTAGTTGATTTATTTGGAAAAACTACTACTCCGACAAAATATAAGTATGCGGTTTTGATAATCCAACCAATAATGCTCATAATAATGTAAAATCTTATTGAAGGTCCTTTCGTGTCATTGATATCAAAAACACTAGTCATATGTTTAAGGAAGATTGAGCCAGGAACTAAACTTATAATTGAAATCAGTAAAATTAGAGTTATCGCAAAGTATATTGATGCTTCTTCAAAATTTTTATTATCTTGATAAAGAGATTTATCTAATTTTAAAGATTTTAAAACTATACTTAGAAATTCTTTAAACATTTTATTTTATTTTTTAAATTTTTTTTGGTTTTTTATAAGAAACAAATAATGAAAAAATTATTAAAGCAATCGATATAATACAAATAACTAGAAGAAATAATTTGGTCATAAAATCTTAGTTTATAACCAATCTTTTAATGCCATTTGCTTTTTTCCCAAATCAGATAAATCATTAACTAAAGTTCTATTTTTATAATTAATTTCGTAATCCTCAGGGGCAAAATCAGATGGACTTTCACCTTTTAAGAATTTTTCAGCTTGTTTTTTTGCATAACTTAAATTTTTTTCACAATACGGCATTGAACCAACATAGACAACGTTAGAATAATTATTACCTGTATGAACATCTTCAACGGCATGAATAACGTCAGGATGCCACCAAATTGTATCACCAGGATTCATTTTTGGAATTGATACTAATCCCTCTAAAAGTGATGAGTGGTATTTTTGATTAACTGCTAAAGCTCTTCCGCTTTTAGAGTCACAAAGTTCATGTTCGGGAACATCATCAAGCAAAGCTCTGGTTAAAACATAAGCCATGCCTTTAGCTATTGGTATTAATTGAAGTGTTCCATCATTAGGACCTTGTTCTGTTAAAGCTGTCCAACCTTGAAAAGTTCGAAATGTGTTACTTACGGCTGGAGATTTAATTAAATCGGTTTTATCACGATACATCGCGTTAAAAGGATCGTACTTTTCAAATTCATCAGCAAAAATTTTTTCATATATTTTTTGATAATTTTTTTCAATCCATCTTTCAATTGAACCTGCGTCACAATGTGGAGATAATCCTAAAGTAGAGTCACCTGGTTGTCGACGTCTAACACGATCTGCATATATCAATTCTTTGTTAGGATCAAAAACTTGATAATTATCAAATTTATAATTCCAAATATTATTTATAAATTTTTTTACTTTATCAAGCTCATTTGATTGTCTAATTTCCGTTTGAGTTTTTGACCAATAAAGACCAAATATCTGAGGTTTACCTGATTTTAATTCACTAAAATAATTATCAAGATGTGATTTTTTAATTTGGTCTTGATAGTAGTGATTCGACTCAATATAATTTTCTAAATCTTGATTCCACTTAATAATTTGATCTTTTTTAAAAACGTTTCTAACTATTAAACAGCCCCTTTTTTTTATTTGATTAATATTTTTTTCATTATCATTACTTAGATCATTAAAATTAATTTCTGGTATTATTGATAAGTTTTTTTCTTGAAACTTTTTTATTTCATTGACTTCCGATTTAATAAAATCAGAAATTTTTTCAAAATTTTTTTTATAGTCTTTTGACTTACTTCTTAGGATTTTTTTACTTTTAATTATTTCAGTATCAAAATTATTCATTTTTTTATAGGGGAGAACATAATCTCCCCTGAAATTTAATCTAGTCTTTTATAATTTCCCTAGTATTTGCGTTGTGTGACTCAGTAAATGGAATATTCACAACTACAGCATCAACTGGTTTACCTGCTTTATTTGAATATTTTGCTGGTAAATGAACTTTAAATTTAGTTCCAATTTTTCCTTCAGGAAAACCATTTTTGTTTAAGGTTCCATCATAAGGCACAAACCCCATAGCAATATTTTTCTCTTTTTCAGGATGATACCAAGGAGAAGTAAGGAAACCAACTGGTTTGCCTCCACTAGCTTTTGATACTAACCAAAAATCAGGCGCATATTCCGTTATTGGTTTTCCACCTAATTCAAAACCAACTAACTGCAATTTATATGGCTTTTTTCCCGCTTTAAGTTGAGCTCCCATTTTTTCAAGAGCTGCTTTACCCACATAATTGCCTTTTTTCTTCCATTCACCTTTGCCAGATAATGAAACCTGGTATCCCAAGTTACATTGGAAGGGATTGTGCTCATTATCCATGTCTTGACCCCAAGAAAGAATTCCGGCTTGAACTCTTCTATGATGTGCAGGTGCTATAACTTTTAAATTATATTTTTTTCCTGCTTTTAGAACTGCGTTCCACATATCATCTGCATAAAGAGTTGCATTTTTTAGATAAATTTCATAGCCAGCTTCTCCAGAGAAACCAGATTGTGAAATCACACAATCTCTTCCACCGATTTTAGCTTTCGCCAAACCGTAGAAAGGCATATTATCCACATCGACCTGTTTACCAATTAAGTCTTTCATCAATGCTTTAGATTTAGGTCCTTGAATTTGCACTGGACAAGCGTCTATCTCATCGATTTCAACTTTGTATTTCCTGTTAGAATTTACCCCTTGCAAGTAAAAACCTATATCACTATCTGAAAGACTAAACCAAAATTCATCTTTTGAAATTCTTAAAAGAATAGGATCATTAAGAATTCCACCTTTATAATTACAAAGAATAACATATCTTGCTCTCATAGGTGAAATTTTAGTAGCATCTCTTGTTATAACATAGTCTACAAACTTTTCTGCATCTGGACCTTTAACTCTTATCTGTCTTTCAACAGCGACATTCCACATGGTAACATCATTTTTGATTGATTTGTACTCAGCCATTGCTCCACCCTTTTTAGGTTTGATATAGCCTCTGGGATGATAAATCCGATTGTAAACTTCTGCTCTCCAACAACCACTTTTCATAGACAAATGCCAATAAGGTGATTTTCTTATTCTAGTAGAAATTAGAAGTTCTACTTTCGTAGGACCACTTTGTCTTAAGTTATAAGGCACGTGTCGATCTGATTGATCAACTGACGTTTCATGTTTTGATTTACTGTAATTAAACTCATTTGGCATAATTATTCTCCTTTAACCATTTGTTTGTTTCTATTAAGCCGCCAAATGAATAAATGTGAAAGTTAGAAGAATAATTTTTAACTCTTTTAATTATATCATTTGGATCTTTGAATTTTAATAAATCAAGTGTTTTGCTTAAATTTGACTTAAGAAAATTAATGGAATTTTTTGCTCCAATTATATTAGCAAATTTAATTAAACTTGACATTTTTAGAGGTCCGGTAATTCCAACATGAACCGGTACTGATTGTTTGGAAATAAAATCTATAATAAGACTACTATCTAATAACCATTGAGTGACAATATAATCAGCATAAGGTTTTTTATCTATCATAGCTTTCGTTAATTTTTCGTCTGATATATCAGGACTTCCTTCAGGGTGTCCAGCAATACCTATTTTAATTTTATCAAAAAAACCTGTTTCCAAAATTTGGATCGAACTATCAAATTTTCCAACTGGCTTCAAACTACCCCCGATAACAAGTACCTGCTTTGTACCGCCATCTTTGCATCTATTAATATAATCTTTAAGTTGTAATTCATTAACTATTGATCTCGCAGGAAAGTGAGGTACTGGATTAAAGCCTTTTTTTGCTAGTTCCTCGGATTTTTTAGCAGTCTCCTTATAATCACCTCCTGGTAACATTGTTATATAGACGTCTTTTAACGATGGAAGACTATTAAGATCCGTATTTGGTCCTATTTCTATTGAAAAATGCATTTGTTCCGATCATTATCTTATTTAAAAAAGCTGTCAAAGAAATTCAGAATTAGTACAACTAAAATTCTTGCCAAAAGTTTTACCAGTGATATTTTTTTTACAATGGATAAAGCATCTAAAACTTTAAAAATTTCAGATATTCTTGATATTGAGAAAATAAAGACAGTTAATCATTCGATTCAAAAAGCGCATGGCTTACCAAATGAATGTTACACAAAATCCGAATATTTAAATTTTGAAAAAGAAAAAATATTTTGTGATAATTGGACTGTGATTGGTACCGCAAGCTCAATACCAGATATTGGTGATGCTAAAATATACAGTTTGTTGGGAATTCCTATAATTATTATAAGAGATAAATCTAATAATATAAAAGTTTTTCACAACGTATGTAGTCATAGAGGAGTCAGGCTTGTTAATGAATCTTGTAAATTAAAAAATATTATAAGATGTCCTTATCACTCGTGGACTTACGATTTTTCAGGAAAATTAATTGCAACACCTCATATAGGTGGAATGAACATACATGAAGCAAAAGGTTTTGACAGGGAAAAAAGCAATCTTAAAGAAATAAGATCTCATGTATGGATGGACCTAATATTTATTAATATTAATAAAAATGCAAAAAGTTTTGATCAAAGTATTAAATCTTTAAATGATAGATGGTCTAAATTTATTAGTGAGGAGGATAAAAAGTTAGTAAGGCACGCAAAAGATTTCGGATATTTTAATATGGAAGTAAATACTAATTGGAAGCTTGCTATAGAAAATTTTTGCGAAAGTTATCATTTACCCTGGGTCCATCCTGAATTAAATAAAGTTTCAAACATAAAAGACCATTATCATATTGAGGATTCCTTTGGAACATACTCTGGTCAAGGAAGTTATAAATATGTTCAACAATTTTATCATAATAAAAAATTCGCAACATTTCCCAATTGGCCAAGTAATTTAACAAATAATGCAGAGTACGTTTCTTTGTTTCCTAACGTAATGCTTGGAATTCATATCGATCATTTTTATGCATTTTGGTTAGAGCCATTAGATAATAATAAAACAAGGGAACATTTTGAGATGTATTATGTTGGCAGCGAAAGTGCTGAGAGTGATGATTTCAAAGAAATGAGAGAAAAAAATTTTAAGTTTTGGCAAAATGTTATGAATGAGGATATTTTTGCAATAGAAAGTATGCAGAGAGGAAGAAGTTCACCAGTATATAATGGAGGAAATTTTTCTCCAATAATGGATACACCAACTTTAATGTTTCACAGGTGGGTAGCAAATAGCTTAACTAAATAAGACAAGTAAATACTATCATTATGAGAATAATAAATTTAAAAAAATTAATAAAAATATAAAAAATTAAACATGGAGTTAAACGGTATCTATACCGCGCTTATTACGCCTTTTAATAAAGACAATTCAGTAAACAAAAATGCTTACGAACAAGTAATTAATAAAGTAATACAAGATGAAGTTCATGGGGTTGTTGTAGCCGGATCTACTGGGGAAAATTATTCTCAAACATTAGAGGAAAGAATTAATCTTATCGAACTAACCAGTAAAATAATTAATAAACGAGTTAGCCTCATAGTAGGTATTGGTGGTGTCACTAGAACTGAAGACTCTATAGTTTTAGGTAAAAAAGCAAAATTAGTTGGTGCCGATGCTATAATGATTTCTTCACCACCATACGCAGTTCCAACCAGCAAGGAAAATGCAATTAATTCATTAATAATAGATAATGCTATTGATCTACCAATATTACTTTACAACTATCCAGGTAGAACGGGTGTTCACATGGATAAAGAATATCTTGATATTATAAGTGTATCAAATAATTTTCGCTGGATAAAAGAAAGCTCGGGTGAATTAAGTAGAATTGATTTTTTAATTAAAAATTACCCTAATATTAAATTATGTTGTGGAATGGATGATCAGGCACTTGAATATTTTCAAGCAGGAGTAAAAAGCTGGGTTTGTGCAGGAAGTAATTTTTCAGCAACAGCCCATTTAGCTTTATGGAAAAGTTTTGTTGTCGAAAAAAATTTAGAAAAAGCTAAAAAAATATGGAGTTCAATGCTACCTTTAATGAAGCAATTAGAACAGGGTGGAAAATTTATTCAATCAATAAAACACGGTGTAAGCATTACCGGAATTGATGCAGGCATTCCAAGATTACCATTGCAACCTTTAGATGATAATGAAAAAATTTTAATAGAAAAAATAATTACTAAGATGAATAATTCTATTAGAGAAATTAATTGATGTCTAAAGTTCATTTAGTAAAACGGTTACCAAAAGATCCTGGTCCTCCTGCGTGGAGAAGTATTATTCCAGATCAACCAAGATATCCTAAATTAGAAAATCAAATTATAACTGATTGGTTAGTCATTGGAGCTGGTTTTGCTGGCTTATCTGCTTCAAGAAGATTATGTCAAATTACAAACGATGAAAAAATTACTTTAATAGAAGCTAGCGAGGTAGCCGCTGGACCAGCGGGTCGAAACTCTGGTTTTATGATCGATTTACCTCACGAATTAGGTACAGGTACTTATAAAGATACCATTGAAAGAGATAAGCTTCATATCAAATTAAATAGATACGCTATAGATTTTGCTCAGGACTCTGCAAAAGAATATTCAATGCCAGATGAAGCTGCAGAATTATCAGGTCGTATAAATGGGGTAGTTAATGATAATGGTGAGAAACATAACTTAGAATTTGCTAGACATCTAGATAACCTGGGTGAAAAATATCAACATCTTACTTCTGGTGATATGAAAGATATTACAGGATCTACATTTTATAAAGGTGGATTGTTTTTACCAGGTTGTTTGATGATACAGCCAGCTCTTTATATAAGTAAACTTGCAGCTGGAATTTTTTTAAAATTCAAAAATAGATTTAAAATTTATGAGCACTCACCAGCTATTAAATTAGAAAAAAATGGTGATAGTTGGATAGTAACAACTCCACAAGGATCTATTATTACTAAAAAAATTATTATGGGAGTGAATGGCCACGTTGAGTCATTCGGTTTTTTTGAAAAACGTTTAATGCATGTTTTTACATATGCTTCAATGACCAAGAAACTTACAACTAAGCAACAAAAAATTTTAGGAGGTAAACCTAGTTGGGGAATTATCCCCTCTAATCCAATGGGCTCAACATTAAGAAGAATAACAGGAATAAGTGGTGATAGAATTTTAATTCGTAATCGATGGACTTTTAACCCCTCAATTGAAGTTCCAGATAGTAATGTTGAAAAATTTGGTAAAGATCAAGATTTGAGTTTTAGAAAAAGGTTTCCAATGCTTAATGATGTGGAAATGGAATATAGATGGGGTGGTAGATTATGTTTATCTTTAAATTCAGTTCCAGCCTTTGGTGAAGTTGAAAAAAATTTATATTCGGCCTGTTGTCAGAATGGTATTGGAGCAGCAAAAGGAACTTTAGCTGGAATTGGTGCTGCTGAATTAGCCAGCAATATTCAATCAGTTATTGTTAAAGATATGCAGTCCTATGAACAACCAAAAAAATTACCACCAAAACCAATTTCTATTATAGGTGCGAATGCAATAATAAGCTGGAGAGAAATGATGGCAAAAGATGAATTATAAATATATTTTCTCAAACAAATATTTTAAAAATAAAATTGTTTATGATAAATTATTTTCTAAATAAAAAATCCATAACTGGTCAGTTATTTCTAAGTTCATAAAATGAAAATAATATTAATAATGGGATTACCAGGATCTGGTAAAACTACTTTAGCTAATGAGTTGGCTCCAATGCTTAATGCAAAGAGATTAAATGCAGATGAGGTTAGAAAAGAGGCAAAAGATTGGGATTTTTCTGAGGAGGGAAGAAAAAGACAAGCTAAAAGAATGGCAGAATTTGCAAAAAAATTAAAAAATCAAGGAAGTTATGTTGTTGCTGATTTTATTTGCCCAACGCCGGAAGCTAGGAAGTTATTTTCAGCTGATTATACAATTTGGGTCGACACCATTAAAAAAGGAAGATTTGAGGACACTAATAAGATGTTTATTAAACCAGATAAGTTTGACTTTCATGTTACAACACAAGATGCTAAAAATTGGGCTCCAAAAATATTTAAGGATATCAAGTAATGGCTTATCAATGGGACAATAAAAAGCCGACCGCACAAATGTTAGGCAGATGGCAGCCATTTCACGATGGCCACTATGCATTATTTAAAGAAATTATAAAAAAAACCGGACAAGTTTGTATTCAAATTAGAGATGTTCAAGGAGTCGATGATAATCCATTCGACTTTGAAACTGTAAAAAAGAATATTGAAGAGAGATTAGATCCTGAATTTAAGGGTCAATTTAAAATTATTTTGGTTCCAAATATTACCAATATTTGTTATGGAAGAGGAGTTGGATATAAAATTGAAGAGATTGAATTACCAAAAGAAATCCAAAAAATTTCAGCTACGAAAATAAGAGCTATAATGAGAAAAGAAGGTAAATTAAAATAATTTTAAGTAATAAGTTAAGATTTAAAGTGATTAAAATTAAAAATTTTTTTTTTATAACAATTTTTTTAGTGATTGCGATAATGTTAACTTTACGTTTTCAAGACTACAATTTAAAAAAAGCTATGGATGCCTGTCTTGTGGGAACTACAAAGTTAAATAAACTCTCAAATTTAGACGAAGCAAAAAAGTTTTGTGAAGATAAAATTAAAAAAAAATAAGAAAATTAAATAATAATAAAATTTAAAAAATAGATGAATATAATTAATTTTACACCTATCTCAGCTTTTACTGGTGGTGCTATAATTGGTTTTTCCGTCATAGTATTTTTTCTATTAAATGGACGTTTGATTGGTATAAGTGGAATAGCAAATAAATTTGCAACTGAAAAAAATAATAGATTTAATAATTTTCTTTTTTTAATTGGATTAATAATTGGTCCAATTTTATATAAATTTTTTGCAAAACAAGAAATTAGTATAGTAATATCCGACTCATTTATTTTACTCGCTATTGCAGGCTTATTAGTTGGTATTGGAACTAAAATTAGTGGTGGTTGTACAAGCGGTCACGGAATTAGCGGTATTGGGAGATTTTCTTTAAGATCAATTATAGCAACTATAACTTTTATGATTGTTGGTATCTTAACAGTTCTTTTAAAAAGTTTAATATGACTCGATTAGCTTCATTAATTTCTGGCATTATATTTAGTTTAGGGCTGGTTATATCTGAAATGATTAATCCAGAGAAAGTATTAGCATTCTTAGATTTATTCGGTAATTGGGATCCGTCTTTAGCTTTTGTGATGATTGGTGCCTTAGTAATATCATCACCATTATATCATATTATTAAAAATATAAAAAAACCTCTTTTTGCTGAAAAGTTTGACTACTCAAATAATAAAAACATTAATAAAAAGTTAATTTTTGGTTCAGCGCTATTTGGCATTGGTTGGGGATTAGCTGGTTTATGTCCAGGACCAGCAATTTCATCAATTGCTCTATTTAATTTTGAGTCAATAGTATTCGTTGCTTCAATGTTTATAGGATTTTATTTAGTCCAACCAGTAATTTCTAATGATTAAGTTAATTAAAATTCATAGTTTTTTCAAATTTAAAGATTAAACATTTTAAGCATGAGTAAAATTTTTTTAATATTTGGTCATTATGATCAAAATTCTTTTAATGCCGCGATCAGAGAAACTTTTGTAAAAAAAGCGCAAGACAAAGGACACAAAATTGATATCGTTGATCTTTATAAAGAAAAATTTAATCCTGTTTATGCAGGTGAAAAGCCTGACGAAATAGTTCTAGATCATCGAAGAAGAATTGAGGAATGCGATACAATAGTTCTTATTGCTCCAATTTGGAATTTTAGAATGCCGGCAATAGTTGAAGGATGGATTGATAAGGTTTTAGCTCCACCTTGGGCATTTAGATTTAAACAATTATGGGGAAACTATGGATATCCAATTGGAAATTTAAAGAATAAAAAAGCTATAATATTTTGTACTTATGGCTCACCAAGATTGGCAATTACTACTTTTTTTCTAAATTTACCGATAAGAAGATTAAAAAGAGGTGTGTTTCACATGTGTGGCATATATAACATTGTCTATAGAAGATATTTTGCAGTACCTTTCGTAAGTGATGCTCAAAGAAAAAAATTTTTAATAGATGTTGAAAATACAGTTAATAATATTTAAGTTTTTTATTTTATTTTTAATTAGTTTGTCGATTTCAAAAGCAGAATTAATAAATCCTAATAGTAATATAGAGCCAATTGAAGTTATAAAAATTCAATTAACTGGTCTTAAAAATAACGATTTAAATTATAATGATTTTGGGATTAGACAAACTTGGAATTTTGCCCACCCAGATAATAAAAAAAATACTGGTCCTTTAGAAAATTTTACTAAAATGATCAAAGGCGATGTTTATGGCGTGTTAATTGATCATCTTCAAAGTACAGTAAGCCTTATTAAAAAATCTAATGAGCAGGCTCAATTTGAAGTGATAATTTTAGATCAGAATAAAACCTATTATAAATTTTTGTGGGGGGTTGAAAAATACATTGGAGATGGTCCTTTAAAAGATTGCTGGTTAACAACTGTTGTCTCAAGCCCTATATCTTTAGGTAGTTCAATTTAATTTGTCACAGGTGTAATTTTGTTTCTGTTCTAATAAAAATTTAGTAGAAATCATTTTATGAAATCAAAAGCAAAAGTAGTAGTGGTAGGAGGGGGAGTTGTCGGAGTTAGCGCTCTTTATCATTTAGCAAAAAAAGGTTGGTCCGATGTAGTGCTTATAGAGAGAAAAGAATTAACTTCTGGATCCACATGGCATGCTGCTGGATTATTACCATTGTTTAATATGAGTTATTCAGTAGGACAATTGCATAAGTATGCGGTCAATCTTTATAAAAAATTAGAGGAAGAAACAGGAAAAAATGTTGGATTTAGCGCTGTATCAAATATTCGACTAGCCAGCACGAGAGATCGTATGGATGAATATCATCAATACGCAGGTGTAGCAAAAACAATAGGTGTAGATGTAAAATTTTTAACACCTCAACAAGTTAAAGAAATTTGGCCATTATGCCGTGTAGATGATTTAGTAGGTGCAATACAGCATCCTGAGGATGGCTATATTCAGCCAGCTGATTTAACGCAAGCACTTGCAACAGGTGCAAGAAATATGGGTGCTGAGATTTATAGAAACACTATAGTTTTAGCAATGAAACAAAAAAGAGATGGCTGGATAGTTGAAACAGATAAAGGCTCAATTGAAAGTGAACATGTTATTTCCTGTTCAGGAAACTTTGCTAGACAAACTGGAAAAATGGTTGGCTTGGATATTCCAGTTATTCCAGTTGAACACCAGTATATTGTAACTGAACCTCATCCAGAAATTTTAAAAAGAAAAAAAGCAGGCTTACCAGAAATGGGAGTTTTAAGAGACAGTGATAGTAGGTGGTATATGAGAGAAGAAGCTGGAGGATTAATTTTAGGGCCATATGAAGATGGGGCTCCAGCTTGTTACCTTAATGGACCATCAAAGGACTCAGAGTTTGAATTGTTTCAAGAAGATCTAGATAGATTGGCACCACACATTGAAGGAGCAATTCATCGGGTACCTGCGTTTGGAGAGGTTGGAGTCAAAAAAGTTTATAATGGAGCTATCTGTTACACACCAGATGGTAATCCAATAGTAGGTCCCGCTTGGGGACTTAAAAATTTCTGGATTAATGAAGGACACAGTTTTGGAATAACTGCTGCAGGAGGTGCTGGTTGGCAATTAGCTGAATGGATTATAGATGGTGAACCAACTATTGATATGCTTGGAGTTGAACCCAGACGTTACGGAGATTACGTAACTAAAAGTTATTTAAAAGCTAAAAATGAAGAAGCATATAGTCATGTATTTATTGTTCATTATCCTGATGAAGAAAGGCCAGCTGCAAGGCCATTAAGAACAGCACCATGTTATGATCGAATGAAAAATTTAGGAGCAGTTTTTGGACAAAAATTTGGTTGGGAACGACCTAATTTTTTTGCAACAGATGGTATGGAACAAAAAGATGATTGGTCTTTTAGAAGGTCAAAATGGTTCGAAGCTATAAAAAAAGAATGTCAAAACGTTAAAAATAATGTCGGATTATTAGATATGACAGCGTTTGCAAAATCTAGAATTAAAGGACCAAAAGCTGAGGAATTTCTGGATTATTTAGTTGCAAATAAGCTTCCAAAAAAAATTGGAAGAATTAATTTATGTCATGCACTTAATACTAAGGGAGGTGTTCACTCAGAATTCACAATTATGCGCGAAGCAGTAGACAGTTTTTATTTAGTTTCTGCTGGTGGAAATTTAAGACTAGATCATGACTGGATAAAAAAATGGATGCCAACTGATGGTTCAGTAATATTTGAGGATTTAACAAATAGAATAGGTGTATTGGTAGTAGCTGGACCAAAATCTAGAGAATTGATGCAAAAGGTTTCAACCGATGATTTTTCTAACGAAAACTTTCAATGGCTAACTGCCCAAAATATTAACGTTGGTTATGCACCCGTAAACGCTATGAGAGTAAACTTTGTAGGCGAACTAGGATGGGAACTTCATCACCCAATCGAGTATCAGAATCATATTTTTGATAAACTTATGGATGCTGGAAGAAATTTAAATTTAAAACCTTTTGGAATTAGGGCTATGAATAGCTTGAGAATAGAAAAATCTTATAAACTTATTGGTACTGAAATGTCGATTGAATACTCACCTTATGAATCTGGTTTAGAAAGATTTATACATCCGAATAAAGGTAATTTCATAGGTTTAGATGCTTTAAACAAATGGAGAGAAAAAGGATTTGAAAATAAATTAGTAACACTTGAAGTACACAACACAACCAATGCTGATGTTTTGGGTAACAACCCTATTTATCATAATGATAAGATTGTAGGTAGAGCAACTGGAGGCGAATTTGGATTTAGACTAAATAAATCAGTGGCTCTTGCAATGGTTAAACCAGATATTGGTCACGTGGGTCAAAAACTTAAAGTTGATATTTTAGGTACAATGCATGACGTTACAATAATGAATGAAAGTCCTTATGATCCAGAAAACAAACTTTTAAGAGCATAATGAAAATTTTAGTCGCTATAAAAAGAGTAATTGATTACAATGTTCAAATAAGAGTAAAAGAGGATGGCTCTGGAGTTGTTACTGATAATATTAAAATGTCTACAAATCCCCCGGATGACAATGCTATTGAAGAGGCTGTAAAAATTAAAGAGTCAGGTAAAGCAACCGAAGTCATTGCTGTAACTATCGGGGAAGAAAAAGCCCAAGAAACCTTGAGAAAAGCACTAGCGGTAGGAGCGGATAGAGGAATTCATGTTAAAGTAGATGGTGCGGTCGAGCCTTTAGCAGTATCAAAAATTTTGCAAAAAATAGTAAATAAAGAAAAACCTGATTTAGTTTTTATGGGTAAACAAGCAATCGACGATGATTGTAATCAAACCGGTCAAATGTTAAGTGCGTTATTAAATTGGCCTCAAGCTACTTTTGCATCAAAGATTTATTTTAAAGATGACAAATTAGAAGTGGTTAGAGAAATAGACGAAGGTTTAGAAACAATCGAAGTGAGTTTGCCAGCGATAGTTACTTGTGATTTGAGATTAAATGAACCAAGATACGCATCTCTGCCAAATATTATGAAAGCAAAAAAGAAATCTATTGAACAATTTAATATAAGCGATTTAGGAGTTGATATAACACCTAGAGTACAACAAATTAAAGTTGAAGAACCCCCAAAAAGAAAAGCAGGTATCAAAGTAGCAAATGTGGCAGAACTTGTTCAAAAATTAAAAAATGAGGCAAAAGTAATTTAAATGGCAGTTTTATTAATAGCGGAACACAACAATAAAGAGCTTAGACCTTTTACTCTAAATTCTGTTACTGCCGCCTCTCAAATTGACTCGGAAGTACATGCTTTAATTGTAGGTTATAATTTTGAGGAAGCTAAGAAAGCATTAGCAGCATTGCCTTTAGTTAAAAAAGTAATTTGTGTAGAAGCCGATTATTATGAAAATTTTATTGCCGAAAATTTTGCTCCAATAATTGTTAAATTGGCAGAAAATTATTCTCATATAATTTGTTCTGCTAATACATTTGGTAAAAACTTAATGCCAAGAGTTGCAGCGATGTTAGATATTTCTCAAATCAGTGATATTACAAAAATTATTTCATCAGATACATTTATAAGACCAATTTATGCAGGAAATGCACTTGCAACAGTAAAAAGTAAGGATGATAAAAAATGTATAACTATAAGACCAACTTCATTTGATCCATGTGAAATTTCAGGAGGCACAGCTTTGATTGAAAACTTCCAAAGTAGTAAACAATTTACTTCAACAAAATTTATAAAACGAGAACAAGTTAAATCAGATCGACCAGAACTTGGAACAGCAAGAGTCGTTGTTTCAGGTGGAAGAGGAATGCAAAGTGGAGATAATTTTAAGTTAATAACTGCAATTGCAGATAAATTAAATGCTGCGATTGGCGCATCAAGAGCAGCGGTTGATGCAGGTTACATTAGTAATGATCATCAAGTAGGTCAAACCGGAAAAGTCGTTGTTCCAGATTTATACATAGCTGTTGGAATTTCGGGAGCCATTCAACACTTAGCTGGAATGAAAGAAAGTAAAGTAATTGTTGCAATTAATAAAGATAGCGAAGCTCCAATATTTAGTGTTGCAGATTACGGATTAGAAGCAGATCTTTTCGACGCACTCCCAAAGTTCTTAGAGGAACTGAACAAATTAAACACTATACAAAAATAATCCTTACAGTTAAAAACTGACTTATGTCTAGAGAGTCTATGGAGTATGATGTTGTAATTGTAGGTGGAGGTCCATCTGGTTTAACAACCGCTATTAAACTTAAACAACTTGATCCAAACTTAAATGTTTGTTTACTAGAAAAAGCCTCTGAGATAGGTGCACATATTTTAAGTGGAAATGTATTTGAAACGCGTGCATTGGATGAACTGCTTCCGAACTGGAGAGAACTAAATGCACCGATTAAAACTAAGGTTAATAAAGAAAAATTTTTATTTTTAAGCAAGACAAAATCTTTAAGTTGGCCTACTTGGTTATTACCTGCTGTTCAAAAAAATCATAAAAATTATATTATTAGCTTAGCAAATTTATGTAGATGGTTGGCAGAATATGCTGAGAGCTTAGGGGTTGAAATATTTCCAGGTTTTGCTGCTTCAGAAGTTTTGTACGATGACAATGGATCAATTAAAGGGATTGCAACCCAGGATATGGGTATTGATAAAGACAGAAATAAAAAAAATAGTTATGAACCTGGTATTGATTTAATTGGTAAAGTGACTGTTTTTGCGGAAGGTTGCAGGGGTCATTTGGGAAAACAGTTAATTAAAAAATTTAATCTTAATCAAGGAAAAGATCCCCAACAATATGGAATCGGATTTAAAGAAATTTGGGAAGTAAGTGAAAAAAATCACCAGGAAGGTCTGGTAATGCATACAGCGGGCTGGCCGTTAGATAACAATACATATGGTGGAAGCTTTATTTATCACGCAGAAAACAAACAAGTATTCTTAGGTTATGTAATTGGTTTAGATTACAAGAACCCTCATTTATCTCCATTTGATGAATTTCAAAGATTTAAAACTCATCCAGCGATAAAAAGAATTATTGAAGGTGGTAAAAGAATTTCTTATGGAGCAAGAGCTTTAATCGAGGGTGGAATTCAAAGTTTACCAAAAATGTATATGCCAGGAGCTTTGCTAATCGGCTGTGATGCAGGAACTTTAAATATGCCCAAGATTAAAGGATCACATACTGCTATGAAAAGCGGAATATTAGCGGCAGAAACAATTTTTGAAAAAATAAAACAAAATAAAGATTTGTCTATATATGAGGAAAAATTTAAAAATAGTTGGATTTATGAAGAACTTTATAGAGCCAGAAATGTTAAGCCAAGTTTTAGCTGGGGTTTAATTCTAGGAATAATTTTTACTGGAATAGATCAGATTTTATTTAGAGGAAAACTACCTTTTACTTTAAGGCATAAGCATGCCGATCATGAAACACTTAAGCCTGCAAATCAAATGCCTAAAATTGACTACCCAAGACCTGATAATATAATTACTTTTGATAAAACTAGCTCAGTATATTTAACAGGCACTAATCATACCGATAATCAACCGGTTCATTTGCAGCTAAAGGATCCTAATTTACCAATTAATTATACATTAGAAAAATTTGATGAACCCGCACAAAGATATTGTCCTGCAGGGGTTTATGAGGTTCAAAGGCAAAATGAACAAAATAAATTTATAATTAATTCTCAAAATTGTATTCACTGTAAAACTTGCGATATTAAAGAACCATCTCAAAATATTACATGGGTTACACCAGAGGGTGGTGGTGGTCCAAGGTATGGAAATATGTAATTTAAGACAAATCTATTGCTAATTTTTTCAAAATTGTAATTGGAAGAATTTTTAAAGTGTTCATATGAGTTCTTCTTAAATAAATTGGACACCCTTTACCCGCTTCGACAGCTTTTGCGTACCAACTGGCACATACACACCAACAATCTCCATCTTTTAAACCAGGAAAACCATATTCTGGATGAGGAGTTATTAGATCGTTACCTGCTTCTTTGCACCATTCTAAAAATTCACTGGTAACTTTTGCACAAACTGTATGAACTCCATTATCATTTTCATCGGTATTACAACAACCATCTCTATACCAACCCGTTAAAGGATCTAAAGAACACTCTTCTAAATTTTCACCTAGAACATTTTTTTGTTTTTTATCCATTTATATTTTTGTAGGGTTTGGTTGACCTTTGTAAACTTTTTTTGGATCAAATTTTTTTTCTTTCTCTAAAAATTTCATTTTTACTTTTCTTCCATTATCTATAGTTCCTAAGGGTATAGATCTATAAAAACAAGATCTGTAACCAACATGGCAACTTGATCCTTCTCCAATATCAACAGTCAACCAAATCGAATCTTGATCATCATCAATTCTTATTTCTTTTACTTTTTGGATAAAACCACTAGTTTTACCTTTGTGCCAAATTGCCTTTCTAGATCTGCTAAAATAGTGCGCTTCCTTAGTTTCAATTGTTTTTTTCAACGCTTCAACATTCATGTAACCATGCATTAAAATATCCCTAGTTTTTGAGCACATGGTAACTACTGGAATTAGACCATCATTATCAAATTTTGGTGAAAGAAAATTTCCCTCCTCAATTTCAACAACATTTTCTCTTTTCTTAAACATTTATGCCATTATGTAGCACATATATCGATAGATTAAATATTTTAAAAACGTCAATTTATAGGTATAAAACCCTTCATGAAATTAGTTAAAAATACAAAAAATATAGAAACAAAACAGGTTTCCGATACTGAAGCAGAGGAGGCTTTTAGGACAATTTTGAGTTGGATTGGTGAAGATCCTACAAGAGAAGGCCTATTAGAAACCCCAAAAAGAGTAATCAAAGCTTTTAAAGAATATTTTAAAGGGTACAGAGAGGATCCCTCAAAAGTTTTAGAAAAAACTTTTGGAGATGTTGAAGGATACGATGACATGGTTGTTCAAAAAAATATTTCCATACAAAGTCATTGTGAACATCATATGGCACCAATTATCGGCATAGCCCATGTGGCTTATATACCAAATAAAAGAGTTGTAGGATTAAGCAAATTAGCAAGAGTAGTTGAGATCTTTTCAAAAAGATTACAAACACAGGAAAGATTAACAATACAAATCGCTCAAGCATTAATGGATTCATTAGATGCAAAAGGGGTCGCAGTCACTATCGACTCAACGCATCAATGTATGACAATGAGGGGTATCAAAAAAGAACAAGCAACTACCGTTACAAACTATTATCTTGGACAATTTAAAGAAGATTTAAGCATTCAAAACAGATATCTAAAATTTATTAGTAAATAAATTAGTGTCATATCAATTTAAAGCAATAATTCTCAATAAAGAGGGTGAGAATTTTTTAAGAGAAATAAAATTTTTAGACAATTCATTTTTCAAACATGGCGATGTTACAGTTAAAGTAGATTATTCAGATCTAAATTTTAAAGATGGGATGATTTTAAAAAATGGTGGAAATTTAGTTAAAGAATTTCCACATATTCCAGGCATAGATTTTTCAGGAACTGTTATAGAAAGTAAAAATAATAATTTCAAAGTAGGTGATGAAGTTATTTTGACTGGTTTTAGAGTAGGTGAGATTTTTTACGGAGGGTATTCGCAAATAGCAAGAGTAAATGGAGAATTTTTAGTAAAAAAACCAATTAATTTAACAAGTAGACAAGCAATGATCATGGGTACTGCGGGCCTAACATCATTGATGAGTGCTTTTGCTATCCAAGCGAGAGAAGCAATTTTATTAGGCGAAAAAGTAAATGATGTATTGGTTACTGGAGCAACTGGCGGAGTTGGAAGTTTAGCCGTGATGGCTCTAAATAAATTAGGATATAATGTTACTGCAGTAAGCGGAAAATTTTCTCAGGCGAATTTTCTTAGATTATTAGGTGCTAAAAACATTATAAATAGAGCAGAATTTGAAAAAGATCCTAAAATAATTGATAAAGGATTATGGGATGGAGTCGTTGATACAGTTGGTGGAAAAATTTTAGCTAATGCAATTGCTCAAACAAAACCTAATGGAATTATTACTGTTTGTGGAAATGTGAATGATAATGAACTTAAAACTAGTGTTATTCCATTTATTTTAAGAGGGGTTAAACTCTGGGGTATAGACTCTTCGAATTGCAGCATAAAAAGAAGACAATTTATTTGGAATGAAGTAGCAAATTTAATTGATTTTAATTTGTTAGAAAATTATATTTTAACTGTAAGTTTAGAAGAGCTTTTAGAAATATATCCAAAAATATTAAAGGGGGAAATTTCTGGTAGAGTTTTAGTGGATTTAAACAAATAATGGATTGGGATAAATTAAAAATTTTTCATGCTGTAGCTGAGGCAGGTAGTTTTACTAATGCTACTATTAATCTAAATCTTAGTCAGTCAGCAATAAGCCGTCAAATTCAATCATTAGAACAAGATTTAAAAGTTCAATTATTTGAAAGACATGCGAGAGGTTTGACACTTACTCAAAACGGTGAGTATGTTTTTAAAACTGCACATGAAGTTATTAGTAAATTAAAAGAAGTTGAAACCTCTTTAGGCGATCAAAAGCATAAACCTACAGGAAAATTAACTATTACTACTGTGAGAAGTTTTGGTACTCATTGGCTAACACCAAGAATTGAGGAATTTATGGGATTGAATCCTGAGATTGAAATTGAACTAATTTTTGATGATAAAGAATTAGATTTGAGCACACGTGAAGCGGACATCGGAATTTTTATGAGGAAACCTAAACAATTAAATTATATACAAAAAAAGTTAGTTGACATTAAGTATTTTATTTATGGTTCAATAAAATATTTAGAAAAACATGGAATGCCTAAAACAATACCTGATTTAAACAAGCATAGGTTTATTTCTTTTGGTAAAGGAGCACCCTCTCCAGTTTTTAATCCTGATTGGGCTTTAAAGCTTGGAATGCAAGATGGTAAAAAAAGAAAACCTATTATGAAAGTAAATAGCGTAATGGGACTTTTGCTTGCAGTTGAGTCTGGAGTTGGTCTAGCGGCTTTGCCAGAATACTTAGTTGTTAACTCTAATAAAGTAGTTAAAGTTTTACCAAAGTCAGAAGGTCCAATTACAGAAGCTCATTTCGTTTATCCCCAGTCATTAAAAAACATAGCGCGAGTTCAAGCTTTTAGAAATTTTTTGTTTAGTAAAATAGGCGATTGGAAAAATAGTTAGCTCTAATTCCAATAATTATATTGACATTTATTTATGCGAATGATAATCATTCGCAATTATTAATTATTATTAAATAGCTAAACATGAAAAAAATCCTCATTATATCTTGTTTTTTATTCTTTTTTCCTAATTTTACTTTTGCGAACGAATTAAATATTTTTACATCTAGACATTACGACTCAGATATTCAGCTCTATGAAAAATTTACATCTATTACCGGAATTAAAATTAATATCATTTCTGGGGAGGACGCAGCCCTTGAAAAGAGAATGATAGAAGAAGGAAAAGACACAAAAGCAGATCTATACATTACAGCGGACGCCGGAAGACTTGGTTTATTCGATAAAAAAGGCATGTTTCAAAATTCAATTTCTCCAATTATTAAAGCTAAAGTTCCTGAAAATTTTAGAAGTGATAATTGGACAGGAATTGCAAAAAGAGCAAGAATTATTTTTTATGCAAAAGATAGAGTATCATCCGATGAAATTAAGAATTTGAGATATGAAGATTTATCAAAACCTAATTGGAAAAATAGAATAACCATTCGACAATCTAACAGTATTTATAATCAATCACTAGTTGCCTCACTGATTAGCAATAATGGGATAGCAAAAACAGAAGAATGGGTTAATGGATTTGTAAAAAATTTTGCAAGAGATCCACAAGATAATGACCGAGGGCAAATTTTAGCTGTGGCTTCAGGCGAAGCTGACCTTGCAATCGCTAACACTTATTATTATGCTCTAATGTTGTCTGGTCAGAAAGGTAAAGATCAACAAGAAGCAGCAAAAAAAGTAACGCCATTTTTTCCTAATCAAAATGATAGGGGAGCCCATATGAACATTAGTGGAGCAGGAGTATTAAAAACTTCAAAAAATCATGAAAATGCAATTAAGTTGCTAGAATTTTTATTAACAAAAGAGTCCCAAGAGCATATTGTAAACAATACATTTGAATATCCAATTGTAGAAAATATAGAGCCTAACAAGTTAATTAAAAATACGAGTTTAGGAAATAATTTTATACAAGATTTAAAAACGCCAGTAAAAGAATACTCTATATTCCAAGAAGAAGCATTGAAGTTAATGTTAAAAGCAGGATGGAAATAGTTATTTGATTAAAAAAATAAACATTTGGTATCTAAGTTCATTAATTATTTCAGTAGTTGTAGCGATACCTATTTTAGTGATTTTTAGTAGTTTTTTTGAAAATACTTCAGAGTACAGAATAATTTTGAGAGAAACATTTCTGGTGGATTATATTTTCAATTCTTTAATACTTTTAATAGGTGTGATGTCCTTGACTTCTGTAATTGGAATTGTTTGTTCTTATTTAATTTCATTTTATGATTTCATAGGAGTTAATTTTTTTAAATGGGCCCTAATTTTATCTTTTGCTATTCCTGCTTATATTTATTCGTATTCTCTATCAGCTTTTTTTGAAAATTATGGAACAGCTTATTCTATTTTAAAAGGTATATTTGGGGAGGCAAACTATAATCATTATATCCCTAAACCTGATGGAATTTTAGGTGCGATAATTGCTTTATCATTTTCGATATTTGGATATGTTTATGTTCTAACTGGATTATCCTTTCGCTATCAATCCCAAAATTTAATTGATCTTGGAAAAAATCTTGGTTTTTCTAAGAAAAAAACATTTTTTAAAATTATTTTGCCAGCTGCAAGACCATCAATTGTTGCTGGATTATCATTAGTTGCAATGGAGACTTTATCTGATTTTGGATCAGTTTCATTCTTTGGAGTTTCTACTTTAACAACAGGAATTTATAATGCATGGATTACATTTGATGATTTAACATTAGCTTATAGGTTATCTTTTTATTTACTAATTTTCATTTTTGGATTGCTTATTTTAGAAAACATTTCTAGAAAGAAAGCACAATATCATTCTCCTACAAAAGATAGCTTCGAAATTAAAAATAAAATAAAATTGTTTGGGTATAAATCAGCTTTTGCATTTATATTTTGTTTTTTTATTTTTTTTATAAGCTTCATGTTCCCACTCCTGCAAATGGGATATTGGACCTATTTGTTTCCAAAATATTTATTTGAATTAAATTTAATCAATCTTATTAGCAATACATTAATATTAGTATTTTTTTCATGCTGTTTATTAATTACTTTTGGTATTTTATCAAATTATGGAAATCGAATTACAAAAAGTAAATTTCTACAAAGTTTAACTACTTTTTCGATTTCAGGTTATGCAATTCCAGGAGTTATATTGGCCATAGCTTACATTAGCTTTATTTCTTTTTTAGATGAAAATTTACTACAATCAAAAAATTATAATATTAAATCACTATTTATAGGGACTATTTTTGGTTTAATAATAGTTTATTTTATTAGATTTTATTCTTTGGCCAACAATGGAATTAAATCAGGATATTTAAAAATTAATTACTCAATAGATGAAAGTGCATACCTACTAGGATACTCTAAAATTAAAACTTTTAATAAGATACATTTACCGTATTTAAAAAATTCAATTTTTTTAGTAATAATTCTTCTATTAATTGAAATTGTAAAAGAATTACCAATTACTTTAATTATGAGACCATTTAATTTTGATACATTTGCAACTATCGCTTATGCATACGCGTCTCAAGATTTATTAGAGGCTGCAGCAGCTCCAGCTATTATACTGATATTAATTTCAAGTGTATTTATTTTAATAACTTCTAGATTTATTTTAAAAGATCAGACATGAAAAATTATTTCGAGATTAATAATGTTACTTTTGCAGCGAGTAACAAAAATAAAGTTGAAAACGTATCTCTCAAGATTGAAAATGAAGGTGATGTGGTTTGTCTGCTGGGACCATCTGGAATTGGAAAAACAACAATTCTTAGAACTATCGCAGGCCTCGAAAAAATTAAATCAGGTAATATTATTCTAAATGGCAAAACAATTTCTTCAGGTACTATTCATATAGAACCTGAAAATAGAAATATTTCGCTATCTTTTCAGGATAACTCACTATTTCCTCATTATAATATAATCGACAATATTAAATTTGGTGCTGAAAGAAATAAAAGAAAAACAAAAAAAATTCATCTTGATTACGTTGTTGAATTTTTACATTTAGAGAATATTAAGTTTAAATATCCTCACCAAATAAGCTCAGGTGAGGGCCAAAGAGCTTCTTTGGCGAGATCTTTATTATCAATGCCAAATTTATTATTATTGGATGAGCCATTATCCAACATTGATCAAAATTTTAAGGAGGAAATCCAGGTAAAACTAAAACAAATTTTAAGAGAGTATAAAATTACAACCATTATAGTAACACATGACTCTTATGAAGCGTTTTATTTAGGTAGCAAGTGTGGGATAATTTTAGACAGCCAACTTAAACAATACGATGATCCATATAATCTTCATCATTTTCCTAACTCAATTGAGATTGTAAATTTTTTAAATAAAGGAACTTTAATTCCTGCAACCGTAATTGATGAAAAATCATTAGAGAATAAAGATTTAGGATTAATTGAAGGGGATTTCATTAAACATTATCCAAAAGGATCTAAAGTTAAGTTATTATTACAACCAGAAGATTTAGAACATGATGATAAAAGTAATTTAAAACTCGATGTTGTTGATCGAAAATTTAGAGGAACTAATTTTATCTATACCCTAAAAACACAAAGTGACTTACTCATCCAAGTATTCGTTCATTCCCATCACATCCATCAGCATGATATAAATGAAAAATTTGGAATTAAAAAACCTATTCATATTGATCATATTGTTTGTTTTGATTAACTAAAATTTAATGAGCAAAAAATTAATCTTATTTTTTAAAGGTGTTGTTGATATTATTCCTTTATCAATACCAGTAATTCCTTTTGGCATTATTTTGGGCACTATTGGTGTTGAATTAGGTTTTGGTCCATTAGAAACATTTGCAACCTCATTTGTTATTTTTGGTGGGGCCTCCCAATTAGTTTTTGTTCAACTTTTCTCGGGAGGAGCATCTTTATTAATTACAATAACCTCTACTTTTGTGGTTAATTCTAGGCATTTACTATATGGAGCAAGTTTTAGTGAGCACTTGAAAAATTTATCAATTAGATGGAAAATTTTATTGTCTTATTTGATAACTGACCAATCTTATGCAGTTTCAAATATTTATTTTGAAAAAAATAAAAATGATAAACTTAAATATTATTATTTATTAGGTTCTGGATTTTTTTTATGGTTTATTTGGCAAATAGCTACATTAATTGGTATATTTTTAGGCTCTATTGTCCCAGACAAATTAGGATTAGTTTTTGCAATGCCTTTAACTTTTATTGCCTTATTAGTTAATTATTTAAGAAAAATTAATCATTTAATTATAATTTTAATTTCAGGCTGTCTTTCAATCCTACTGTTTAATGCACCGTTAAAATCTTACATTATTTTATCTTCTTTGATCTCACTATCATTAGCTTTTTTAATAATTTTAAAAAAAAAAAAGGAAGTTGAAAAATGATTTGGTTTGGAATAGTTATTTCTGGAATTTTAAATTTTTTTTTAAAATTTTTACCTTTATCTTTTTTTGATGTGAGTAAAATCAACCCAAAGATAAAACAATTATTGACTTTTGTCCCATCTGCAGTTTTTCCAGCAATTATATTTCCTGGAATTTTTCTTGATAATGATGGAAATTTCGATTTAGAAAACAATCCAAGGATACTGTCTTCAATAATTGCTTTAATTGTAGCAATTTTAAGCAAAAATATTCTAAGCACTATTTTTGCAGGGTTAGCAGTATATTGGTTGATAATTTTTGTTTAATTTTTTTAATACTTATAATGATAAAAAATAAAATCAATAACGAGCTACTAGGCATCTTCTATATGCTTTTAGCTCAGTTCTTTTTTGCTACGAATGATGCTATCGTAAAAGTTATCTATTTAAATTACACTGATATTTTAGTTCTTAATCAGGTAATATTTTTAAGAGGAATATTTGCCTTAATTTTAATAGGAATTTTTTTAATCTTAACTAAAAAATTTAATTTAAAATTAATTTTTTCATCAACTAAATTAAAATTAAGAGGTTTATTAGAGTCGGTAGCTACAATCTGTTTTTTTATTGGAGTTGCAAAATTGCCATTTGCTATGGTTTATGTATTAATAAGCTTGGCACCAATTTTTTTAACCGCATTTGGTGCTTTATTTTTAAACGAAAAAGTAAGATGGAAACGCTGGTCCGCTGTAATTTTGGGTTTCATAGGTTTAGTTATTGTGGTCGAACCCAATGAATTAAAATTTGGATATTATTTCATTTTTCCACTCTTTACGGCTATTTTTATTACCATAAGAGAAGTAGTAACAAGACAAATTGAAGATAACTTTCACAGTGAGCAGATTGCTTTTATAACATGTTTTGTTGTAACAATTTTTTTTGGAATTTTAAGTCTATTTCAATTTTTTATCTTTGATTTAAAGGAATACGTACTTTTATTTGTTGCCTCTTTATTTCTTTCTTTTGGATATTTTTTTTCTGTAGCAACAATTAAAGTTGCCTTAGTCTCAGCAACATCAACTTTTAGATATTCAGTAATATTATGGGGAATTGTATATGGATATTTTTTGTTTAATGAAGATCCTCAAGCAAATACTTATATCGGTGGATTAATAATAGTAATTAGTGGTTTAATTATTATCGCTCGACAAAAACAACTAGGAAAGATTAAATAGGTTTTTATTTTAACTAAGTTACTTGCCGAGCATGATATTTCTATTAATATTAAAATGTATTTCCTTAGGTTCTGCTAGTTTCAAATTACTCATCATTTCAATATATTGATCTTCACTATTGACTTGCAATCTAGGATTAAATTTTTTCTCATTTCCCAACGTGCTAACTTTTTTTCCATTATAATCATGTCCTGGATAAAGAAGGGTTTCTTCAGGTAATTTTAATAATTTATTAAATATAGAATTATAAGCTTCTTTTGAGCTTCCATTTTGAAAGTCGGTTCTTCCAGTTCCGTTAATTAAAAGTGTATCACCTGAAAACAATTGGTTATTTAATAAAAAACTGTAGCTATCAGAGGTGTGGCCTGGGGTATATATGGCTTTAATTATTAATTGATCAATTTTAATTTTTTCGCCATCCTTAACTTTAAAATCGACTATATCAGCCGGAGTATTTTCTCCCATAATTGTTTGACATTTTGTCTCATTTTTAAGCTTTGATGCGCCCGTCACGTGATCTGCATGAATGTGCGTATCAATTACTTTAACTAACTTTAGTTCTAATTGATTTAATAATTCAATGTACTCATGAACATTTTCTAATACCGGATCTATAATTATTGCCTCACGACCTATTGATGATGCAATTAAATAAGTGAATGTATAGGATTTAGGATCAAAGACTTGTTTAAAAATCATGAATAATTATTATATAAAAAAAATGAATTTTTTTTTCATACACCTAATATTTATAAAATATAAATTATGACAGCAACTACTTTTCATTGGAGATGTAAGCATACTTGGAAAAAAAGTGCAAAAAATACTGCCTGGTGTGTTATTGGTTGTTCAATTGGCGATTTTGGCACAATTTTATTTTTTCAATTAACGCAAATTCCTTTCCCGTTAATGGGCATAATGATTTTAGCAATTATTAATGGTTTAATTACTAGCATAATTCTTGAAACTTTTATTTTAATAAGGCAAAATTTTTCATTTATTGGTGCATTAAAAACAGCCTCAGGCATGAGCTTAATTTCTATGTTGAGTATGGAAATTACAATGAATTTGACAGATTATTTATTAACTGGAGGAGCTATTTTAAATTGGTGGGTTATTCCAATTATGCTTATAGTAGGATTTTTAACACCTTGGCCTTACAATTATTGGAGATTGAAAAAATTTGGTATGGCATGTCACTAAGCAACTCTAAAATATTTTAATATTTAATTATTTTAAAAAAATTTAATGTCAGGATTTCAAAATTGGGACAATAAAACATGGCTTTCTTCAGCAAGCTATATTAAATATTTTACAAGCTTTATACTAAATCAAATTAAATTAAACAGTAATTCCAAAATATTAGATATTGGTTGTGGTAGAGGTAAAATAATAGGCAATATTTCAAATAAATTAAGATTAAAAAATAAGCCAATTGGCATAGATTTAGAAAACAAAGCCAATATTGATAAAAGAATAATTTTTAAAAAAATTAATGCCTTATATTTTTTTAAAAATAACAAAAAAAATTTTGATTTGATTTTAATTAAACAAACAATTCATTTGTTAAAAATTAAAGAAATATTAAAATTATTAAATTTCTGTAAAAAAAATTTAGCACCCAATGGAAAAATTTTTATATTGAGTTTAGACTCTTATAAAAACGAATTACCTGTTTTTAAAGAAATGAAAAAAAAATTAATTTTATCTTTAAATAGAAATAAAAAAATAATTAATTTAATATTAGAAACTTATCCAGAAACCGTGTTAAAGAAATATGTATTCAAAGTTAAAGTTACTAAAAAAAAGTATATAAGTATGATTAGAAAAAAATATATATCAATATTATTAAATTTTAACTCTAGGCAAATTGAAAACGGTGTAAATGAAATAAATTTTAATTATAAAAAAGTAATAAATTTTAAAGATAAATTAATTTGTCTTATTATTAAAAAATAACTTTGTATTTTTTTTATTGTTAAATAAATAGCTATTAAAGCATTTTTTTTAAAATATTATCTTTAAAAACAATTTTATGCACAATGACAGCAAAAATATGCAATGAAATTAATATGATTAATAAATAATTTGCATATATGTGGATATCATAGAATTGATCTGCTAAATCAGAGTTATTTTCAAGTTTTATTTCTTTAAAAAAAATAACTAAATTTTCACCATTAAATAATTTTTTTAAAATTCCTGAAACTGTGATCAATATAAGGGTTATATAAAGTAATAAATGGTTTAATCTTGCTATATATTTTTGTCCAATAAAATTATTTGATTTTAATTGTGGAACAGGATTTAAAATATTATTTAGTAGTCTAAATATTGTCAAATAAAAAACTGTCAAACCAATTACAATATGAATTTTTTCTATAAAAATTTTTTGACCTCCATAATCTAAATTCACCAAATAAAACCCCAGAGGTATTTGAAAAATCAATAGGAGTGCAATTGTCCAATGAAATAATTTTGCAATTAAACCGTACTCTGATAAAGTGTTCGTTATATGCATTTTTCAATTAAACATTTTAAAAAGTGTATTGGCAATAGTTTATTACTAATATTTTGTGTGCTATTCTCATTTGAAGTTCATTCAGAACAGTCAGCTGAAGAGATTATTAAAGCTAGAAAAAATATATTTAGTAAAAATTACGGTACCGCCAAAAAAGTAACGTCACTTGTAGTTGATGGAGAGTTTGATCAAGCGAAACAATTAATTTTAGAAATGAGTGAAAATTATAAAACTTTATTAAGCTTGTTTCCTGACAATACGAGAGATGTATTTAAAACCGAAGCATTACCTACAATATGGGAAAATAAAGATGATTTTAATGCTTTAATGAATAAAGCCTCAAGCGACATGATGGAACTAGCATCTTTAATTGAAACAACAGATGATGTTAACATTATGTTAGAAAAATTAATGTGGGGAAGTTGTAAAAGCTGTCATAGTAAATTTCGTGTTTCACAATAGCAAATCAAAATATTAAGGATAATTTTTATATAATGTTTAAAAAAAAATTAAGAAGTTCAGAGTGGTTTAATAACCCTAAAAATCCAGAAATGACAGCTTTGTATTTGGAGAGATATTTAAATTATGGTTTAACTAGAAATGAGTTGCAGTCGGGAAACCCCATTATTGGAATAGCCCAAACGGGAAGTGATCTCTCACCTTGTAATAGACATTTTTTGTCTTTAAATCAGAGAATTAAAGATGGAATTCGAAAAGCAGGTGGTATTCCAATGGAGTTTCCTACTCATCCAATTCAAGAAACTGGTAAAAGGCCAACTGCTATGCTGGACCGAAATCTTTCTTATCTATCTTTAGTAGAAATTTTGTATGGGTATCCATTGGATGGAGTAATTTTAACCACAGGTTGTGATAAGACCACTCCAGCTGCATTAATGGCTGCTGCCACAGTTAATATTCCTGCAATTGTTTTGTCAGGTGGACCAATGTTAGATGGCATTTATAAAGGTAAATTAGCTGGCTCAGGAAGGGTGGTGTGGGAAGCAAGAAAACTTTTAGCTAAAGGCGAGATAAATTACGAGGAATTTATGGATATGGTGGCATCCTCTGCACCAAGCATTGGTCATTGTAACACAATGGGTACTGCCTCATCTATGAATTCAATAGCTGAAGCCCTAGGAATGTCTTTAACTGGTTGTGCAATTATTCCAGCACCATATAAAGAAAGAGAACAGATCTCTTTTGAAACAGGAAAAAGGATTGTTGGTATGGTTCATGAGAATTTAACTCCTTCAAAGATTTTAAATCGTAAAGCATTTGAAAATGCAGTGGTTGTTGCAAGTGCTATTGGTGGCTCTAGTAATTGTACAACCCATTTAAGTGCAATTGCAAAACACATGGGAATAAAATTTGATTTATCTGATTGGCAAAAAATAGGACATGATATTCCTCTTTTAGTGAATTGTCAGCCTGCGGGTGAATATTTAATGGAAAGCTTCTATAGAGCTGGAGGAATTCCTGCTGTAATGCAAGAACTTATAAAACATAAAAAACTTCATAAAAATATTTTGACGGTAACTGGTAAAACTGTAGGTCAAAATTTAAAAAAAAAAATTAAAACTAATTCAAATGTAATTAAATCTTTTGAAAATTGTTTAAGTAAAAATGCTGGTTTTTTAGTTATGAAAAGTAATTTTTTTTCAACTGCAATAATGAAAACTTCAGTAATCAGTAAAGAATTTAGAGAAAGATATCTTTCAAGCCCAAAAAATCCAAATGTTTTTAATGTTAATGCAGTTGTTTTCGAAGGACCTGAGGATTATCACAAAAGAATTAATAATAAAAATTTAAATATAAATGAAGATTCTATTTTAATTATAAGAGGCTGTGGACCAGTAGGTTATCCAGGGTCTGCCGAAGTAGTTAATATGCAACCACCAGATAGATTATTAAAAAAAGGTATTAACGCTCTTCCCACACTTGGGGATGGAAGACAAAGCGGAACTTCTGAAAGCCCATCAATTCTTCATGTTTCGCCAGAGTCTGCTGTAGGTGGTGATTTAGGTATAGTTAAAACAGGCGACAAAATTAAAATAGATTTGAATAAGAGACGAGTTGATCTTTTAATTACTAAGGCAGAATTTAAAAAAAGAAGAAAGAGAAAGAAATCATATAAAGTAAATAACCAAACTCCTTGGCAGGAAATATTTAGAAACACAGTAGGACAATTGGATGATGGAGCATGTATTAATTCAAGAGATATTTATTTAGACGTTGTTAATAAAAAAGGATTGCCTAGAAATTCACACTAAAAATTAATATGAATGCCAAATTTATTAGTAAGAAAATTATAAATTTTAAAAATGTAAAAATTTATTTGATCCACACAGGTTAAATAAGTTTTAAATTTATTAAAGAGTTGTATAAACATTGTTGAAAAAGAGTTAAGAATTAATAGTTTGGCTCAATTTAAGTAAAAATTAGAAGGATAAATAAAATGAGTGGGCGTCTTAAAGGTAAAAAAATTATTGTTACAGCAGCAGGTCAAGGAATTGGCAAAGCGACTGCAATTGCATTTTATAACGAAGGAGCTCACGTTATTGCAACAGATATAAATACAATAACTCTCACAGAACTTAATAACGAATATCCAGAGATTAAAGTCCAAAAATTAGACTCAACTAACAAAAATGCTATATCAGAATTTATGAAAGACATAGATAAAGTTAACGTTTTATTTAATGCAGTTGGGTTTGTTCATCATGGTACGATTTTAGATTGTGAAGAGAAAGATTGGAATTTTTCTTTTGATGCAAATGTTAAGTCAATGTATCTTATGTGTAAAGCGATTATACCATTAATGATTAAACAAAATGGTGGCAGTATCATTAATGTTTCGTCTATCGCATCTAGTCTTAAAGGTTTACCCAACCGATTTGTTTATGGAGCATCCAAAGCAGCAACTATTGGTTTAACAAAATCTATAGCAGCTGATTTTGTCAAACAAAATATCAGATGTAATGCTATTGCTCCTGGAACAGTTTTTTCTCCTTCTTGGCAAGAACGAGTGAATAATAGTCCTGATCCTGTTCAAGCAAAAAAAGATTTTATAGCAAGACAACCAATGGGAAGACTAGGAACAGCTGAAGAAATAGCTGCAATGGCTATTTATTTAGCTGGCGATGAGTCCACATTTACGACAGGTAATACGTTTTCAGTGGACGGTGGAATGACAATATAAATTTATACTAGGATAAAACATGAAGTTATTAAGAGTAGGTTCAAAGGGGAAAGAAAAGCCAGCAATATTAGATAATACGGGAAAAATAAGAGATATAAGTTCTCATATAACTGATTTAAATCCAGATTATTTAAATTTTGAGTCAATATCAAAATTAAAAAAAATAAATTTATTGGCGCTTCCAGAGCTTTCGTCAAGTGACAGAATAGGTCCATGTATTACAAAGCCTGGTAAGTTTATAGCAATTGGTTTAAATTATTTTGATCATGCAGCTGAAGTTGGACTTAAAGTTCCAACTGAGCCAATTGTTTTTATGAAAGCTACAAGCTCAATAAATGGACCAAACGATGATATTGAAATTGTTTCAGGATCAAAAAAATTAGACTGGGAAGTTGAACTTGGAGTAATAATTGGAAAAGAGGCTAAACATATCTCAGAAAATCAAGCACAAGATCATATACTTGGTTATTGTGTAGTTAATGATATTAGCGAAAGAGAATGGCAAATTGAAAAATTGGGTCAGTGGGTAAAAGGTAAATCCCACGATACTTACGGACCAATCGGACCTTATTTGGTTACTAAAGATGAGATTAAAGATGTCAATAATCTTAAAATGAGTTTAGATGTAAACGGGATACGAATGCAAACAGGAAATACAAGCACAATGGTTTTTAATGTAAATATTATTGTTTCTTACTTAAGTAAATTTATGTCCTTACAACCAGGTGATATCATTACCACAGGAACACCTCCAGGTGTAGGTATGGGCATGAAACCGCAAAAGTTTCTAAAAGCTAAAGATACCATGAGATTATCAATTGAAAATTTAGGAGAACAAAATTCTAAGGTGATAGCAATATAAGCAACTTAATGTAAAAATATTTAAACAAATAAAAAAAAGCATTATCTTAGCTGTTAAAAATTTTAAAAATTTAAATTGCATGGATAATATCAAAACATCAGATCCCAAAGTTCTCTGGAAAACCAATTGCTTACTTGGAGAAGGCACATTATGGGTAAAGGAACATAACGCAATATATTTTGTAGATATTAAAAAAAAAAAAATCTTTTTTTTAAACATTAAAAATAATAAAAAAAAAATTTTTAAAACAGATAAGGAAATAGGATTTATATCTCATATTAAAGAAAATATTTTTATTCTCGGTCTTCAAGGAGAATTAAGAATTCAAAATTTAAAAACAAATAGAATAATTAAGTCAATTTTAATTGAACCTGAGATAAAACTTAATCGAATTAATGACGGCAAAACTGATCCAGCAGGGAATCTTTGGTTTGGGACTATGGATAATTTAGAAAGAAAAATAGAAAAGGGATCCTTATATAAATTAGACAAATACCTGTCACTTACTAAAGTTGATACTAACTATATGATTACTAACGGTCCAGCTTTTATAGATCAATATAATTTTTATCATACAGATAGTAGAAAAAGAACAATTTATAAAATTAAAATAAACAAAAATAATAAAATTTTATCTAAAAAAATATTTAAAAAATTTTCGTTAAAAGAGGGAGTTCCTGATGGAATGACTTTAGATATAAATAAAAATCTTTGGGTTACACATTACCATGGTGGATGTCTTTCTGTATTTAACAAAAAAAGTAATTTAATTCATAGAATTCAGTTGCCTGCAAAAAATATAACCAATTGTACATTTGGTGGGGTTAACAATGCAGATCTTTTTATTACGAGCGCTAAAAAAGGAATGAATAAGACTGATCTTAAAAAAAATAAAAACTCTGGTTCACTTTTTATGGTTAAAACAAATACAAGTGGTTTTCTCCAAAAAAAATTTATTCTAAAATGATTAAAAAAAGAGATTTATATTACGAGAGAATACCAACAAAACTTCTAAGGGAAGATATTAGACTGTTAGGAACATTTCTTGGTAAAGTTATAAAAGATCAAGAAGGCGATTTTTTTTTTAATTTAGTTGAGAGGTTAAGAATACTCTCAAAAACATCATTATATGATAAAAATAAAAGTAAAGTTTTTTTAAAAATTTCTAAAGAAATAAGAAAATTATCACCGCTTCAAATTTTTAAATTAACTAGGTCTTTCTCACATATTTTAAATTTAATGAATTTAGCAGAGTCATTAGACGCCTCAAGAAAACTGAATGAGCATGAAAACGCTCCTCAAAAAAATAAAAATCAAACTATATTCATTGAAGATATAATTGAAAATTTTGTAAAAAACAAAAATATTTCAACCAATAAAATCTATGAGGAGGTAAAAAATTTAGATATTGGTGTTGTTTTGACTGCCCACCCAACAGAAGTCAAAAGAAGAACGCTTATTAAAAAATATGCCGATTTAGTTGAATTATTGGAGCAACGACATCTTTACAAAAAATACCCATCAAAAATTATTGATATTGATAGAAAACTTTATACAGAAATCTCGGTTATCTGGAAAACTGATGATTTAAAAAGAGTAAAACCAACACCATTGGACGAAGCAAAATGGGGACTTGCTGTGATAGAGGATAGTTTATGGGACACTATTCCTAAAGTTCATAAAAGGTTAAACGATATTTTTAAAAAAAATTTAGGAAAAGATCTTCCTAACAATTTTAATCCTATTACGTTTGGATCGTGGATGGGAGGTGATAGAGATGGCAATCCATATGTTACTGCTGAAGTAACTAGGCAAGTAATTTTACATTCAAGATGGCAAGCAGCAAAATTATATGAAAAAGAATTTACCCAATTAATTCAAGATCTATCCATAAAAGAATGTTCATCTAAAATAAAAAAATTTGCTGGTAAATCCTTTGAACCATACAGAGTTTATTTAAGACCAATTAGAGATAAGTTAAGATTAACTCATTTATTAATTGAAAGACATCTTAATCAAAAAAAACCTCTTGATGAAAGTAAGTTATTAAAAGATAAAAATGAAATTTTAAATCCACTAAGAGCTGTAAGAGAGTCTTTAATTTTAAATAAAGGTCAACATATAGCAGATTTTAATTTATTAGATTTAATCAGAAGAACCAAATGTTTTGGTATAAGTCTTGTCAAACTAGATATTAGACAAGAGACAGCAAGACATCAAAAATTGCTAAATGAAATTATTAAAAAAAAATATCAAATAGACTATCTAAGTTTACCGGAAGCAAAAAAAATAAATTTACTTTCCTCTATGATCAAACAAAAAAAATTTTTCTTAACTAAAATAAGAATAACAGACCCCGAAAATGAGGAAGTCTGGAACACATTTAAAGAATTAACACGACATCCAAGCGATTGTCTTGGTGCTTATGTAATATCAATGACTTCTAAAGCTTCTAATATTTTAGAAGTTTATTTTCTTCAAAGTCAATCTAAAATAAAAAATTTATTAAGAGTTGTTCCTCTTTTTGAAACTTTAGAAGATTTAAAAAATGCAAGAGACATTATGGAAAATCTTTTTAAACTATCTTGGTATCGAAAATTAATAAACAATATCCAAGAGGTAATGATTGGCTATTCAGATTCTAGTAAAGATGCCGGTAAACTGTCCGCCTCATGGTATGTTTATAAGCTTCAGGAGCAATTAAGAGATTTAGCTAAAAAATTTAGAATTAAATTAACTTTTTTTCATGGTAGAGGAGGATCACCCGGTAGAGGAGGTGGACCAATACAAGCAACTTTAAAATCACAACCGTCAGGAACTGTAAATGGAAAAATACGTATTACTGATCAAGGTGAGGTTATTCAACAAAAATATGGTTATAAGCCTTTAGCTGAATATAATCTTTGTAGTTATGTAGGGGCAGTTATGGAAGCGACGTTAAATCCTCCTCCGAAATCCAAACAAAATTGGCGTAGTTTGATTGAAAAAATGTCTGAAATTTCAACTTTAGTTTACCGAAAAAACATTAATCAAAGTGAGGATTTTATAAGATATTTTAAAACAGTAACACCACACAAGTCGTTAAGTAAACTTTCTATTGGTTCAAGACCTTCTAAAAGAAAAAATATTGATAATATTAAAAGTTTAAGAGCAATCCCATGGGTTTTCGCATGGACACAAATTCGTTTAATGCTTCCAGCTTGGTTAGGAACTACAGAGGCGTTAAAATACGCATCAACAAAAAAATTTTCTAAAACACTTTATGATATGGAAAAAAATTGGCCTTATTTTAATTCAACTATGGATATTTTGGATATGGTAATTACAAAAGTAGATCCAGAAATTTCAATCATATATGAAAATAATTTAGCAGATGCCTCATTAAAAAAAATAGGATACAAATTACGTCATCAATTTAATACGCTAGTTAAATTGCATAATAAAATTACACCAAGCGAAGTAGTTCTAGAAAGAAAGCAATTTAGAAAATCTTTATTTGTAAGAAACAATTACACAGAAATGTTAAATTTATTACAAGCAAACATTATGAACAAAATTAATGATAAAAAATTTAAAACATACAAAAAATCTGATCAAAAATTTCTTGACGATGCTCTATTGACTTCGATTGCTGGTATTTCAGCTGCTATGAAGAATACAGGTTAAATGATAGAATTGTTTATTTCTTTCGGAGCAGGTTTAGTGAGTTTTTTATCTCCCTGCGTACTTCCATTAATACCAGGCTACATATCATTTGTTTCTGGTCAATCATTAAATGAAATTTTGGAAAATAAAAAAATAAATTTTACCCCCCTTTTACTATTTTGTCTTGGGTTTTCGACAGTTTTTATTATTCTAGGGGCAACAGTTTCTTTTATAGGACAAATTTTTTTACAAAATTCAGAAATTTTAAGAATTGTAGCTGGAATAATAATTATTATTTTGTCTTTACAGTTAATTGGAATTATCAATATTAATTTTTTAAATTTAGAAAAAAGATTTGACGTAAAAAAATCAAGAAATGTTTTGTTTCCATATGTTATTGGTTTTGCTTTTGGGTTTGGATGGACACCCTGCATTGGTCCTATTTTAGGGTCCATTTTAGCCTTAGCCTCAGTGGAAGAAACATTATTTAGATCAGTCATTTTATTAAGTTTTTATTCCTTGGGTTTAGCATTTCCATTTGTCTTATCTGGATATTTAACTCAAAGTTTTTTAATTTTTTCTAAAAATTTCAAAAAAAATATAAATTTAATTTCTAAAATTGGAGGAGTAATTCTCCTAATCACAGGTTTTTTAATTTTGACTAATCAACTACAGTCCATAGGTTTTTATATTCTTAATGTATTTCCTTTTATGCAAAAATTCGGTTAAAAGAATTTTATGAAAATTTATCAAATTGATGCCAGTGCAAGAAAAAAGGGTTCAACTTCGCGCGCTCTTGCTAAAAAATTATTAGATAAAATAAAAAAACCAGGAGATGAAATTGTTTATAGAGATTTAGATGATGAAATGCTTTTTGTAACAGGCTTAACAGAGTCTGGAATGAAAATTGACGATCAGGATAAAACAGAACATCATAAAAAAATGTTTGAATTATCTGACAAGCTTGTAAAAGAATTAAAAGAAAGCGATATTATAATTATCTCTACCCCAATTTATAATTATGGTCCACCAGCTACGTTAAAAGCTTGGTCAGATTTAGCAGCAAGAGTAGGAGAAACTTTTAAATTTAAACCAAACGGTAGACGTGAAGGCTTACTTAAAAATAAACGAGCTTATTTAGTTATTACTTCTGGAGGCACTAAGATTAATGGTAAAGAGGATTTTTTAACTCCGTGGTTAAAATTTATCTTAAATTTTTTTGGTATTAAAAGGGTTGATATAGTTAGTGCAGATCAGATGGCTCTAGATTATGAAAAATCTATCAAGAATGCAGAAATTCAAATTGATAAACTAAGTTAAAGATTAAACTTTGTTTTAAATGATTTAGCTTAATTTTTTTTATAGATAACTTTTTAAAATTTAACTTTCATCAAAGTAAATATAATAGTATGAATTTAAAGTGTTAGAATTTAACTTAAAAAAATATAAAATTTATGCAGATTTCTTAAATCGTTTGGCAATAGATCTTACAAAATTTTATTATTTAAAGTTGAAACGTACTTTTAAAATTTCTAACAAGCTCAAAAGTGCTGGTTACGATCCCGTAACTACATCCGATCAAGCTTTTGAGAAATTTATTAGATATAAAATTAAAAGTAAATTTCCTGATCATCAAATTATTGGTGAGGAATTCGGTCATAAAACATCAAAAAGTGAATATACTTGGGTAATCGATCCAATCGATGGTACTAGATCTTTTGTTATAGGCAATCCAACTTGGAGTAATCTAATTTCTTTCAATTATAAGGGTTATCCGATTTTAGGTTTGGCAAATTTTCCAGTGCTTAAAAAATATTATTTAAATTACAGTGATAAAATCGCTTATGTTGTTGAAAATGGCAAAAAAAGAAAAATAATTGTCAATAAAAAAGCAACCTCAAAAAATATGAAAGTTGCAGGCGCTTTTCATGGTTGGTTGTCGTTTGATAAACAAAAAAAAATACCTGAAGTTTTAAAGTTAATTCAATTTCCTTGCTGTGATGCCTTAAGTTATTCGCACCTAGCGGAAGGAAAGATTGATATTGTTATTCAATGTTCGAATAAAATTTGGGATATTCACCCTTTAATCCCTATAATTAAAGCTGCTGGAGGTCATATTAACACTTGGGATAATCGAGACGCTGTAAACGCAGGAAATATTTTGGTTTCTTCGAATAAAATGATACATAATAAATTCTTAAAATTACTTAAACCAGTTTCAAAATGATACCAGTTCCAGCACAAAAAATTATAGATTTTTGGTTTAAAGAAACACCATCAGAGCTTCATTTTAAAAAAGATGTAAATTTTGATCAAAAAATTAAAGATAAATTTTTAAAAGATCACGAGCTTGCAAGTCAAAATAAATATGATGATTGGCAAGATAGTCCTATGAGTTGTTTAGCCTTAGTTATTATATTTGATCAATTTTCGCGCAATATTTTTAGAAATAACAAACAAGCTTTCGCACAAGATTATAAAGCGAGATTAATAGTGAATGAAGCGGTATATTCAGGCTACCTTGAGACTATAAATGAAAGTCAGAGACTTTTTATGATTTTACCATTAATTCATAGTGAGGAAATTAATGATCATGACATGGCTTATTATCTTTTGGATAAATACTTAAAAGAATATCCTGATTACAATCATATTAAAAAATTATGGAAAGACCGAACAAATATTATTAGAAGATTTCATCGATATCCTCATCGAAATCAAATTTTAGAAAGATCATCAACGGATGAAGAAATTGAATTTTTAAAAAATTCAAATTAATCTTATTAATTATTAATTAAAATATAAAACTGAAGCCCTGAACTATTTTTCAAAACTATTCGAAACCTCTAAGACAACAGCTGATAAAATAAATATGTAAATACATAGTTTTTTGTTAGTTGTCAGTTTCTAAAAAAAAACTATTCTACCTCTATATATATGATAAAGTATTTTTATGATTGAAAATTTCAATGGAATTACTTATTTAGTAATTTTTCTCATTCATTTTTTAATATATGCTTTTTATGCTTTAAGATATTTGTTTGGTACCAAATCGTATCTTGATAAATACGAAATGGGTGATGGAGCAGCAATCGCTTTAAGGATTTTAGGAAGTATGTATTTAGGTTCAATTCTTATGGCTATCTGGGTAGGATTTGTTCGAGGAAGCTTGGAGACCACTTGGGCATTTTTTAATTTAATATTTCTTCAAAATTTATGCATATTTAGTTTTGCAATATGGTTTCATCAAAAAGGAAGCTTAGGAGTTAATGAAAAAACCTCAATTTATGGTATTTTTATTCCTGGAGTATTAACGGTATTAAGCGGTATTCTTTGCTATGGATTAGCAGATAAGATATATTTTTAAAGCCAACGAGGATATGGAAGTCGTTTTTCCTCTAAAAATTTTTTGTTAAACATTTTTGACGAATATTTATCACTTCTATCACAAAGAATTGTAACAATTGTTTTTCCAGGTCCCAATTCTTTACCAAGTCTAATAGCACCAGCGATATTTATTCCACAGCTAGTACCTAGGCTTAAACCCTCATTTTCAATTAAATCATAAAGGATGGGAAGAGCCTCTTGATCATCAATAGAGTAAGCGTCATCAATTTTAGCATCAGCAAAGTTTTTAGTTATTCTGCTAGAACCAATTCCCTCAGTAATTGAATTACCCTCAGATTTTAATTCACCATTCTTTATATAATTGTAAAGACTAGAACCTTTTGGATCTGATAAATAAATTTTAATATTTTTATTTTTTTCTTTAAGGGCATTACTTACCCCAGAAATAGTACCACCGGTGCCTGAGGAACATACAAAACCGTCTACTTTTCCGTTTGTTTGTTCCCAAATTTCTCTTCCAGTGCCTTCATAATGACCTTTGGCATTTGCAACATTATCAAACTGGTTGGCCCAAACCACACCATTATTATTTGTAGGTCTTAATTCATCAGCTAATCTTGATGCAACTTTTACATAATTGTTTTCATCACTATAAGGTTTAGCGGGAACCAATCTAAGTTCTGCGCCTAGATTTTTAAGTATATCTTTTTTTTCCTGTGTTTGATTATCATTCATTACAATAATTGTTTTATATCCTAATGAGTTTCCTAGAAATCCTAAACCAATTCCAGTGTTTCCAGCAGTGCCTTCAACTATAATACCACCTTTGGCAATTAATTTTTTTTCTTGAGCATCCTTAATTAACGCTAATGCTGCTCTGTCTTTAACCGAGCCGCCCGGATTAAGAAATTCTGCTTTACCATAAATATTACAACCAGTTGTTTCTGAAGCTGCTCTTAGTTTAATTAAAGGCGTATTACCGATTCCTGAGATAAAGTCGTCTTGAATATTTTTCATTAATCAGATTGTTTAAATTCATCAGTTACCGCATAAGGATTAAATTCCTCAGTCGCAGTTCCAATTTGTCTTGCAGGAATCCCAACCATTATCGCATTATCTGGGACATTTTTGGTCACGACAGCGTTCGAACCTACTCTTGAATTAGTTCCAATTGTAATTGGTCCCAATACTTGGGCCCCAGATCCAATCACCACATTATCTTTTAAGGTTGGATGTCTTTTAATCATTCTTTGTTGATTTGAATTTATACTAGGGGAAATTCCACCTAATGTTACATTTTGATAAATAGTAACATTGTTACCAATCACTGATGTTTCACCAATCACTACTCCCATACCATGGTCGATAAATAAATTTTTACCGATCTGCGCTTTTGGATGTATTTCTATCCCAGTTAAAAATCTTGAAAATTGAGAAATCATTCTTGCAATTAAATCAAATTTCGCCTCAGAAAAAAAATGTGCAATGCGGTAAAAAAAAATCGCCTTAACCCCAGGATAAGTTAGGACTAAACTTAGCTTAGATTTTGCCGCAGGATCTCTATTAATTATAGATTGTAAAAATTCATTCATTGCTTTTTTGTATACTTGATTAAGGTATTGAGGTTTATATAATCATTTGTAAAACTATTTAAAGAGATAATTATGTATAAAAACACCAATTGTTTTCATTTAGCAATTCCATGCGGTGACCTGGAACTAGCTAAAAAATTTTATAATGAAATTCTTGGATGTAAACTTGACCACTCGGGACACGAATGGGCAGATGTTAATTTTTGGGGCAATGAACTTACACTTCATAAAAGTGAACACAAATTAGATAGTGAAAGACATGATGTTGATATGGGTAACGTCTCTGTGCCTCATTTTGGAGTTCACTTGTCTAGAAAAGATTTTAATGCATTAAAAAATAGACTGATAGAAAAAGGTGTAAAATATTATGATGAACCTTATTTAAGATTTAAGGGTACAAAATACGAACAAGAAACTTTTTTTATTCAAGATCCAAATCAAAATATTTTAGAGATCAAGACATTAACAGCAAATCCAGACTAATTTAATAATATTTAATCTCCAATATCTTAATCTTGATAAATAAAATTAATAATATTAAAATATAAATTTAATGAGTATCAACTACAAATCAATAGCAAAAAAAATTAAATTTGAAGGAAGAGCTTTTATTAATGGTAAATATGTTAATGCTATTGATGGAAAAAAATTTCAAGCAATCAATCCTGCAACTGAGGAAAAACTTTGTATGGTTGCGCAATGTAATCACAAAGATGTAGATTTAGCAGTTAAGGTCTCGAGAAAAGTTTTTAATAGCGGTATTTGGTCAAGAAGTAAACCTGAATATAGAAAAGAAATTTTAATAAAATTTGCTGAGTTATTAAGAAAGTATGGTATTGAAAATTCTGTATTAGAAAGTGTTAACACAGGAAAACTAATTGCAGATTGTATAAACGAAGTTGCAAATGATGCACCTATGCATTTTCAGTGGTATGGAGAATTAATTGATAAAGTTTTCGGTAAAGTAGGTCCCACAGACCCATCAATTACAAGTTTAATCGTTAAAGAGCCTATAGGAGTTGTTGCTGGGATTGTGCCCTGGAATTTTCCTTTGATGATGGCTGTATGGAAAATGGCACCTGCGCTTGCAGCAGGTTGCTCAATAATTATTAAACCCGCCGAAGATAGTGCTCTTACAGCAATAAAAGTTGCAGGAATTGCTCAGGAGGCAGGGTTGCCCGATGGAGTTTTAAATGTTTTACCTGGCTATGGAGATGTTGGTGAAGCACTTGGAAGACATCATGATATTGATGCTGTTTCATTTACAGGATCAACTGAAGTGGGTGGTTACTTTATGAAGTATTCAGGAGAAAGTAATTTAAAAACAATCGCTTTAGAAATGGGAGGTAAAAGTCCTTTTATAGTTTTACAGGATGCGAAAATTAATGATACTTTAATTGATTGTGCAATTAACTCAGCGTTTTGGAACGGAGGCCAAAACTGCTCTGCTAATATGAGACAAATAGTTCATACAAAGGTGAAAGATGAATTTTTGGATAAAGTTACAAAAAGAATTAAAAAATTAAAAGTAGGAGATCCTTTGGATTTAAGTTCCAACATGGGATCAATGATTTCCAAAGGACATTTAAAAAATGTTAATAATTATATTCAAAAAGGCGTTGATGAAGGAGCAAAACTTCTATTAGGGGGAGTATCTGATAATAAGCAAATAGGTTTTTTTGCAAAACCAACTTTATTTGATGGTTTAAAAGAAAATATGATTATTGCTCAAGAAGAGATTTTTGGACCAGTGCTTGGGGTTTTAACAGTTAAAAATGATGAAGAGGCATTAAAGGTTGCAAGTAATTCTAAATACGGCTTACATGCCAGTGTTTTTACTCAAGATATAAATCGAGCATTTCATTTAGCAAAAAGTCTTCCTTGTGGAACTGTATCAGTAAATACTTTTTCAGAGGGAGATATTAAAACGCCATTTGGTGGTTATAAACAATCTGGTTCTTTATCTAGAGACCAAGGTACAGAAGCATTACACTCTTATCTGCAAACGAAAACTATCTGGATCAGTCATTCATAATTAATAGACCAAAATAGAATTTAATTAAACTTTTTTTATTAGACTGAGCAAGTCATATCTTGTCCACAACATAATGGAGATTTTATTTTTCCATGATTATTTGGACACTTAGATATTTGAACTTGTTTGCCACCTCCTAAATCTAACATATCATTTA